>JAEEGL010266401.1_pt1 | contig 33446 bp, 26 predicted proteins | sample 9134231 | NCBI WGS metagenome assembly JAEEGL01 (sample SAMN16246548, study PRJNA631951) | gut metagenome | biome: gut microbiome; feature: rumen; material: fiber-attached | host: Bos | place: Iran: Karaj | collected 2018-10 | reverse complement strand
GAAGCCCACGGAGGCCACCGTGGACAGGTCCATGCTGGACACGCCGTTGTTGTTGTAGAAGGCGTTCCTCCCGATGACCGCGCCGCTGCCGGTGAAGCGGATGTCGCTCATGCTCTTGCACGCGCTGAAGGCGCTGGCCTCCAGGACGACGCCGTCGCCGGGAATCTCAATCGAAGTGAGACCGCAGCTGAAGAACGCATAGCCGCCGACGGATTTCACGGTCTCGGGGACTGTGAGATCGGACAGCGACGAGCAGTAGGCGAACGCCTTCAGCCCTACTGACCTGACGGAGCCGAGGTCCACCGATTTCAGGGAATCGCATTTGAAGAACGCCTTGGCTCCAACCGAAGTGACCGGGAATCCCCCGTATTCGTCGGGAATGGTCAGGGACTCCTTGGAGCCGGCGTAGCCAGGGTTGTATCCGATGACGGCGCACTCGCCGCCGGACACGGAGAACGACAGGACAGGGTCCTCCGCGCAAAGCCTGCCGGGGGCGATTCTCACGAAATCCTTTCCCGCGAGATCCGCGGCGGTAGGTTCGAGGGCGCCTGACGGGCCGTAGAAAGCCGTGGCCCCGAACGCATTGGCTCCGATTGCCCTTACCGAGGACGGGATCGACGCGCTCACGAGGTCGCGCCCGGAAAACGCCGATGCATCTATGCCGATGACATCAAAAGCCGTGCCCCTGAAGGTTACCGAGGCGGGGATGTCGAGAGACGAGGAACTCTTTGAGAATCCGGTGACGGACACGGTCTTTCCGACGGCCGATTCCACCCTGTACCCGAGGCCGCCCTGGGAGAATGCGTCCCCGTCCAGGACGGGGAGATCGTGCCTCGTCAGGCGCTGGTTCGCGCCGTCGTAGGCGTATCCGGGCAGGACGTCCGCCGTCTTGGCCAGGGTGCTCCCATTTTCGTCCACGAATGTAGTGCTGGGAAAAGCCAAGTCTCCGATGCTATTGATAGATGCGGGGAGCGTGATGTGCTGCAGCGAGCGGCACCCGGAGAACGCGGATTTGCCGATGGACGTCACCGAATTCTGCATGTCGACAGATACCAGATTGGCGCATCCCATGAACGCGAAATCGCCGATATACGTCACCGACCCAGACATGACCACTGCCTTAATCGTGCTCATGCCCCTGAGGGCTGAAGCCCCGACGTCGGCGTTAATTATGAGGTCCGTGACGGCCAGCCCGTTCTTGACGGCGTCGCTTATCGGCAGGGAATCGCAGACACAGACGACACGGGTCAGCGGACACGATTTGAATGCGTCAGTGCCTATCGATGTGATTGCCCCATGGATTGTTACGTCGCAGAGCTTTTTGCTTTCATAGAAAGTGTAGCTGCTTATTTCCTTGACTGACTTGGGTATCTGTATCGACTCCAGCGAATCGCAGTAAGAGAAAGCGCTCGCTCCTATGGATGTAGCCGAAGGCATCTCCACTGAGACAAGGGAAATGCAATAGCAAAATGCGTACCTTTCGATCGAAATGGCTTTGGGCATGTCCACGAAAGCTAGGAGGTTGCAAGAATAGAATGCATACTCGCCAATGGAAGCGGTTGCGGGCATCTCGACAGAAGCCAGCGAGTCGCAGTCATAGAAAGCATAGCTTATGATTGAAGTGGCAGCCGGCATCTCGACGGAAACCAGCGAGTCGCAGTTGGAGAAAGCATAACTGCCGATCGAAGTGGCAGCCGGCATCTCGACGGAAACCAGCGAGTTGCAGCTGTAGAAAGCATAACTGCCGATCGAAGTGGCAGCCGGCATCTCGACGGAAACCAGCGAGTCGCAGTCGTAGAACGCGTTAAGGCCTATTGATTTCACAGAAGATGGAATTGAAACTGACACCAGTTTGGGACTGTTGCCATTTCCGTAGATTCTAAACATGCTGTCGGGAATATTCTCCACCGAATCGCCGAAGATGACAGAAAATCCCGTGCCAGAGGTCCCAGCATTCATAAAAGCATCACTCACGCTTTCGCAAGATACAGCATTGAATTTGAGTGACGAAAGCGAAATGCAATCTTTGAATGCATATATACCTATACGTATGATAGACGGGGGTATCTCGACACTTTCCAGGGATTTACAATTATTAAACGCTTCTCTACCGATCGTAGTAACTGCTGGCATCACTACCGAAGGCAACGAAGAACAGCTTTGGAATGAATAGTCTCCGATGGATTCGACTGAAGATATGTCTATCTCTTTTAACGAAGAGCAACTGAAGAAAGAGTCTTTTTCAATCTTTATACAAAGGGGCACACTGGCATTAGTAATGGATTTGCAAGCCCAAAATGCGCTCTCTCCAATGGATATGACTGACGGCAAGTCTATAGAGGCCAAAGACTCGCAGTAGGAGAACGCACTCCTTCCGATGGACGTGACCCCTGGCATATTAATTGACACTAATGATTTACAGTTGAAGAACGCACCGTATGACACCAATGCTGCTGACGGCAAGTCTATAGAGGCCAAAGACTCGCAGTAGGAGAACGCATAATTCCCAATCGATGACGCTACCGGCATCTCTATCGATGCCAATGATTTGCAGCTATAGAATGCGTTCTCTCCAATGGATGTGACCGCCTTCATTTTAACTGAGGCCAAAGACTCGCAGTAAGCAAATACTTGGTGCCCAATTGATGTTACCGCCGACATTTCTATAGATTCAATCGACTTGCATTTGTAGAACGCATACTCCCCAACACTAGTCACTGTGTCTGGAATGCTAACAGATTCGATTATTGAACTGTAGGTCGTCAACGGAAGTACATTGCCTGAAGCAAACGGACTGCCTGAGAATCTTTCTGGTAACGTATAAGAATCGAAAAATGCATATTTCCCTACATTTGTCACACCTTCTTCTATCACCACACTTTTTATTGGGCTTGGATTGGTCATTTTAACCATTAGGGTTCCTAAACTATAAGCTGCCGATTCCGCAGTCAATCCTGCAAACCAAGGAGCAGTTGACTTTTTTACTTCTATCGTTGCATTTGAGGAAAAAATACCATCTTTGAAGTAGAATGTCTTGGCATACGTTCCCAATGAATAGTCATACATAGGCCCTATGCCGAATATCGTCAAATTCCCCTGATCGTCCAGATAATACTGGACTTCTTCCCCGCACGACCCAGACAGAGACGCGTCGGCCTCGTCCGAAGGCAATGCGGAGAGCGCCGCAAGTGAAACTACAGCCACCGCGAATGCGACGGCCGGAATCAGGAATCTCATTTTCCCCCTCCCTCTGACCGGGAAAGAGACGCATAATAACGATCCATGCGCTTGGATGTATAAAACGATTCAAATACATTGCTGATGAGGATCGAGGCTCTGACGTGCCGCGCCAGATTATCTGAAGAGACTGCTGCTACAATTACGCATTGATAACATAACAGAGGGCCGCTCCTCCCGGCGGGTCGCGGCTTTTATATCTGGAACCCTTTTGTGCGCTCATGGGGGAGGTCCGCAGCCTCGGGATGAGGCGTTCCCATTCTCTTATCCTGGCTCTCAGGGACGGGGGAGCGGACGCTATCAAGTCCCTCCTTCCGCTGGTGCCGAACCACGCCGTACTCCGCGGGATGCTGGACACCATGGAGGCCGAGGGCATCGTGGAGCTCGGGATCTCCGCGGTCCCCCGCAAGACGGTGTCCGTGACGCTGACCCCGCTGGGGGGGAGGGTGGCCGACCTGGTCAGGGACGCCGACCTCATGGTCTACAGGGGCGACCCGTCCGCCGCGAAGGGGATGGACGCCAGGAAAGCGGCCGACGTCCTCGTCAGGCTGCTGGACGGGCCCGCGAACCTGGGGGACATAATGAGGGTGGCGAGATCGCACAGCACCGCCACCAAGGCCATTGACGCCCTCGAGGCCGACGGCCTGGTGTCCGCCGAAAGGAACGGCGGCCGGGAGGGCTTCCGCGTCGTGCTCACCCCGCTGGGGGAGAGGGCCGCCGGGAAGCTGGCCGAGGCGAAGGCGCTGATGGAAGGGCGCGATCGGAACTGAGAGAACCGGGGGAAACCCCGTAAAGGGTTTGGGCCGGGATGCCCCGGCCGTATGGACTCAGGCTTCGGCGGCCAGGACCTTTCCCTGGCCGGAGAAGTCGAGCCCTTTGAGGTTGTCCGGTGTTGCCTTTATCTTGTCCCCGTCCGCGTTCTTGAAAACATATCCGAAGAACGCCTTGGGATCCGCATCCGCGAGGGCGTCCCCGAAGGAGACTTCCTCCAGGTTCGTCCCGGTGAACGCGCCGTATCCGATGGTCTCCGCGGAGCTCAGGTCTGCGAATGCCAGGGCCTTGCAGCTGAAGAACGCGTGCTTCTCCACGGAGACGACGTTCTCGAGGCTTATCGTGGCCAGGGCCTTGCACCCGCTGAACGCGCTCGTCCCGAGTGCGGTGACGGGGCCGATGTCGGCGGCTTCGAGGGCGGTGCATCCGAAGAACGCGTAGGATCCGACGGAGACGGCGCCTTCGACGGAGACGTACTCCACGGCCTTGCATCCGTAGAACGCCTTGGGGGCGACCTCGGTGACGGCCCAGTCGAACCCGAGATACCTGACGGATTCGGGGATGACCAGGTAATCGGCGGCGGCGCCGGCGAACCCGGCCGCGGCGACGGTCTTGGACTCCCCGGAGGTTATCCTGTACTTCATGCCGCCGTCGACGATGGTTCCGGAGGAAGGGACGTAGACCCTGAGATCGGAGCTGCCCGTCCCGGTGAACTTGTGTCCGGCTATCGCGTCAGCGAGGTCCATTTCCTTTCCGTCCTCGCCGATGAAGGCGCAGCCGTCGAAGGCGCCGTCCGCGACGCACCCGAATTCCGCGCCGAACACGACGTAGTTGAGGGCGGAGCATCCGGCGAAGGCTCTGCTCCCTATGGATACCTCGCCGCCCTGGAACTTGAGGCATTCGAGGGTGCTCCCGGCGAAGGCCTCCTCCCCGATGAAAGCGACGGACGCGGGGATCTTCGCATAGCGGAAGTACGCGATGTCTCCGCCGGCGTAGTCTCCCTTCAGAGCCGCCCCGGCGTCCCTGAACGCTCCGGGGGCTATCTCGGACACGTTGGGGATGACAATCCTCTGCTTCCCGGCGGGGAACCTCAGAAGGGTGCTCTGGCCCTTGTCGAAGAGGGCCCCGTCGAGGGACGAGTACGCGGCGTTGCCCTCGGAGACCTCGATGGCCCCCAGATAGGGGCAGTCGAAGGCGCCGGCGCCGATTGAGGCGACGGTGCTCCCGATCTCCGCGGAAACGGCGGATGCGCATCCCGCGAAGGCGCCCCCGGCTATGGAGACGGGGGCGAACGGCATGCCGTCCCCATACACGACGTCGGGGACCGAGATGGCAGCAGGCTCCCCGTCGAAGCCTACGGCGGAGACCGTCGCGGCGTCGAGAACGGCGTATCTCACGCCCTCGTAGACGAAGGACAGCAGCGTCCCGGAGAAGACCGCGGTGGCGGTCATCGGGCCGGCCACGGTCCTGGAAGGCAGGTCCCACCCCTCGAAGGCGTAGGAATGCTCTCCGGTGGATTCCGTCGCCATCGCTACGGACTCGGAATCCCCGATCTTCAGTACGTTCCCGCTGGGGACGATGACGGTGCCGTAAGGCGCGGTGATGCTCCCCGCGGATACGGAGCCGGCCTCCCCGTCGGAGGATACGATGGTTACTTCGTACTCCCTGAGCACCCTGGTGATCTCGTATCCGAGGTCCATGTCGGATTCCACGGCGAAATCCCCGCCCACGGGGGAGCCTCCCAGCATCCATCCGCTGAACGCGTAGGTGTACTGGGCGTCGGGCTCTGGGACGGCGACCGGGAAGACGGCGTAGCCTTCCGCGGTCAGGGTAGTGCCATCCCCGGAAACGCTCATGGCGGTGCCGTAGGGCAGGGACATCTCGGTGACGTTCACGGCCCCGCAGTCCACGGCCGTGACGGTGACGGCGTACTCCCTGGGGGCCTCGGAGAAGGCCGCGTAGTAGACGGCGTCGGCGGTGACGTCCGGGAGCTCGGAGACGGGTACGCCTCCGGTCTGGCCGGGCGAGGAAGCCCATCCGGCGAACTCGAACGTGAGCTCGGCGGTCGGCTCCTTAGACGGCTCCGCCGAATCGTAGGAGGGCCTCGCGCCGTGAGCGGCGGTGTCGGCCTCCAATGTTTCGGAGCCGTCCTGGGACATCCAGGAGACGGCGTGGGAGGTTCCGGAGAACAGGACCGTCACAACCGCCGCGGAGCTTATCCTCCCGGCGGGCTCGCATCCGGCGAAGGAATAGCCTTCGGCGGGGGCGACCGCGATGGTCCTCGTCTCGGTCTGGTTCCCCTCGCCCGTCCTTACGCGGGTGAGGGTGATGGTGGATTTCTCGGGGTCGGCGGTGAGGACGGTCCCGGTGCTCCCGGATCTGCGGATGACGACGGGCCTGATGTGCTCCCCGGCGCCCTCCGGGCTCTCCGCGAAGCTGACGACGAAGTCACGGCTCCCGACCACGATGTAGCCGCCGCTCCCGTCGAATATGACCTCGCTGCCCAGCATGTCGGCGACGTCGTACGGGCTCATCCCGTCCCAGTTGTAGATCAGCGTGGAATTCCCGGAGACCCTGACGTCCTCCAGCGGGCATCCCGCGAAGGCGCCCGCCTTGATGTACTCGACGTAGTCGGACATCGTGACCTTCCTGAGCGAGGAGCATCCGTCGAAGGCGTGCTCCCCTATGACGTCCAGGCCCCTGGCCGCTGTCAGATCGACCTCGGCCAGGTTCTCGCATCCGGCGAAGGCCCAGCTGCCGATGTCGTTGGTCCATCCGACGTAGGAGTTGCGGAAGACGCCCGTGAAGACGACCTTGGTTATGCCGCCCTTGCGGTCCGCCCAGGGGATTTTTGGATCGTCCGCGGACGCGTAGTCGTCCATCACGGAGCTGCCGTTCGCTCCAGTTATCGTCATGACCCCGGTCTCCGTGTCAAGGCTCCAGGCCACGCCGGTCCCGCAGGACCCGCCGATGACCTCGGCGTCCGAACCGTCCGCGGCCGCGAATGCGGCGGCGGAGAAGGCCAGCAGCACTGCCGCGAACGCCAGCCATCCGAATTTCGTTGTTGGTGCCATGGTGCCCCCTCCGGTCAGCGGCGCCTCTTCGCCCTGGCTTTCGACGGCGCCCTGGCCCTCGCGGAAACGGGCACGGGCGCGACCGTGACCCCGGGCGGGAGGGGCTGTGCCTTCGGCTTCGGCCTCGGCTTCGATGCCTTCGGCATGGTGCCGGCAGCCTCCCTGGCCCTGAGATACGCCTCGGCGGAGTCCGCCTTGTAGTAGCGGAGCCCGCTGATCGACGTGTCCCCGAACTTCGCCTTGACGGCCTTCTCGGCGTTGCGCCCTTTCCTGGGCTTCCCGGAGCCGACGAGCAGGCCCCTGTCGTACGCGTAGCGCTCCTTGTAGTTCGCGCCGTGCTTCCTGGTGTATTCGTAGTAGCCGGTGGGCCTCTCGGTGGGGAGCCTGGTCCTGGCCGTGGTCTCTGCGACGGTGGCGGCCTCCTCCAGGTTCCTGGCGGAGTCGAACTCGTAGGGGGCCATGCCGTCCCTCATCATCCTCTCCCCCCTCTCGTTCAGGGGGTACGGGGTCCTGGTCAGGCCTCCCCTGGTCTCGTCGGCGTGGCGGAGGTGGTGGGTGAACTCGTGGACGAGCGTGTCCTCGTCCCATCCGGGGGCGAGCATGATGAGCGGGGTCTTGGCGTTCTCGTAGGTGTCCCACTTGGCGCGGTAGTAGCCCCCGACCCCCCTTCCGGTATGGCCCTCCTGGATGATCATGCCCTCGCCCCTGACCGCTTTCCTGAGCTCGGCGGCGGTGAAGTTCTCGCGGAGCACCTTGATGGCCCTCTCGGCGGACTCCTTGGGCATGATGAGGGTCATCTTCTTCCCGACGGCCTGCTGGGTCTTGGTGGCGTCTTTGTAGAGGGCCTCTATCTCCGACGCCATGGTCGTGTCGTCGATCCCGTAGATGTCGCTCTCGGCGGGGTACTGCCACCACCCCGATTTCACGAGCCGCTGGGGCGTCCAGCCTCCCCTGGGCTCGTGGTGCATTTCCCCCGCGTCCCTGGACAAGTCGACCGCTATGGACCTCGCCTTCGCGGGGGGCCTGACCCCCTGGGTCTCCGACATGAAGCGGGCCACGATGTATTCCCTGGGGACCTTGCCCCTCCTGTCCACGGGAATCTCGTACTTGGCGCCGGCCTTCGTGGTCACGGTGACGGTCGGGATCTTGACGGGGCCCTCCCCGCCGATCTTCCCCTTGGTCAGGGGGATGTACCTGTCCTTCGAGTGCCTGTAATAGGCGACCTCTTTCCATCCCTTCGGGTGGACCCTTGCCTTCGCCTTCCTCTTCGCGGGCATGATCGCACCCCGTAGACGGTCCCGCGGCGGCCCATCAGTATCCCTTCGACGTCGACCCTCCTGGAGGTGTCCACGCGGGCGTACCCGTGGACGTACCCGCGCGAGGACGCGCGGGACCTCTTCATCGACCTGGCCTTGGCGGACGCGGCCTCCCTCGACGCGCAGACGATTGCCTGCCTGCTCCCTCCGGGGCCCATCTCCAGGGCCACCCAGTCCATGGCGGCCGCCCTCGGCTTCCTCGCGGGCGCCTTCTTCGCGGGCGCCTTCGGCTTCTTCCTGGATTCGGTCTTCAGGGGGACGATGCCGTATCTCACGCTGCGTCCGTTCTCGTTGAGGACGATGACGGGGCCGGTGTAGCCGACCTCGCTGACGGCCGCCCTCTTGATCTCCGCGCGGTACGCCTTCTTCAGGTCCCTGCGCGTGCTGTACTTGCTGGAATCAATCCTGTTTGCCATTCCGTTTTCACCTTTGGAATTCATCGAAAGTGCCAGGGCCGCGAGCCCCAGCGACACGGAGGAGATTGCCAGGTTGGCCAGGTCGATGCGCTCCTTGCGGCGCTCGTATCGGGTCAGACCTTCCTCCCAGCGGTATTCGTGCGTGCCCTTCCCCATGCGATCGCCACACGGAGTAGGGCTGGAGCTCGTCCTGCATCATAGCGAGCTCCTGGGCGTCGACGGTGTCGTCCCCGCCCTCTGTCGTCTTGCGGTATAATTCCGCGACGTCCGGGCCGTCCGAGAGGTCCTCCGGCCACCAGCGGTCGGCTCCCTCCTCGTAGCATTTCGCCCAGAACGTCCTCATGGCGCGGTTGTAGTAGATGCGGGCGGGGCCCCTGTGGGAATTGAAGTCCCTGACGGCCTGGGAGAGCCCGGTGGGGTCCTCCTCGGCCCTCTCCGCCCCGCGATGGCCCGCTCTGAAATGATGGATCCTCATCTCTTCGGCCTCCTGCGGTTGGAGGATATGATGGCCCTGGAGATCGACGTCCGGTCGTAGGACTCCCTGGCCGCCCTGACGGCGGCCTCGCCCTTGAGCGCCTTCGACCCGCTGATGAGCCTCTGGTCGCGCATGTACGCGGACCTGGGGTCGGCCCCGGGCACGGAAGAGTAGTACCCGGACTCCACGGGGTCCGGCTTCGTCCTGGCGACGGTCTCCGCCACGGTCTCGGTCTCCTCCCTGCGGACGATCTCGTCCCTGGCCTTCTTCGGGAGGCGGGCGTAGCCGCTCTCCATGACCTTCCCGGAGGTCGGGAACGCGCTGCGGGCCTGGGCGACGCGGAGGTGGTGGACGGCCTCGTGGACGATGCCGTCGGGCGTGGTGCCCTCCTCCAGGACGATCCTCGGGACCGGCACGCCCTGCTGGCGCCTGACGTAGTACCCGGTGCAGTCGCCCAGGGACGGCTCCGTCGACACGACCAGCGACGGCCATTCGGCCATGCTCTCCAGCTCCCCGGCCGTGAACGAGTCGGCCAGGACCCTCTTGATGCGGGCCGCTTCCTTTTTGTCGGCCAGCACCGCGATCCGGGACAGCGCCTTCCTCTTGCGCCCCATGACCCCGAACGGGACCAGGTAGGCGGGGGAGCGCCCGTCGTCGACGCCCTCGACGTCGCACGAGGACGGGTCCTCCCACCACTCCGCGGCCTCCTCCGGCGTGAGCCTCCCCGGGAGCCTCCTGCGGGACCTCTCTCTGAGGTCCTCCGGCCTGCCGGCCGCGTGGAGCCTCTCGATCAGCGCGGAGATGGGGACGTATCCGTCCCCGTCCGAGGGGATGTCCCTTGCGGCCATCTCCATCGCCCCAGCTCTACGAACTCCCGGGACCTCGGAGGGTCCCATCCGCCCGTGGCGATCCTGTGGACCGCCTCGCGGACGACCCTGCGCAGGTCCTCGTCGCCGGCGGCCTCGAACCAGTCGCTCACCCTGAGCTCCAGCCTGCCCCTGCCGCGGCTCTTCCATTCGACATCCGTGCCGTCGAGGTGTGCGAACCGCGCCTCGACGTCCCTGAAACCGTAGCGTGCGCCGACCTGCGAGGCGATCAGTGACAGCCTGTCGCCCGGGGTCACAACGCGCACGTCCACTCCCTTGGCTTTCCGTTTCATGCTACCGCATCCTTACGGTCTGCCCTGCCGGGGATTCTGCGGGAGAAAAATGCGGGAACGCATAGTTAATTGTGGGGTCGGGGTCGGCCCCCGGGGGGCACAGCGGCGGCCGCGGATCCCCTCCGTATCCCGGGCTGCAAGATAGATATATATGCGCGTGCGGGGGGCCCCGGCTGTGTGTGGCCCTCCCCCCGGGGAAGGGCCGGGAAAGGCCTCCCCGGCCCAGCAGCGCGGGCGGGCGCCGCGGGAAGCTCCCCCAAACACTCCGCCCAGGGCCCCTGTCCCCAACGGCAGAAGGAAATAGCCGTAATACGGCCCGGAAGGCCCCGACCTCCGGGAAGGCTTTTAATAGACGTAAAACGAGGGAAACAGGCCGCTCCCGGGGCCTCCGGGCCACAGCCGGGCCCCGCGGGGGCGGGAGGAGGCGACGCAGATGAGGAGCTACCGCTACAGGGGGAGGGACATCCTGCCGACCGCGGAGGGGGACGGCTTCTGGGTCCCCGGGATCACGCCGGAGGACGAGCCGTCGAGTTAGAGGTACGCCTGCATGATGATAGACGGGGCCGGCGCAGAGACGGAGCCTTCGGAGTCGGGCGGGACCGCCGCGGCCACGCTGAGGGTGGTCCCGGTGGGGAACACCCTCGGGCTGAGCTGCCGTGCCCTGCTCGAATCGATCGGGGCGGAAAGGGGCGACGAGGTCGTCGTCACGGTCAGGAAGAAGCGGCGCCGATTTGGGATAAAGACCGTGACAAATGCACCGGAGGTCAAGGAGGTGGGCGCCGCCGCCGGAGTGATTGCAGGCGGGGTTTTTAAGCGCAAGGCAAAGGGAGAGCGGCGCCGGATGGGGTGATGCATTCGGATGACAAGAAGGCCCGGCGCCGCCGACGGGGCTATGGCGCGGGGGGTTTTTAAGCGGAAGGCAAAGGGAGCCGCCGGGATCGGAAAAGACGGCGCCGAAAGGATGTGGTGGTGTATGGTGTTCCGCAGAAGCTTTGGGGCCCGGCGCCGCCGACGGGGCTATGGCGGACGGGGTTTTTAAGCGCAAGGCAAGGACGGCCGGCGGCAAGGAGCAGAGGTCAGAACTTTCGGCCGCCGGCCGGACGGGCGATGGCGGGAGGAGTTTTTAAGCGCAAGGCAAAGGTGCCGGGCGGGAAACGATGGAAACCGCCCGGCGGAGGCCCTTCCCTGGCAGGGCCCGCAGGGATCATGGCGCACGGGGTTTTTAAGCGGAAGGCAACGAGGAGCGGCCGGGGAAAGCAGCTCATGACCCGGCCGGCGCCGGCAGGAATATGACAAGCATCCGGCGCATGTGCCCTCATGGCCGGGAGGTTTTTAAGCGGAAGGCAACGGGCCGGCGGGTCAGATATGGCACCATCAGAGAAACCGCCGGCCCCGGGGGCACGTGCTCCCCCACGCTGAGCGCGGGACCGCGTACCCTCCGGCATGGCGATGGCGCACGGGTTCTTAAAGGGAAGGCAAAAGATCGGCCACGGATGCACACCAGGTCGCCCTGTATGCGGGCAAGGAACTCCGGGACGCACCGGGCGGACACGAGGTCGACACGCTTCCCGAGGGCCTCCTCCAGCTCCTCGGCGAAATCCGTGAAGGCCAGATACCCTTTTATGGCCCCGGGCTCCGCGAGGATGTCGACGTCGCTGCCCCCGTCCGCGGTCCCCCTCGCGTAGGAGCCGAACAGGTACATCCTCCCTGCGCCGCGGCGGTCCGCTATGGGGGACACGATGGCCGAGATCTCTCCGACGGAGTACACTTTCCCGCGATTCTTCCGGGGCATATGCGGCGCATAGGCCGGGGGAAGCGATAAGCCTTCCGCGGGGCCCGCTCCCCCCAGTGCCCGGCGGATTCCGGGCCTAAACGGCCCATCCCGGGAATCTAAAGCCGGGATCCGCCGGAAAAAATCAGATCCGGCATTCAGATGAATGCGGGGCCCGAATCCGGGGACGCCATCGCCCGCCCCCCTCCAGCCTCTTCTTCCAGGCGGCGATCGTATTGGGATGCCTCCCGAATACCCTGGCTATCTGGGTCTGGGGCATCCCGAGGGCCAGGCACGCCCGGAGGATCTCCGCCTCCCTCTCCCTGACGGCCTCGTCCGCGTCCTTCCCTTCCGTCCCGGGGCCCTCGCCCCGGCCGAGGCCGCGGTAGAATTCCCTCACCGCCCCGACCAGCTCGTAGCTGGACCTGCCGGATATGTGTTGGACGAACTCCCTGAACGGGAAGTCCCCGACCTCGAAGTCGGCGCTGGACAGGTTGTCGTAGACGTAGTCGCCAATGGCCACGGCATCCGGGTCCCTGGTCCAGGTGGACGTCGGGACGGGCAGGGGCGTGACCCTCCCCTTCGCGCCGGTGCGCACGAAGACGACCGAACGCGGGTCCATCTCGAGCTTCTTCGACGATATGAACCGCCTGGCCTTCGCGGTGTCCTTCTGGAGGGTGGCGTTGACGTTGCCGGGATCGGTGTCGGCGTCCAGGAAGTTCCTGAACGCGGGGCCGAGGTTCCTCATGGCCGGGGAGATCAGCCAGAGGCAGAGGTTGAACTTGCGGATGATGCCGCAGAACTTCTTCATGCTCGAGGCCATCTCCGTGCGGGAGTTGTCGTCCCCCAGGAGGAAGTTCTGGGCCTCGTCCAGCAGGAGGATGATGAGGGTGTCCTTCCGGCCGTGCCTCTCGAGGGCGTCGACGATTATCGGGAACACCTCCCTCATCCCGCGGATCATGTGGACATGGGGCGGGGCCTCCGTCCTGAACCCGCTTTCCCCCCTGCGCACGAAGATGACGTTGGTTATCACCTCGACGTGCTTCGGGGTGTCCGGCCAGTAGCCCTCGATGAGGCGCTGGCAGAACGACACGGCGCAGTGGGTCTTGCCCCCGCCGCGCATCCCGTAGGAGACCAGGACCGCGCCGGGGCGGAACACGTCCTTGACGAAGGACGCGACGAACTCCCTGTTCACGGCCATCGGCTGAACGCCCCCTCGTCCATGTCGGATTCCCCGCCGTCCGTGCGCCTCTCCAGCAGGCCGGCGTCCCTCATTATCTCCTCGTAAAGGAGCATGTACGCCCTGAACTTCTTCTCGGTGGTGTACCCCTTCTCGTTCAGCGGCCAGACCGACGTCACGCGGATGTACCGGGGGTTCTTGATGAGCGGCTCGGGAAGATTGAGGCCGAGCGCCGACTCGAAGGCCCGGAGGTACTCCACGCGGGTGTCCTTGATGAGCTGGAAATGGAGCAGGCGGGAGTACAGGGAGTTCATGTCGGAGATCGTGTCCTTGTACTTCGTGGTCATACGACCGCCTCCGCCATCCCTATCAGCATGTCCACGGCGTGCCTGCCGTCGGAGCCGAGCTCGGCCCAGACCTCCGCGGCCTCGGAGCATTCCCCTCCGAGGGATTCGACCGCGGCGACGGCGTCCAGGACCGGGTCCCCGAACAGGGCCTCCAGGTCCTCCGCGGGGAGCAGGCCGAACGGGTCGGCGGGCTCTTCCTCCCCTTCCCCGCCGTCCTCTCCGGGCTCTTCCCCGTCTTCCCCGCCGGGCTCCGGGCCGTCTTCCTCCCCGTCTTCCCCGCCGCCGGTTCCGGGGCCTCCGCCGGGATCTTCCCCGCCTTCCTCCCAGCCTTCCCCGTCTTCCTCCGCGCCCTCCCATGCGGGGCCTCCCCCGCCGAGGGCCGTCTCCACGAGCTCGGAGTATTCGTCCTCCCCCAGAAGTGCGCGGACGAACTCGTCCCAGTCGATGTCCTCCTCCGGCATCGTCTCCGGGGAGGCGCCGTGGACGGAGTCGTAGGTTATCGGGTCCATGTTGTAGTCGGACGTGGCCGCCTTCCATTCGGCCTCCGTGAACCCCCTCCCGCGGAGGGAGCCCACGTAGTTCCTGATGCCCTGCATCCTCGCCCACGAGATGTTCACCCCGCGGCATTCGCGTATCCTCTGGATGGCGGACGCGGTCTTGATGATCTCGCGGAGCGTGAACACGTCCTGGTTCTGCTGGGGGGAGTTGAACCTGGGGCTCTTCGAGAAGATCACGTACCTGTTGCGGGTCAGGACCTCGTAGGCGAACCTCCTGTCCTGGATCTGGCCGAGGAGCGACTCCTTCTTGCGGAGAAGATAGTCCTCCATCTCGTCCCACGCCCACAGGGCCGACTTTATCCAGACGTAGGCGTCGCCGTAGAGGATGGCCTCGGCGGTGTCAGCGTCCGGGAGGTGGGACATGGACGGCGGCGGGGCCTGGGCCTCCGGGGGCAGGGTCATTCCTCGCCGCCCCCGTCTTCCTCTTCAGGCTCCGGCTCGGGCTCCCTCTCCCTGCGGCGGAGGATGCCCCTGCGCCGCTTCGCCGGGGGCTCCCTCCCCTGCGGAGGCTCCCTCACGGTCTGCTCGCCCGGCTCCGGTGCCAGCCTCGACGTCACGTCGCGGTAGACCTCCGCGCCGGGGGTCCTGTCGTTGATCATCTCGACCAGAAGGTCGGCCGACCTGGCGTAGAAGTTGGACATCGCGGCGGTCTTGGTCTCCAGGAGCTGCGCTTCCTTGCGGGTGAGCTCCCTGGTGAGGTTCTGCTGGTTGTACGCCGACACGAGCCAGCCCTGGGTGCTGTCGATGCACGACGGGGCGGGGGTGAACGACACGGAGCGGACCTTCACGGTGAATATCCAGCGCTTCTCCTCCGTCTCCTCGATCTTCTCCTCGACCACGTCGATGGCCTCGACGCGGACCATGGGGAAGAGCACCTTCTGGACGTGGACCGGGCGGGTGCGGCGCACCATCCCGACGTCCAGGCGGAGCGGGGTGCGGACGCCCATGAAGACGGTCTTGAGGATCTCCTTCACGGACTGGTCCTGGTAGCACTGGTTGCCGTCGCGGTCCCAGTAGTAGACCACCGGCCTGATCTCCTCGGCGCCGTTGGGGAACTTCTCGCTGATGATGGTGTGGACGTTGACGTAGGCGACGTTGAACTCCTCGCGGACGTAGGCCACCGAATACGACAGCACGAACGTCAGCAGGAACGCGCCGTACCAGACGTCCATGTAGCCCCAGACCAGCCACGGGAGCAGGCACGCGAGGAATATGGCGTCGGAGACGGGGTCCTTGAACGGTATGAGCACGTGGACGTGGCGGCGGACCAGGGAGCCGAGCTGGAAGGCCCCGAGGGACGCGAACGCCAGCAGGAAGGGGAGCGCGTCCTCGAGGATCATCTGCGCGTCCTCCCCTTCATGGTAATCTTGGGGCGGGCCATGCGGCCGGCCGGGCGGATGTGCGGGCCCCCCTGGCCGAAGCGCTCGGCTGTGCCCGGATAACCTCCGCGGCCCCTGGGGGCGGGGGGCTCCGGGGACTCCCCCAGAATCGCCTCGGACTCGTCTATCAGCGGGCTGCGGCGGGGCGCCGGCGGGCCCTCCGGCTCTTCGCCGGAATCCCCGTCCGAAACCTCCTCGGGAGGCTCTTCCGGAGGCCCGTAAGGGTCTTCTGGCGGTAGATCGACGGGGATGCGGACGGGGCGGCGCGACGGGGGCTCGTCGGGGACGTAGACGGGCCGGCGGTACCCCGGGGCACGGCCGCGGGGGTCCGCTGGCGGGAGCCCCTCGGAATCCTCCCCGTCATCGCCGTCCTCGGGCTCGTCCTCGGATTCGTCTTCAGGCTCGTCCTCGGGTTCGTCTTCGAGCTCTTCCCCGCCGTCGTCTTCGGGCACGTCCTCCGGCTCTTCCCCGCCGTCTTCCGGCGCGTCCCCTGGGTCTCCGTCCTCGGGCCCGTCTTCGGGTCCGTCCTCCGGCTCTTCCGCGTCCGCGGGGGCGGGGGCCGGGGCATAGGATCTGAACGGATTGACCGGCCTGGGGCGGCGCACCCTGCGAGCGGGCTTCCCCATGCGCCTGGCCGTGACCGCGTTGATGTACTGGGAGGCCTTGGAATCGTCGGCCTTCAGGATCTCGGACGCCAGCGAGAGCATCTGGATGAGGGCCCCGTCCCCTCCGGCGTCCTCCACCGCGTCCGGGAGGATGTCCTGGGCCTCGGCGGCCGCGTCGTTGACCTCCATGGCGCATTCCAGCGTCTCGTCCACGAGGGCGTCCCTGCCCTCCGGGTCCGCGGACAGGCCGGAAGACGCGTCCATCAGGCGGCGGCAGGAATCCTCGAACACGCGCTGGCATATCGAGAACCAGGTGTAGGCCTCGTAGAAAGCGTCGACGGCGGACATCGGGCCGCCTCCCCATCATCGCGCAAGCTATCGAACGAACGGCAGAGAACCATGTTGAAACCTCCTTGGCCCCGCCGGGATCTGCGATGCTGGGATGGCCGCGTCCGCTCATAAAAGTAAAGGAGAGGTCGGCTGACGCCCCCGTCCGAGGAAGGAAGACAGCGCCCGCTGAACAAACGCCCGCATCATGGCCCGCGCCATGGGCGGACCGCCTCCCGGCGCCGCCGGCGCGGCGGTTTCCGGCCCCCGGGCGGGAGGCAGATGACGGCGGTGCCGCCCGCCCGGAGGCTTCGGGGGCTCCCCCGCGCAGGCTGAGTTCCGGATCGAGCCGCCCGCGGGAGCCCCATGGACGGCATGATGCTTCAATACCACTTAAATCTACCCGAAAAGCGCGTCCGTGCGCTCATAGTATTTGAATTTTCACTTTTGCATCACATGAATTTTTGTGCGCCATAAATTCAAGCGCATCAGAAATTCGTCCGCATCATCCGTTCGGAATGCGCATTTTCGAGATTTCATAAGCATCCCCGCGCTGTAGCATGGCATGGAACGCCACGCCGCCCTCTGGTTCCTCCGTGAGCGGCGCGGGCGCTCCTCGGCGGCCGCGGGGCCCTCGCCGGGATTCTGCAAAAACCTGGGGGCGGCCCCATGAGGGCCGTCCTCGCGGCCGCCGCCCTCATAGCATCGATCGGGGCCCTCGCCTTCGTTCTGACGGCGGCCCTCGCGCTTCCGGCGCCCGAGCCGCACATCGAGCACGCAGCGGGCTTCCCCGGCGGTTCGGACGAATACCATTGGTACTGCCCGGACGCGGACGGGGAGGGATGGCATCCGCGCACCCTCGCCATGGACGTGCCGGAGGACGCCTACCGCTCCGCCGGCCCGGAGGGGGCCGCGAGGGGGCCGGTGCCCTTCGTCACAGCCCCGGCGTCGCTGGTGGACCCGGACGACCCGTACGTCAGGAAGGTCGCGGACCACGTTCTCTCGGAGACGGAGGGATACCCGGACGACGCCCGCAAGCTCGCGGCGCTCAGGTTCGTCGGAGGGGCGATTGAATACGTCCCGGACGCGGACCTGTACGGATGCGAGGACTTCTGGGCGGCGCCGGCTCAGACCCTCTACCTCCACGCGGGCGACTGCGAGGACTCGTCGGCGCTCCTGTGCTCGGTGCTCCTGGCCATGGGCTACGACGCCCTGCTCCTGCACTTCCCCGGCCACGTGGCCGTGGGGGTGGAATCGGACGCGGAGGCGGAGGGCGCATGGGAGCACGGCGGGAAGCGCTACGTCCTGTGCGAGAGCACCACGGACCTGCGGCCGCTGGGGTCGTCTGGATACGCCGAGGGCGAACCGGATTTCTGCGGGCCTTCGGGCGCGGGGGCCTGGGAAAGCCTCCTGGCCCGGATGAGGGCGACTTTCTGGGGGCTCACCGGCCTCCGATGTTTCAAACGAGTGATAACATGAGCAGCAACAGCCATCTGAAAATCTGGGCCGCGGCAGCCGTGGCCCTGATGCTGGCGGTCGCGGTGAGCCCTGCGCTCGCCTCCGAGGACACTTCGGCGGCGGATTCCAGCACGGCCACCATCGACATCGGCAAAGGGATGGAGTGGTCCTGGACCCCAACATTCAACATCGCCGGAACGACCGTTAGCATCTACGCGAGTTCGTCGACGTTCACGAGCACGTCCCCGACACTCCAGAGCAAATACAGCGAGACCGCCTCGGGATATGCGACCGTCGCCGACGGGACCGTCACCGTGAGCATCCCCGAGGACTACTCCAAGAGCAACTACTACCTCGCGGTCAGGGGAACGACCACCAACCCCGACCAGAGCGTCTTCTACAAGATCACATTCAGGGTCAGCGAATACGGCGTGTCCTACGGAAGCGACATCAACGGCATCAGAGGCGTGGCCATCGACCCCCTCAGCCCGGAAGTCACCAGCAGGACCGGCACCACCGTCACGAGCTGGAGCATCGACAAGGCCCTGCCCTCCGGGATCACGTTCCAGAACGGGGTCTTCTCCGGGACCCCGACCACCGCCGCGGCGACGGACACCTACACCGTCACGGCCACCATGAGCCCGACGGCGGAAGGCCCGACCTTCGACGTCACGACCACCGTCTCCATCACGATCGTGGAGCCCACGTCCATCGACGCCAGCAACGTCTCCGTCTACGCCATCACAGGCAAGACCTCCATCAGCGTGCCCGCCTTCTCCTCCACCGGCACCCTCACGACCAAAGTGAGCAAGGACGGCGCCGCCGCGACCGCCGCGGGCAGCTCCTACATCGGCCTGACCATATCGGCCGCCGGGAAGATCACCGGGAAGCCGAACGCGCCCGGGACCTACGTCTTCACCCAGACCCTGTCCGGGGCCGCCACCGGGACCAGGACCGTGACCCTCACCGTCGAGGACCAGGTCACAGCGAGCAACACCAAGTACATCTACGCCATCGAAGGGACCGCCACCACGTTCCCCACCGAGCAGACCGGAGGTCCGGCCAACGTCAACTGGTACATCAGGCTACTCAAGGTCAACGGAAGCAGGATCGGCGAGGAAGGGCAGGACGTGCCCCAGAACCTGGTCGCCGAGTACGGCCTGACCGTCGACAACCACGGGAACCTCAAGACCTCCGCGGCCACGCCCGCCGGGACCTACCAGATCACCCTCAAAGCATACTCCGCAAGCGATGCGACGACCTCCGGAGCCACCGGCACCTCGCCCGCGAACAACGCCGCCAACCCGTATTACGTGCTGGTTGTCGCGCCCGAGCTCGTATTCACCAACACGCCGACCGCATCGTGCGCAATCAGCGGGGCGAGCCGATGAAAGCGGAATGGCTCTTGCTGGCCGCCGCCGTCGCTGTGATGGCGCTGGCGGCCGCCTTCCTCCCCGGCCTATCCGCCGCGGAGGACCCCGACGACGACCCCGAGGCCGACGTCACCGTCAAGACCCTGCGCGTGGAGTTCACGGACACGTCCTCCAACGCCCTCTACGTCATCTGGGACTTCGGGGACGGGACCGTCCTCGACGGGCGCTGGGAGCACTACCGCGGCGCTACGCTTACCGACCCCGACATGATCAACGGATGGTCCGCCTACGTCGACCTCCTGTCGAGGCTCGGGGGGAACATCCACAACCCCATGCACGCCTACGCCGAGAACGGCGTCTACGACATGACCATAACCGCCGTCAACCCCATCGGTTGGGAGAACGGCGGCGAGAGATACACCAGCGACCACCCCATCAACTACTCCGCTTTCGACGGAGGCCTCTTCTCCGACTCCACCCACGACAAGGACAGAGGGTCGCACGACACCAAGCATTACATCATCAAGGTCGACGCCTCCGAGAGGGACGGCTTCAACTGGCTCCCGATCATCGTCATAATCATCGGAGCAGTCGTCGCCCTCGTGGGATCGAGGTTCCACCCCGCGTTCATCATCGTCGGCGCAGCCATCGCGGCGTTCGGAGCGGTCTGGGCGCTAGGATGGATCGACCCCGGGGTGAGACTGTGAACGGGAAGATGGCCGCCGTCATGGCGGTCGCCATCATCCTGGCCTCGAGCCTGTGCATACCCATCGCCGCCAGCAGAACCGACGGTGACGTGGCCACCGGGACCTCGGACAGCCCCCTGGGCAGCCTCATCATCGACGCCGACACATCCGCCAACGGCAAGACTTTCTATGTCTCCGTCGGAGGGAATGTCATCATTAACACCGGAGGCATGAGCGCACAGATCACGCCTTCGACCGGGAGCGGCCTGAGCTACTCCAGCGGATACGTCACAGGCGCGGTCTCCGGGACCTCGAGGATCACCATCACCGTGGATCAGGACCCTGGCTCCGGATACTCGTCGATCGACTTCTACATCCAGCCAGTGGCCTCCGGAAGCTCCGGCGGGAACTCGGGAACCGGGACCTCGGACAGCCCCCTGAGCAGCCTGGACACCGATGCCAGCACCGCCGTCGGCAAGACCTTCTACGTCAAGGCCGGGGGCACAGTCAGCGTCAGAGCGGCCAATTACCGCGCAGTGACGGACGTCACCAACGGGTACGGACTCACGGTCTCGGGAGGAGGCCTTTCCGGGACCCTGTCGAAGGCCGGGGAGATCGACGTGTCCGTCGACTATGTGCAGGGCGGCGGTTCCACCGAGCACTTCACCATCATCGCCGTGGCCACCGGGGCCCCCAGCGGAGCCACCGACTCCGGCAAATCCCTGACCATGGCCGAAGGCTCCCACTTCTTCTCCTGGGCCGATGCGTTCGGCCAGAACTACAACGGAAGCGAGAACCACTTCTACGTCTCCTCTACCCCGTGCGGCGCGACCGCGTCAGGCACCTCCGTGACCCCCAACTCCAGCGGGATCGCCGTGACCGTGCCCGTGGCGGGATCATACTACCTCTGCGTGGATCTGGACTCCCACGCCGACAGCGGCCAGCAGATCTATTCCGCCCTGACCGTCACGTCCGGGAGCTCCGGAGGGAGCCCGGAGACCGGGACCCAGAGCAGCCCCCTCAGCGGCCTGAGCGCAAGCTTCGGGGACGCCAAGGGCAAGACCTACTACGTCGCCGTCGGAGGCTCCGTGGATCTCAGCGGCCACATCGCCGACTGGGAGGCCAAGACGTGGACCGGCGGGTTCGGGCTCACCATCTCCTATACGGGGGACTACGAGCACGTGTCCGGGACCATCTCCAAGGCGGGGACCATAACCATCACCGTAGCCGAAGGGTCCGACGACAACGTCAGGACCATCACCATCATCGCCGTGGGCTCCGGGGGCTCCGACAGCTACCTCTACACGGTCCGCTACTACGACCGCGGGGACAGAGTCGCCGTCCAGACCGGCCAGGGGAACCAGCCCTACGGCTACATCAACGTCCTCCCGCGCGACCCAGTCCGCTCGGCATGGACCTTCTTCGGATGGAGCTTCACCTCTTCCGGCAGCACAGACGGCTACCACGAAACCGATCCCGTCTACGTCACATCCAACTCGCCGAACGACCTCTACGCCTCGTGGGGCAGGACCACCAACTTCGACGCCGACGGCGGCACCGTCGCGGGCGGAATCACGAGCGCAGCCACCCTGGAGGGGAAGTCCCTGACCCTGCCCGGCGCGACCAGAAGCGGATACACCTTCGACGGATGGTACACCCCCGGGACCAGCGGAAGCCGCGTGGGAGGGGCAGGCGATTCCTACAACCCCGACTTCGACAACAGGACCCTGTACGCGCACTGGACCCAGAGCCAGTCCGGGACGACTTCCTACACCGTGACCTTCAACGCCAACGGTGGGAATATGGGAGTCTCTTCGATGACCTACTCGGGAACCCCCCTGGAGCTGCCAGAGCCGTCGAGGAACGGCTACAGCTTTGACGGATGGTACACGGCCGGAGGGACCCAGGCCAGCAGCCCGTACACGCCCACCGGAGACATCACGCTGTACGCGCACTGGACGGCCAACCAGCAGTCCGGAACGACCCACAGAGTCGACCTCGTCTCCAACCCCGTCGGAGGCGGAGAGTTCTACTTCGGCGGCGGAGTCGGAGCGATGGAAACTGCCGCCAGCCTCACCGTCGCGGACGGAGAGATCGTCGAGTTCGACAGCATAGGCCGCCTGAACGTCAAGGACGCGCGTGGCAACATCACCCAGTACATCATCGTCAACCCCGTCGGCAGCAACCAGCTCGTAGGCTGGTCCGTCGACTGGGTCGGATACATCCCAGATGAATTCACCGTCAACGAGGATCTGACTCTCATAGCCACTTTCGTTGACCTGAACGGCAGGGTCGGTATCTCCGCCCCGGTCAACATAAGCGCGGAGAGAGGGTCCCACGGGAACTCCTTCAACGTGATGGTGCTCCCCTCGGACAGCACACTGACCGTGTCCGGGCCAAGCGGGTGGAACGTCTCCGCGAACAACGGGACGATAACCTTCGACGTGCCCGCGAACGCCTCGATAGACAACTACACCATCACCCTTACCGGAACCAAGGCCTCCTACGGGAACGGCCAGGCCATCATAAACGTGCATGTCACGGAGCCCGCCGCACAGACCCCCGTGGACATCGGGGCCCCGTCCGGCGCAATAACCGCCGAGAGAGGCTCCCAGGTACGCGTCAACATCAATCCCGTCCCGAGCGGGGCCAGCATCACCGTGACCTCGGAGCCCAGCGGATGGACCGCGAGCGTCAGCGGGAACCAGGTCGTCATCAACGTCCCCGCGAACGCGAGCCTCGGCAACAGCACCGTGAAGCTCAAAGGGACCGCCGACGGGTACGCCGACGGGACCGCGAACATAACCGTGAAGGTCATCGAGGCCACCCCGACCAACCTGGGCATAAGCGTGTCCGGCAGCGTCAGCGCAGTCATCGGGTCCTCCGGGAACTCCGTCATGGCGGAGGTCACCCCGACGGATTCCGGCGCGACCCTGAGCGCGGCGGCGCCGAGCGGATGGACCGTCAATGCGACCCAGACCTCCGCAGGCCACTGGGAGATCAGCTACACCGTGCCCAGCGGAGCCTCCGAAGGGGACCACATCATAAACCTCACCGCAGCGAAGACGGGATACACCACCGCCACGGCCGACGTAAGCGTGCATGTCGCGCCCGAGCTCGTATTCACCAACAGCCCGACCGCCGCGTGCAGCATCTCGGAGGCGAGAGCATGAGCGCGAAGCTGCTCGCATTGATCGCGGCCTTCGTCGCCCTGTTCGCAGTTGCCTCCCTCCCCGCGGCCGACGCCGAGGGGGAGGAGGAGACCGCCGAAGAGAGCGGAATCGACTGGGTGCCCATCGCGGTCATCGTGATAGGGGCCGTCGCCGCCGTCATCGGATACCGCTACCACCCCGCTATCGTCGCCGCCGGCGCCATCGTCGCCGTCTTCGGGGCCGCATGGGCCCTGGGATGGATAGACCCCGCCGGATGGATAGACAGCCTGACGCAGAAGGAGGCGGCAGCATGAGCGCGAAGATCCTCGCCCTGCTGGCGGCCTTCGCCGCCCTGTTCGCCATCGCCTCCCTCCCCGCGGCCGACGCCGAGGGGGAGGAGGAGACCGCCGAAGAGAGCGGAATCGACTGGGTGCCGGTCGCGGTCGCCGCGATCGGGGCCATAGTCGCCGCCGTCGGGCTCCGCTACCACTGGGCGCTCGTCGTCGTGGGCGCCGCGGTCGCCGTGATAGGCGCCGCGTGGGCCCTGGGATGGATAGACCCCGCCGCGTGGATCGACAGCCTCACGGCGCCGAAAGAGGAGGCGAGCCGATGGACTGGATGCAGATCGGGATGATCGTCGTCGTCCTGGCGGCGCTCGTCATACTGCTGCCGTTCATCGTGGCGGCCGCCGCCTTGGCGTATGCTTTCCTGCCCGCCACCCTGATCATCGCCGGGATCATCCTGTACTACTACGGTAGGACCGACATCGGACTGATATGCCTGGCCGCCGGGATCGTCCTGGCGGCGATAGTCTGGATGGTGGTGCGAGGGGCATGACCCAAGCCCTCCCCCCCGGGGAGGGCCTTTATGAGATGATTTTAAAATGAATCGCAACAGCATCATCCTGGCCGCGCTTCTCGCGGCCTTCCTGGCTCTGGCATCCGGATTCGCGGTGCCCGAGTCCGACGCCGCCGGCCCTTACACCGTCACGCTGGACGCTCAGGGCGGCCTGATCGAAGGGACGGCAACCCACGACTACACCTACACGAACAAGCCCCTGTACCTCCAGACCCCCACGCGGGACGGGCACACGTTCCTCGGATGGTACACCGAGCCGAACGGAGGGGGCTCCAGGATAGTCGGGGGCTACACCCCGACCGGAGACGTCACCCTCTACGCAAGCTGGGCCTTCGTAGGGTACACCGTCAGCTTCCGCAGCGGAGGCTCGATCCCCGACATGACCTACACCGACACGCCGCTGGACCTGCCGGAGCCCCAGAAGTACGGCTACGAGTTCGACGGCTGGTACACCCAAGTCCTCGGAGGAGAGGAGGCAGAAAGCCCCTTCACCCCCAGCGCGAGCTGCATCCTGTACGCCCGCTGGACCATGAACTGCGGGACCGCGGACGAACCCCTGACATCCCTCTGCACGAGCATCGACGTGCTCTGCAACAACGGCACCGTCTATCTCAGGGCCGGCAGCCCTCTGGATCTGACCTCCACAACCTCCATCACCATCCTCGACGCCTCGGACGCGGAGGAGTTCGGGCTCAGATACATTGCAGAATACGGCGCCCTCATGGGGCCGGCCGTGAAGGTCGGCACCTTCACCTTCACCGCGGGCGTACTCTCCGAAAACGCCGAGGACGGCGGAAAAAGCCGCGCCGGGGGCGGGGGCGTCACCGTGACGATCATCTTCACGGGCCCCCAGCCGACCTACACCGTAACCTTCGACGCCAACGGGGGGACCTGCGAGACCGAAACCCTGACTTTCAGCGGGGAGCCGCTGATGCTCCCCGAGCCGTCCAGGAGCGGCTACGACTTCTGCGGATGGCAGATGATCTACTCCGACGAGGACTACGCGCTGGACAACTATTACGGGCTCTCCCCACAGACCTTGTGGTACGAAGGCGACGAATTCGTGCCGACCTCCGACGTCACCCTGCATGCTCTGTGGGCGCCGACGGGAACCTGCACGATCACGCTCGACGCAAACAGCGGGGACATCGGCGGCGAAGCCACGGTCACCAATGAGTTCGGAGCAGATGATTATCCTCTGATGCTCCCCGAGCCGTCCAGGTACGGATACAGGTTCGCCGGGTGGTACGACCAGAGAGACGGCGGGAATCCCGCCATTCTGTCCGAGGGATGCTACACTCCCGACGGGGACATCACCCTCTACGCCCACTGGGTGCTCGCATTCACCGGCGCGGACTGGTACGCCCTCCCGTCGATCGACGCCGGCGCCCTGGACGCCTGCGAAGCGGGCGCGTTCTACGCCGCCGTCAAGGGGACCGTGAACATAACCCCCCAGAGCGGCTACTCCGTCACCGGCGTCACCTCCGGCTTCGGGCTGACCGTCTCGGACGGGGCGCTGACCGGGACTCTGACCGGGGCCGGGGACATCACCGTCACCGTGGCCGGCGAGCTGGGCGGGGACGGGAGGACGTTCACTATCCACTCCGTCGTCTTCCCCTACGAAATCTACCTCCACACAAACGGCTCCTCCTATATCGACACGAGCATAGTTTACGCCGGAGAGCCCGTGTATCTGCCGACGTCGTCCAGCAACAGCTACGAATTCATCGGCTGGTTCACGGAGCCCACCGGAGGGGAGATGGTTTCCAACCCATTCGTCCCGACCGAGGTCGACGACGAGGGCTTCCTGCACCTCTACGGCCAATGGGCATCGAAGAGCGGAACCTCCTCCGAACCCCTGAGCACCGTCAGGATGGGAGCCGACAGGGCAGCCCAGTACGGGATTATACGCGCCTTCGCGGGGGCCCGCGTGAACATACAGCCCGCCAACGGAGTGGCCGTCACGGATTGCTCCGAAGGATGCGGCCTGGCCGTGTCCGACGGAGCTCTGATAGGGATAATCACCCAAGCCAGGGACATCTCAGTCACCGTCAACTCCGCCGAATACGGGCACAGATTCTTCACCATCAGGGCCGTCCAGCCGACCTACGCCGTCACTTTCGACCCCAACGGAGGGAAGGCCGACATAGAGTGGATGGGCTATCTTTCGACGCCCCTGCGGCTGACGATGCCGGAGCGGGAAGGGCATGCTTTCGGCGGATGGTTCACGGAGCCCGACGGCGGGACCGATGTATCCCTGCTTAGTTACACCCCGACCGCCGACACCATCCTCTACGCCCACTGGAACCTGAGAACGGGCACGGCCTCGGAGCCCCTCTACAACCTGGAAGCGGACGCGCAGGAAGCGCTCGACGCCTCGGCGATATACGTCGGCGTAGGCGGGACCGTGAGCGTGGCATCTTCCGGGAGCCTCTCGATAACCGGATGCACGGAGGGCTTCGGGCTGTCCGTCGAGGACGGGGAGCTGGCCGGGACGATCTCGCAGGCCGGCACGATAACCGTCACCGTCACCGACGGAAGCAGGAGCGGCGATACGTTCACCATCGTGGCCCCGGGCACGTTCGAGGTCGGACTGGGCTACCATGGGGATTACGGAACCCTGACCTACGAAGGGACCCCCCTCGAGCTCGGCACCATAGAAGTTGACTCTTCTACCACATTCATAGGGTGGAAAGAAAATTCGGACGAATGCAACTTTGCCGCCGTCCCCAGCCCGTACACCCCGACCCGCGACATCACCCTGTATCCGATCGTCATGTACTGGTCTACAACCATCCTGCATGCGAACGGAGGGTCCGTCGGCGGGGAGCCGACCGCGGCGGTCCTATACAAGGGGACCCCGCTGGAACTGCCGACGCCGGAATGGGAGGGCCACACGTTCCTGGGATGGTACACCACCCCCTATACCGAAGCGGACAGCGAGCCCGGCACCGACACCCCCAACGCCGAAGGCCCCTATGAGCTCTACGCCCACTGGGCCTTCGACGGCAGCAGCACGGCGGCGGAGCCCCTCAGAAGCCTCGACGCGAGCGTCCAGGAAGCCTTCGACGCCGAGACCATCTACGTCGAGGTGGGGTCGCCCGTCATGCTGTCGGCGCTCTCCACGGACGGCGTGGCCATCACCGGCGCGACCTCCGGCTTCGGGCTCAGCCTCGAATCCGGCTACTACGAGGACATGCTCCTCAGAAGCGCCCTCAGAGGGACGCTCACCCAGGCGGGGGAGATCACCGTCACTGCCGAGGACGTCTCCACCGGGGCGACCAGGAGCCTCACCATCTTCTCCGTCCAGCCCATAACCGTCGAGCTCGACGCCATGGGCGGGGAGATCGCCGGGGAGGAGTTCGCCTACCTGACCTACACCGACACCGCGCTGGTCCTGCCCGACCCCGACGCCAGGGAAGGATGGACGTTCGGCGGATGGTACGACTGGATGGTCGACGGCGAGAGGGCGCAGAGCCCCTACGCGCCGGAAAGCAGGACCACCCTCTACGCCCGCTGGATCGCCGAGACCGGAAGCCCCGAGAACCCTCTGACGGGCATCAGCCTCGGCGCCCACGAAGCCTACAACGCAGGCACGCTTTACGTGACCGCGGGCGGGCCCGTGAGCCTGACCTCCAAGGCCGGGGCGGTTGAGATCTTGGGATGCACCGGCGGATTCGGGCTGACCGCCGCGGACGGCACGCTGTCCGGGACAGTCTCGAAGGCCGGGACCATCGCCGTCACGGCAGACGTCTACGCCGCGGACGGCACCCACGAAACGAAGGTCATCACCATCGCGGCGGTCACGGCGGTCGTCCTGAACGCCATGGGCGGGACCGTGGACGGCCAGAGCCGCCTCGCGCTGACCTACGAAGGCACGCCGCTGGCTCTGCCCGACCCCGACGCCAGGGAAGGATGGACGTTCGTCGGATGGTACGACTGGATCGTGGACGGGACCGCGGCGGAGAGCCCCTACGCCCCGGACGCGAGCGAGATGCTGTACGCCCGCTGGATCCCCGCCGCGGGGAGCCAGTCCGCGCCCCTCAGCACGCTGAACCAGTGGGCGTCCGACGCCTACAACGCCGGCACCATGTACGTGTACGCAGGCGGATGGATCGACCTGAAGTCCGAGCCCAGCATCGTCCTGATCACCGGCGTGACCTCCGGCTTCGGGCTGGAGAACGTGAGCGGCCACGTCCGCGGCACCGTCGCCAAGGCCGGGACCATAACGGTCTCGGCGGACGTCTACGACGAGGCCGGGGCGCACACCGCGAAGACGTTCACCATCACCGCGGTGCAGCCCGTCTACACCGTGACCCTGAACTTCAACTATGGGACCCTCAGCACCCAGACCATGACCTACGACGGCACGCCGCTGGTGCTGCCCGAGCCGACGAGGGCCGGATACGCGTTCGTCGGATGGGCCAGCAACGGAATCAAGGTCCAGAACCCCTACACACCGACCAAGAGCATAACGCTCTTCGCGCAGTGGGCGCCGACCTACACGGTCACGCTCGAAGCGGAGGGCGGGAGCATCGGAGGCGCGAGCAGCGCCACCATGACCTACAGAGGGACGGCCCTGCCGCTGCCCGCCCCGACCAAGGACGGCATGTCCTTCGCGGGATGGTACGACGGCGAGACCAAGGTGTCCAGCCCGTACACGCCCGCCTCGGACGTGACCCTCCGCGCACACTGGGAGGAGCAGGCCGAGCCCGCGCCCCAGGATGGCGACGGAGACGCAGGGACCAACTGGGCCCCGTTCGTCGCCGTCATCATCGGTGCGCTGGTCGCGCTCGTGGGATCGAGGTTCCACCCCGCCTTCGTGATCGCAGGGATAATCCTGGCGGCCTTCGGCGCTGTCTGGGCCCTCGGATGGATAGACCTGGGGGTGAGGCTGTGAGCGACCGCCTGGCCGTCGCCGTCATCATCCTCGCCACCGTCCTCGCGGCCTTCGCCGCCCCCGCGGACGATTCCGACGCGGCGGCATCGAACACCGCCACCGTGACCTCCGACGGCGAGGTCTCCGGGGTCCTGAAGACGCAGTGCGTCGCGGGCTCCTGGGGCACCGCCAGGATGACCGCCGTGCTCAGCCCCGCCTCCGCGGGGGCGCCGGCCGCCTTCTCGGCAGGGGCCATAAGCGACGGCCTCGAGGTCGCCGTGGACGGCTTCGACGTGAAATTCAAGGCGGAGACGCCCGGAGACTACCACTTCACCGTGTCGACCTCGATACCCGGGTACGCCTGCGTACCCCTGGACGTCCAGGTCACAGCGACGCCCGCGGGAGCCTACACCCACGTGATCTACTTCATCAACAGCGTGGGAGGCGGCGAGTTCGAGGGCACCAGGATGACCGTCGCGGGGACCTCGGACTCCGCCAAGACCGTCACCGTGGAGTTCCCGGACGTCTCCAACTTCGGGTACAGCCTGGAGAAATGGACCGTCGGGAAGGACGGGAGGACGGTGGACCACACCGTCCCCTGCACCCTCTCCGTGCCCGCCAACGGATACGTGAGCCTCGTGTCGCACTGGGTCCGCAACTCCGTAACGGTGGCCGACCCGGGCATCGGCGCGATGGCCCCGGGGGAGACCGCGAGGTTCCCCCTGGACGCCGTATTCACGCCCGCCCCGGACGAATCCAGGCCGATGCCCATGGCGTCGTTCGAGGCCTCTTCCTCGGGAGACGGCCTCAGAGCTTCGCTGGAAGGGCGCCTGCTGGTGCTCGAAGCTGTCTCGGCAGGGACCTACCAGGTCACGATCACGCCGTCGGCGAGCGGATACCAGTCCGCCCCGCTGACCGTGGACGTCGCCGTCTCGGCGGCCGCCGCGGAGCCTGACCACCCCATCACCTACGTGGACGGGGAGGAGACCCTCGGGGTCCAGAGGAACCCGGGCGCGGCCGGGGCGGCGGAGTTCGCCGTCCACCAGCCCGACGCGAGGAAGGCCGGATACAGGCTTGCCGGATGGTCCTACGAGGCCGGAGGGGAGGCCGAAGTCCACGACGGGGACACCATAACCGTCGGGACCTCCGGCGTGACCCTGTATGCCGTGTGGGAGGAATGCCCCGCCATGGACTGGGTCCCGTGGGCGCTCATCGCGCTCGGGATCATACTGGTCCTCCTCGGCTACTTCAGGTGCTTCCCGCTCCTGATACCCGCAGGGATCGTGCCCATAGTCCTCGGAGCCTGCGAGCTCCTGGGGGTGACAAACTTCTTCTGAGGGGGAAGGGCCTCCGGGCCCGCCCCCGAAAAGGAGGCCGCGCGATATGAGACGGATTACCAGCCTGTCGGCGTCGAAGCCGTCGGCGGGGAACATGGCCGGGCTCCCGTTCCCTCTGGAGAGCCCCGTGCTGCTGCTTTCCATCGACGAATCCGGGGACGTGGGGAACAGACTGCCGGGCAAGACCCACTACGTGATGGCGGGATGCCTGGTCGATGACCGGGATGGCTTCGAGAACGTCGCCAGAACCCATCTGAAGAGGGAGAGGGAGAGATGCGCGAGGGAGGGATACCCCATCCCGGACGAACTGAAATTCCATTCCCACGTAAGGCTCCGCGACAGCATCATAACCGAGGCCGAGCCCTTCGTGAGGCAGGTCTATTACGTCGATTTCAGCAAAAGGAAGCATGGGTGGGTCAACAAGAGCGAGGGAGAGAGGAAGTCGCTCCATCGGGACATGATAAGGTCGCTCGCCGAGGCCGTAGCCAAGGGCTACATGATGGCCGAGATAGACATCGTCATCGACGGCACCACCTTGAGCAATTGCGAAACCCTGTCGAATGAGATCCTGAAAGCCTTCGATGGGACCGGGGTGGATGTCCGGGTAGAGGTGGGGGACTCCAGGGCAGTTCTCGCCCTCCAGACCAATGACTTCTTCGTGGGCGCCATCGGCTATAAGTTCAACCACTCGCCCAAAGAAAAGCGCATGAGGGGGAAGAAAGTCGAGAGAGACAAGTATTCCAAGCATTTCGCGGAGAAAACAACATGCGCCTACTTCAAGGAATACTCCAGCAGGACAGTAAAATCAGATAATCGCGGGAAACCCGGCTCATGTACTTCACCCAGGAACCAGGCCACACAAACGTCCCGCGGCTTTCCGACGTGCTGTGACGGACGCCTTACTCACATTATTACATCTGCCCACCGGTATAAAACGGTTTTCAGACGGGCCCCGAGAGGAAGCCCGAGACTGCTCCGCATCCGCACGGGGCGCAGAGGAGGATACCCATGAACAGGACAATAATGATAGCGCTGGCCCTCGCCGCCGCGGCACTGGCTCTAATGCCGGCATTCGCAGACGGGGCAGACGCCGCCGGACCCTACGGGGACGACGGCCTCGGGGCCAGGGAAATCATCTTCGACGCCAACGGCGGGAGCGGGGGGTACACCCAGAGGGCCCTCGCCGGGGCCACGCTCTATTTCCCAACCGAAAAGGGGAGCGACCACACAGACTACTACGAGCAGATAGCCAAGCCGAGCTACGCGCTGGCCGGATGGCACGCGGAAGGCGACCCCTCGCACGTGTACGCGCCGGGATCGCAGGTCCCCGGGGCTCCGGCATCCAGGTACATCGCCGTGTGGGCGGAGATGGGAAGCAGAGACCCGCACGTCATCACCTACGCCGCCGCATCCCCGGGATCCGGCGCGATCTATTCCACCAGCTACACGGGGTCCGAACCCCTCAGCGAGGTCTACTCGCCGTCCCTCGTCATCCTGGACGCATATACCGGATGGCACACCGCAGACATCAGCCTCTCCGGGCCGAGCGGATCCGATTCGAGGCAGCGCGTCAGCGCGGATGACCTGACCGCCGGGATACAGCTCGGGCCGTTCACGGTCAGCGCCGACAGCAGCTTCAGAAACCTCACCGTCGCCGGGCACCCCCCGGTCGCCGGCCTCTACCGCCTGCTGTTCGAGTACGGGAGCGAGGAGGGGACCCTGTTCATATCGGCCTACGACCAGGACAGGGACCCGTCCAACAGATGCACCGTCACCTGGGGCGGATCCACGGTCTGCGCCGGCCCGCTCGGGACAGCCGCGAGGCTCCCGGATGCCGCCGGCGTGAACCAGTCCGGATGGAGGATAACCGACGACGGGGCCGAATCGACCTACGCGCTCGGGTCCGCATACACCATCCAGAAGAGGTCCACGCCCCTCGTCCCCGCGGCATACACCATCGACACGCTCCAGCACGTAGGGGTCATCGCGTTCAACGCCAACGGCGGCATCACCACCGACCCAATCGCGGTCCCCGTCATGAAGGACGGCGGATGCGGAGCTCTGATGGCCGCGTCCGGCATCTCGAAGGAGGGATTCACCCTGCTTGGGTGGAACAGCACCGGGGAGGATGAAGACCTCATCTACCCGGCCGGATACCTCTACGACGCCGGCGGGAACAAATATACCGAGCTCAAGGCCGTCTGGGCCGCCGGGACCCTCAGCACGTGCGCCGTATCCTTCCTCGACAAAAGGGACGCCGCGACCGTGCTGCACCTGGTCCCGGGATATACATACGCGACACCCAAGCACGGATACGACACGGCGGGGTTCGACCTCGTAGGCTGGACCCCGGCGAAGGGATCGGCGACCGGCAAGGTCAGCCCCGGAGCGGGGATCACAGTGTCCGCAGCGGCCTCCTGGTACGGGCTCTACGAGAACCACACGTACACCCACACGATCTTCTACGTCTCCTACGGCGGCCTGGGCGGCACCTTCGAGGTCCCCTACCGGGCGTCCGGGAGCCAGCAGTTCGCCGTCTGGACAGAGGACGAAGCCGCCGAGGCAGGGCTTGTCCGGACGGGATACGCACTGGCCGGATGGGCGGCCGACCCCGGCGGGGGCATCTCCTACGAGCTTGGCGGGCACTTCACGATAACCGACTTGCTGGACGGGGACGAGACCCACCTGTACGCGGTCTGGAGCGCGATCACCCAGCCGGGGGGAGCCTACAATTACTCCATCACGTTCGTGGCCCGCGGGGGGCAGGAAGTCCCCGGCGCCGTGACCTACGTATCCACAGACGGGACCTGCAATCTCAGGATACCCTCCGATGAGCCGACCAGAGAAGGTTACCTCTTCGCCGGCTGGACCGCCAACGAGACGGCGGAGACCGCGGATCCGGACTATGCCCCTGGGAGGACGGTCACGCTCCAATCCAGCAGCCCCGCGCTCACGCTCTACGCCGTCTGGGCGCACAACAGCGCCGGAGGGGACGGGAGCCGGGTGCTTGTCACGTTCAAGAACGGCAGCGGCATGACGGTCAAGGAGGAGCGCATAAACGCCGGGGACCGCCTGGACTCGCCTTCGAT
>JAEEGL011229047.1_pt1 | contig 33447 bp, 21 predicted proteins | sample 9134231 | NCBI WGS metagenome assembly JAEEGL01 (sample SAMN16246548, study PRJNA631951) | gut metagenome | biome: gut microbiome; feature: rumen; material: fiber-attached | host: Bos | place: Iran: Karaj | collected 2018-10 | reverse complement strand
TTCTGCTTCTGTTTCCAAGTATTTAAGACTTGGGTCTGGAAGAATTACTGTGCCAAATTTCTTAAGCATGCTGGGTTTTAAAAGGTTTAATGTATAATAAACTTTTAAACCGCATTTAGTCATGTGCTTTTCAAAGGTTTTCATCTTATCGCCGGAAGCGTTTCCATGAGCGGCATCTATTAAAATGTTGATTCTTTTTTCTGATTCAAGAGCTTCATAATGCATAGATACTCTTTTTGATGGAATACGTTTGTTGGGATTCTTCCCTGTTACCCAGCACAATGCGTTGTATGCAATCTGGGGGTGAGAATAGCAGAATGAATCATAGCTGTCATGAAGTTTTTTACCTTTAGCTCCTTGGGTTCTTTCGCTACCTGTACCGTCATCGAAAGGAGAACTGTCTGCAATAGCAAAAACTCTGCCTTTACCGTATTCAGAAACAACTATATAAGGTGATTTAGTTATAGCACTGTAAACCAAGCCTTCTGCTTTTGCATCTGGTGCTTCAAAAACATCATAGGTTCCGCCTGCCCAGACCCCGACTGCTCTGAAACCATACATAGCAGGATGCTGTTTGTTGACTTTCCCTGCTAATGGAGCTTCGTAAAGAATAACATCTTTTTGAATCTTAAAACCGAAATTTGGTGTGAAAGTATTGAATATTCTTACAGAATCCCAGCCGTTTCTGTTGCGGTCAGAATGGTCGTGATCACCTATTATGAACAAGCCTCCGCCGTTCTTTACAAAATCGACGAATAGCTGATTTTCTTCTTCTGTATAAGGGTTGTTGGGTTCTGCTAGAATTATTGCTTCGTATTTTGACAATAAATCTGCTGTAAAATAACCACTTTCAGATTTTGCACTTAAATCATCTATTTCAAAACCCTCTGCTTTGAGCATATCTGCCATTTCAGAATAGGCACCATCGGTGACCCAATCCGCATTTTCTGCAGTCTGACCATGAGTATCATCATAGATTACTTTGACTGCAAGGGCTTCATTACAAAGCATAGAAAGACAAAATACCATACAAAACAATAATTGTTTTTTCATCCTGTTTTCCCTTTTCAGCACTAAGATTAATTTCTTAATATATTTAAAGACAATATCTTTCTACAATAATAGCTATCTTTATTTATTGTTCATTGTTTTCTTCGATAGTACTATCTGAAATATTTTCGCCAACTTCTTCTTCTTCTTCGTTGTTGTCATTATTCTCATTTTCTTCATCTTGAGATTTTGTATTTTTGCTTTTATCTCCATTAATAAGAAATTTGAATAAGTCTTCTGTTGATATATACCAGATATTTAAGATTCCTGAAAAGTTTGTCTGCATAAAGATATTATTCTGTTGACTGTCTGAATCTGTTGAACGAATGTTGTAATCCTGAAGGAACTTAAGAAGCAGTCTTGCTTGTCCTTGAGGTTTATCTAGGAAATATATATAGTTATAACATTGGAACGGATAAGGAGATGATCTAAAGCTGTAAACCCGACCTTTGTAACCTATTCCGCTTTGTCTGTAAAGACCTATAAACCAGCTGCTATAAAAATCTTCTGTATAAAGAAGATTGCTATGCCCATTCCCTGAATCATATATATTGGCATTTTTACTGTCTAAGCTTCTATATACGAAAAGGTATTGCATTGGAAGCTGCTGTGGCTTGATTTTTTCTGGTTTAACCTTTTCTTTTTCATTATTATCTTTAGATGAAGAGGGAAGAGGGGTTAGATATGCATTGAATGTTTTGCTTAAATCCCAGAATGCTCCCGGAATTTCCGGAGCGACTAATTTCCCTTCTAGATATAAAATTTGGTCTTTATCTGTAAAAGAAACGATTTTAATAGTATTTCTTGATTCTATTCTCTGAGAATATTCTTCTGCTACCTGCATTAAAGAATCATTAAATCTGTATCTATGAAGAACGCAACCTCTGAAGTCATAGTCGTCAAAATGATACTGACTTCTTGTTTGTCCTTTAACTTCAACAAAGGCAAAAGATTTCGCATCTTCTGACCATATAAATTCACCAATTTCACCTTCTACGCTGACGAGATTGGCTTTAGCTGTGTTATTTTTCAAATCTATTAAATGGATGCCTTTGGCAGAAATAAAGACAAGTTTGTCGCCATGTGATGACCAGATTGGAGTAGCATAGAGATAGTTTGATTCAAATATTTTTGAAAATCTACCTATATCTAACATGGTGTTATTATCTGGATTATATATAAAAGCATAGCGTTCGGAGTCTTTTTCATCTAATATTATTCCAGCTAATAAATTTTGAGTTGGAGACCATTCATAATCTAGAAGTGTTATTTTTTGATTTTCAGGAAAGATTTCTTTGAAATTTTTGGTTTCTAGATTAATGATGCAGGGAACAACACCATCAGTTAAAGCAAGATATTTGCCGTCATTTGAGATTTTAAAATTTTGATACCAGGTTTTAGCTTCTTCTGAAAAAACACCGCTTTCAACTTTATCTTTGTCTAGAGTAAGTTTGAATATTCTATTCGTTTTTTTGCTTGGTCTAGTTGTTAATACAAATTTATCACTAAGTAATGCATAGGAAGTATCTGGCTCGATGCTAGGAATTTCCAAAGAAAGATTTTTGAAGTAAATGGATTTTGAAAAATTACTTGGCTTGGTAATATCGTTTTCCGGAATATTATATAACCCTTCTGGAGTATCTATGACATCTTCATTTTTGAGAAAACCATATTCTATCAGATAATTATTAACTTTCTGAATTATGTTGGTCAATCCTAAATCAGTAATTTTTATTATTCTTGTTTGTGGGGTATCAACATCTATTACTGCATCTGGGGTGTAGCTTATTCTTATGTTGGGGTTGCCCTTCAAACGGTCTAGTTTCTTTAAATACTGTATATAGTTCTGAAGCAGATTCAAAATATGATTTAATTTAGGAACCTCGATGTAACTTGGGTGGCTTGATTTATAAGAATTTCTAAATGGTTGGTGATAAGAAAATTCAACGTTGCTGCTATAAAGAACTATTGATGATTTATCTTCTTGGGCTAGAAGAGAATTATTAGGGAAAAATGCTATTAATAAGAATAAAAATATTAATGGGAATATATATTGTTTATTCTGTTTATGCCCGAAAACCAGAAATAGTTTCATGATAGCTCCATTCAATTATTATTCAGATATTTATGTATTTCTTCCATTAAGCCGTCAACTAATTGGTCTGACGGCAGAGTCTTTATTACTTTGCCTTTCTTGAAAACTAGTCCGCTGTCTTTCCCGCCAGCTATTCCAAAATCAGCTTGTTCTGCTTCTCCTGGACCGTTTACTACACAGCCCATTACTGCAACATGCAGTGGAGTGGTAATGCCTTCTAGACGTTCTTTAACCTGATTGGCTATCTTTTGAAGTGGAATTTCAGTTCTTCCACAGGTTGGACAAGACACTATTGTAGGTCCTGAAGCTCTTAGGCCTAATGATTTCAGTATTCTAATACCTGTTTTTACTTCTTCAGCAGAATCTCCTGTAAGAGAAACCCTTATTGTATCTCCGATTCCTTGCATTAATAAACTTCCAATTCCTATAGAAGAACGTACTATACCATCTTCTGGTAAGCCAGATTCTGTTACTCCAAGATGAAGAGGATAGTTGCAGGAAGAAGCAACAATTTTAACTGCTTCTGTCATAGTTGCTAAGTCAAAGGATTTAACCGCAATTTTTATCATATCAAAACCGCATTTTTCAAGAAGAGCAACCTCTTTTAATGCTGATTCTGCTAACGCTTTGCCTGTTACTCCACCATATTTGGCTTTAAGGTCAGGATCTAAAGAACCTGCATTAACACCAACTCTAACAGGAATCTTATGGTCTTTGGCGGCCGCTATAACTTCACGAATCTTTTCTTCGCTTCTAATATTGCCTGGATTTAATCTTAAACCGTGAACACCGCTTTCTATTGATTGAAGTGCCAGTCTGTGATCAAAATGAATATCAGCCATAACTGGAATTGGGCTGTTTTGGCAAATTTTTTTCAGGGCTTTGGCAGCTTCCATGTCGGGAACTGCTAGTCTAATAATGTCACAGCCAGCAATATGAAGACGTTTGATTTCATCGGTTGTTTTTTTGGCATCACGAGTATCGGTTTTGGTCATAGTTTGGACAGTAATAGGGGCATCACCGCCAACAGCAACCTTCCCAATGTAAATTTTTTGGCTTTTTCTTCTATTAATCATTGTTTTATCCTATAAAAAGTGGAGATTTAGTTATACAGGAAAGAATTTATCGTAACTTCCAAAATGGTTGTCTAATTCTAGAACTTGCAGGTCTTAAGGTAGCAGAAGTAGCTAAAGTGGCTTTCTCTTTACCTTGACTGAAGTTAAGAACGACTCTTATGAATGATATTCTTGAACGTTGCCAAGAATCGTTAGAAACCATATCAAACGGATAATACATCCAACCTATAGGAGATTCTTCACTATTTAACTCATAATAAGGCTTGAAAATATCACTGTTTATTTTTTCAAAGGTGAGGAGCTTGGTTGGGTTTTCTCTGTTTTCATTTCTCCAGAGAATATGCCTTTTTTCATTTCTTTCTACTTCATATTCTACTGTAACCAATGCATCTTCACCAGGTTCCTGATTGTCTAAAGAGTATTTATATGTGCGTAATTTCAGGTAGTCTGGTTTTACTTCCAAGACTTCTTTGGCATTTCTAATGTCTCTGATTATATGTTCCATTTTATTTCTGACTTCAGAAGTTAGAAGCAGTTGAGTTGCACCTTTATTTACAGTTGATACTCCTGTAGATTGTATTAAATAAAGTATGCCACCTATTAGTATGGTTAATGACATACCCATTAATAATTCTACTAAGGTAAACCCCTGTTTTATTTTCTTCATTTATGCTTTCCTACATAAGTTCTTAATTCAGCTATTTTTTGTTCTTGTTGGTTAAAAACAAGAACTGTAATCTTTTTAAGTTTTGGAGGCATTGCTGATTCGCTAATTTCTTCAACTGTAGTTACTCTCCTAAACTTATCATAATCATCAGGATATAATTCTAATGGTTTTAAATATGCTTTGGTATAGATTTCTTTTAATTTTTTGTAGGTAGTTGCTTTTTCTGAATTTTTTAAGGAAGATTCTGAAAAAACATCTGAAAAGTATGAAATAAAGCTGTCTTCATTATAATATGCATCATCAAACTTGGTTCTATCTTGGAAAACTTCTCTAAAGTTTTCATAATCTGATTTAACTATTTCGAATGGAAGACCTTTTATTTCTTCTATTTTTTCTCTTGCCAGATTATAGCCTATGACGTGGTCAGCATTGTTCACACTGCCTCTTACACCAAATAAAAACATATTGGTAAAAGGTAAAGCCACAATACCAACAATAAATATAACGGTTAAGATTTCAATCAAAGTAAAAGCTTTACGCTTGTAACCAAGCGAATTCTTTTTTGTTTTCATTAAATTGTAGACTATTAGACTATTTATCATATAAACTAATTTTAGTAGATTTTAAACATTATATCATGATAGATAATATGTAGTTATAACATTAGGAGGATAGGAATGTCCATTAACAATAAAATCAAATTATATTTTATTTTTTTAGCTTTTATGACAATGGCTGTATCAGCCAGTGCTTTGTCCATTCGAGTTGTTGAAGGGGTTCCTTTAGGAAACTATCAAACTATGGTTGAAGATGGTCTTAGACTTGGTAATGCCGAGTTGCTAAGAACAGCCTGGAACCATTATGAAAGTGCAATAAAATTTGACAATAAAGAAGAAGAACTAGCCTCTTCTTATCTTGAACTTGGAAAAATATATTTTTATCTCTCGTTATTAGGTTGTTCTACTGAAGATGATTATTCTATAGCTGAAGGATATGCCAGAAGAATTCTTAATGATTATCCTAATGATGCTGATGCTCATAGAGCTTTAGGTCTTATTTTTGCTGGTCATGGTTCGTATATGGATGCTTTCGAAGAATTTTCTCTTGCTTTGAGACTGAATCCAACCAATGAACTTGTAGTCTGTGATATGGCTTCCTTACATTTGGCTCTTCATCAGCCAGATAAAACTATTGAATATTTAGAAAAGCTTAAAAATAATAGAGGTTGGAACCAGATTCTGCTTGCAATGGCATATTCCCAGAAAAATATGCTTGGTAGAGCTTATTTAGCTCTTAGCAGAGCAGAAAAGCTTGGTTATAAAGGTTATTGGGTAGATAAAATGAAAGCCAATATTTCTGAAAGTATTGGTTTAAATTTAGAATGAAAAAAAATAACAATTAATTCTGTTAAAAACGAATTAATTGTTATTTTTAAAATAAAAAACGTGTCTAGCGTGATTCGAACACGCGACCACAGGATTAGGAATCCTGGGCTCTATCCATCTGAGCTATAGACACATTTTATTTTATCTGCATTCTACTAGTTTTTACCGACAAAATCAACTATAATAATTATAGCTATAAGCTTTAAGATATAAGATGGAAGATAGAAGATGGAAGATGGAAGATAAGATGGGAAGGGTTTGTTGTGGTAAAGTTGATAGTTAAGAATTGAGAATTGAGAAGTTAAAAAGGTAAAGTAATATGAAAAAAACAACATTTGGACTTAGTCTTATTTTTACATTATTGTTATCTGTAGTCTCTTATGCTGCTAATGTTGGCAGAGAAATAAACAATAAATGTAGACAGAATATTAAGCTTCTTAATAATGGAACAGAATTGATGCTGAAGCAAACTTCTCGTGAGTTACCTAGATGGGTTTCTTATCAACAGGCAATTAAAGATTTTTTATATCCAGATAAGTATCTGGAAGATAAAACTATTGTTGGCCCTACTCCTGATTGCGAATATTATTTAGTCAGCAACAATAACAATGACTATCAATGGTTATGCTATTTGCACGGAGTGCTTGACGGAGATAAGACTCTGTCATTCAGATATCATGAACACCAGTTTCAAGGGAAAACATCTGAACGTTTTATGAGCAATGAACAATACAAAAAACACGTTCAAAATATGCTTCATTGGACTGAATATTCCCCGACTCCGAAGGAATTCTTGATCTATCATTATAATATGAATCCTATTGTTACAACGATAATTTGTGTCGTTTTAGTTGTTGGAAGTTTTTATTTGATTAAATCCTTTTTTAAATTCTAGGCTTGACGATAGCTGTTTTTTTTCTTAAAATTTATTGTACCCTTTCGTAATCTCGGAGGTTGTAATGAAAAAAAATCTAATGATAGTTTTCTTGCTTTTTATAGCAATTTTAATATCTAATTCTGTTTATGCTGGAAGTAGCGAAGGATATGTTCCTAGCTGGAAGGTTGGACAGCGTTGGGTATTAGAAGCTACTTACCGTGACTTAAGAGTCGAAGGTAATGCTTGGATGCCACCAATGCAGTGGATATTCAATGTTAGAGCTAAAAAAACTATAAATGGTGAAGAATGTTACGTGCTTCATGTTTATGGTCGAAAGACAAGTCAGAAGAATCAGGCTATTCTTTGGCTTTCTGTAAATGATTTGAGACCATTAAAAGTAATTGATGTTTATCCTACTGCTTCAGGAATGAAATATCAGGAACGTGATATCTCTCAGGCTTCAGAACCACTTGTTTCTGAAGGCACACCTATTCCTTACGACCTTCCTTCATTCCCATTAGTCAGAGAAGACAACAGAGCTCAGGCTGCAGATGGCTTTGGTGCTTATAATAGATCTTCTTCAACTAATGCTAAAAAATTCTCCAGAATACGAAAAATCGGTGGAATCTCTTTTAAACGAAGTATTTCTCAGAAAAGTAAAGCACCTGATAAACAGTATGCTGATATTTTTGCCGGATATTCAAAAGCAACTCGTAATGCAGGTCAGAGCTTCCAGGTTGAAATAGACGAAGACCGCTCTAACAACAAATTAATCCAAATTTGGCAACAGGGTGCTCCTTGGGCTGTTTCAGGCGCCAACCGTGATAGAAGAGTTCGTTTGGTTCCAGAATCTGAATACTTACATAAAGATGGAGGTGAAAACTAATGAGAAAGCTTTCCATCCTTTTGGCTTTAATTCTTTCTTCTGCTCCACTAGTTGTTTTTGCTGATTCTATCAGCGGCGAAATAAAACCCGCTCCTTGGTCTGGTGATTGGTGGTCTCGCAAAAAAGGTTTCTTGGTTAAGGGCTGGCAAGGTCATACTCCATCTCCTTTTGAAAAATACGATCAGTATGTTGCTGCAGTTACCGGAAAGAATCCCGGTGCTCATGCATGGGAATCTAATACCAAAAACCATCATTATAATCCTAATGCAGAAGCTTGGGAAGGACACTGTAATGGTTGGTCAGGTGCTTCTGTATTAGCACCAGAACCCAAAATTACGCGTAATCGTGGTGGTATTGCATTTGATACTGCAGATCAGAAGGCTCTTCTTTCTGAACAGTATATGAACTGCTATTGTAACTTCTATGGAAACAGATATTGGGGTAATGCAAACGATGATATGAACGACATTTATCCAGATCAGTTCCATAGACTCCTTGTTGAAAATATAGCATCAGGTAAGACTGCTATGGTTTGCGATATAGAAGCAGACCGTATGGTTTGGAATTATCCTCTGTATAAATTCGAATCTAGTTGGTCTACTGGTTGGTTTGACGATCATAAACTAAAAGTAAAAACCACATGCTATTTCGTTAACGATGATGTTAAACCTGAATATTTAGGAACAAAATGGTTCGCAGTCAACTATACTTACAATCTGTTTGTTGACGATAAAGGAAACGTAATCTCTGGCGAATGGACTGGTGATTCTAAAAAGAACCATCCTGATTTTGTTTGGATTCCTACTGGCGATGCAAGAGTACCTGCAAATTCAACTCTAGAAAATCCATGCATTGACCCAAAACATGTAAAAAATATTTGTGAAGGTCCTGCTAATATTTCTTCTGGAAGAGCTGCTGCTCCGGCTGCACGCAATCCAGATATGGTTCTTATGGAAGCAGGTTTGGATCCAAACGATTTGTTCTAATATTGTTTAAAAAAAGCTCGATTTGTTTAAATCGAGCTTTTTTTTATCTCGGAAATAGCTTATAATATTCATAATGACCAAAGTATACAAAAATAAGAATAACAAATTAGCAATGACTTTTATGGAAATTCTCATTGCTGGTTTTTTTATGGTCGTTGTTTTTATTATCGGGTGGTTAATATCTAGCAGCTTTACTGGGGTTAAAAAAGTTAGAAATTATGAAAACGCAATTTTTCTTGCTAACGAAGCTATAGAAGCTGTTAGAGCAGCTCGTGCAAGAGAACTGGGTTCCGATAAAGATAAAGTTAAAGGTCATAATACACTTTTGGCTGATTTTAATTCTGCAAATAATAAATATGATAAAGACCCTGGCGGCTTTGTTCCTGAAGTTGAAATCGGCGGGGTAAAATATAAAAGAACGGTTAGTATTGAAGAAGTGCCGTCAACAAATAAGAACTTGCCTTCAAGTCTTAAGATGATTCATGTTAATGTTAGTTGGCGAGCAAGTGACGATAATAAACCTGTTGAATTTGAGGTTGTAACAGCTCATTGCGATTTATGGTAATTCATATGTTGTTTCAAAAAAAATATAAGAAAGCTATAACCTTAACTGAAGTAATGATAGTTACAGGGCTATTTTGTGTTTTAATGACTGCAGCATACAGATTGTTTTTTTCTGAAGTAAAAACTATAAAAACTGCTTTGGAGCACATTGGAGTTAATGAAAGCGCAAGAAAGTTTTTTGCTTTTATGGGAAGTGATGTGAGAAATTCTAATTGGATAGATTTCCCTAAAATGGTTAACAGACAGGTTGTTGGAAGTTTGAAACCTGTAAAAGAAGGTAAAGTGCTTGTATTGCGTAAACAGGTTATGGATTTCGATGTTAAACCTCCTCAATCTGATTTTATTAAGGAAGAAATAGTTACTTATACCTTAAAAAAAGCTGAAGATGGAACTAGTGATTTATATAGGCATGTTGTTTCCGAGCTTCCTGGACAACCTTCTAAAGATTATGAAAAGAAAATTGCTGATGGAATTGTAGATTTGCTCATTTTTGTTACAAATCGAAAGCCAATGACTATTGAAAAGACTATTCTGAGTGGTTCCTTAGAAAAAATAATGAATTATGAACCTTATGAACTTGATGGAACTGGTCCCTATCTGGTTCATGTTTGCTGTTCCTTTTCTAAAAAGGGAAGTAAAGAAAAAGAAGTTAAAACAAAAGAATCACTTATAAAAATTAATACATGCTTCTCGGTTAGAGGAAAGCTTAACGGTATTCATCCATGAATAAAAACAATAAAAAAACTGGTCAAGCTTTGTTAGCTATCCTAATTATATGTTTATTCTTAGGAATTATTTCTTGCGCTCTTCTTAATATTCAAAGTAGCCAAATTAACCTTCTATCTAGATCTGCAAGAGAATATGTCGCTTTAAGTGTTGCGGAAAGCGGCTTGCATTGTGTTTTAGCTGAAATGAAAGCTGATTACCAGTTTGTAACTCACGGGAATCCATATATTCCAGCTGATGGATGGCCCTCATCTTCTCAAAGAAGATTTAACTATGTAGGAAGTAGTAAGTATCTAAAAACAAAAGGAAATAGCAAGGGCGTTTATGAAGGTACTGTTGATTTTCCTGTTTTGAATTTAAAAGGTGAGTTTAAAGTTAGAATTAAACTCATGAAGTCTAAAAATAGTACTGCTTCAAAATCTGTCGATGAAGCTCATAGATACTTTTTATTAGAAAGTTATGGCAAGGTTGGGGATACATGTAGAAAAATAACCACGATTATTGAAAAAATAGTACCAGGTAATTTTTTATTATATGATGGTCAGGTCCTTGATACTGGAGGATATGGCCCTTATAGAGTTACTCCTGGTTTAATGACTGGTGGTAGACTCTATGGGCACGAAATGATTGTTTTTAGTAAAAAAGGCGCTATAGATGCCGGCTCAGAACTTAAAAACACTGAAAAAATCTATACTCCTGGCTATATAAAAGCCGAAACAAGAGTAGGAGTAGAGTTCTTTGGTGGTAAAAAAGGTGAAATATCTCCTAGAAACGATTCTACAGATCCTGATAAATTTGAAAGCTTTGCGATTAAACTAGGTGGTAAGGTAACCGATAGATTTATGTTAGACGGAAACCATGGAGCAAAGCCACAACTCTTGCCTCCCTTAAACCCGTCTTATTATAGAGAAGCCAAAAAGCCTCATCCGGAAATTCTTAAAGCTAATAGTAGTTTTGAAGGTTTTAAAGAATCTAAGTGGCGTAATCCTGAAAAACCTAGCGAAACCGTTTATGATTTATTCTTTGGTTGGGATTATAAAAAGGAAGATAAAGATTTCCTGATTTATTCTGAAGTTCCATTAAGAGTCTGGGGCTGCCCAAAATGGAAGGCTCTAACCATTTTTTGTGAAAAAGATGTGTATATTGCTGGTGATTTTAATGCTAATCCAGATTCACCTCAAAGATATAATATGGGGTATAGAGATTATGCTAAGCAAATTAAAAACGGAACAGATAAGAATGGTTGTCAGATTATGTCCATGGGCAGAATCTGGTTTGATTACTCTAATCCGATGAATTTCCTAAGAAATGAAATGGAAGTCGTTATGGATTACGATTTGGCTTGTTGTCTTAGCAGCACTGAAGAACCTAGCGGTCTGGTTCTTAAAGGTGTTGTTTGGCCAACACGCACTACTACCGGACCATTAAAACATCGCTTGCCTATGGCAGCAATGAATTTTACTCATATTCATACCTTATATAATATGCCTAAGGAAGAAGCTAAAACTACTGCTGCTATAGCTGCATTGGTCGGAATCCACCCAGCCTTGTCTAAACTTAGATCTTATATTAGTAGACCAAAAGATAAGGATAATCACACTGGAAATCATGGCTCAGGTGGTTCAAGTGGTTCAAACAGCAACGGCGGAGCAAATGGTCCTATTGAATCAATAAGTCGTGTTCAATATGCTGATTCTATAGGTGGAGCTGATGGCGCTGGAATTGGTGGTGGCATGGATGATGAAGGAAATGATAAGGAAACTCAGAAAAACCATTTCCCAATAAAGAATGCTATTGCTAAGGCACGTATTATAGAAACTATAGGAGTTGAATGCTATTTGCTTGGTGTTGTACCTCCTGGAACTAGAGATAAAGTCATAAAAATACTCTTTGAAGAAACAGAAAAAGAAATGGATAAAGATGAGCAACCTAATCCAGATTTAGGACCTTGGAATATCGCCGACAGAATGTTCAAACTTCAGGTAAAGCATAAAGATTCTGGACTTCGTTTCCCTGAAATGACTGTTAATGCAATGTTAATAGATTCTGCTCAATTAAATTCTAATTGGAACTTTGGTAATAACTCCAAAAAGATAAATAACGAGCTTGGTAATGTTCAGAATAGTTTAATGCGTTCATTTCCTTGGGCTCATGATAGAAACACTAGGTTAATACTCAAACATAATGGCTCTATGATTCATTTGCGTAACCGAAAAGTCAAAGAGTTTATTAAAGGTGTTTATTTTGATGACCAGCCGATTATCAGACAAATTTCTTTTGATCAGACTTACGCAAATGGTGGCGGTGATTATTTTCCACCTTACCCAATTGCCGGTTTTACTATTATTAATTGGTTGGAAGAATATTGCTCTGAAGAAGAATTTAATAAAGTAAAGTGATTTAAAGTTGTGTTTAGCAATGTAAACCCGGCTTGATTTTGCCTTATAAATACTGTAGAATTAAGATATGCGGGGCAGAAATCTAATCATAATTTTAATATGTTTCATCACTTTTATTACCTTTTGGGGATGTGGTGGTGGAGGTGGTTCAGGAATAGGTCCTGAGCTTGTTTCAGGTCAGATTTCTGGGCAAATCACTTTTGATGAAGCTGTTGCGAATGAAAGAGCTGTAATAGATAGCGATCAATCGCATAGAGGTTCAGTTAATTACGATATTCTTGTTTTCTTGGAAGAAATGCCCTCACGAGCTGTTTATGCCGATTCTGATGGCAAATATGTTTTTACTGATTTGCCTTTAGATAGTTCTTTCCACGTAATTGCTCGTATTAATTCTCCAACAGGAAAAATATATAAAACCAGGTCTGAAGAGGTTTATATTGGTAAAAGTAAAGCTCAAAAAACACAGAATTTTTTAATTAATAGTGGAAATGAAGCAAAGTATCAGATTAGACTTCAGGTAAAAGATACAAAAGATAACTATGTTTCTAGATGTAAAATTTGGCTTTGGGGTGAAGAATTCACATTAGATGAAAGTGGTTGTTATCTATCTCCAAAAATGCCTCTGGGTGCTACTGGTCTATTAAAGGTTATTCCTCCAACCAATAAAGATTTACTTACTTTGGAAAGTACTATAGATTCGTCAACTTTTCAAAGCGAAATACAGGGCGTTTCCGCAGTTACTTTACCTCCTTCAGGTATTACTCAGAAAAAAGCTCCTTATGTAAGTGTTAAAGTTGGAGAAACCATATCTGGCGGTTTTGCTCTTAGACTTTATGGCAGTGCAATTGATCCCCAAAATGATACTCTTGAATTAGAATGGACTACTAGTATCAGTTCTTTTACATTCGAAAGTACTGATAAAAGCTATGTTGATTGGGCTATCCCAACAGAACAAACAACAGCAGTAATTACTTTGAAGGCTACTCAGGTTTCTTCTTCGCTTTACCCTCTTTTTTGGAGCAAGGTAGAACTGCCAATAACAATTTCTAATAATGGAACTGTCTCTTATCCTGGTGAAATAGTTATAAAACCAGTTTTGAGATATGTTGATATTGTTTCTTCTTCTTCAGAACAGATAACTGGTGATACAGTTGCTTCTTATGAAATTATAGCTTCTTTTCCGAATAACAGTACTGGGTTTGCTTATAATTGGGAAGTTTCTGATGGAACCATTGTTTCTGGTAAGAACAGTCGCGTAATGTTTTGGAAATCTCCTTCTTTAAAAGAAAACGAATCTAAGCTTGCAACACTGACAGCTGTTGTTTCAGATGAAATCGCTACTGTTACAAAAGATCTTTTAATTAGTATTACTTCTTTCCCTATTGTTAGCTTTACTTCTCCGTTAACTACAGATTTTTATCCTGGGTATGTTACTTTTAGAGGAAGCGCAAAAGACTATTTAGGTAATTTGATTCCTTATGAAGATTTTAAATGGTACATAGCAACTGACTCTAATGAATTGAAACTTATACAGAATGAAGGAGCTTCTTTTACCTATAACTTTGTAACTCAGGGTTCGTATACTGTGTATTTATCTGCTAAGGATTCTAGAGATATTGTGGGCACTGGAACTATGATAATGTCTATTCTTAATTGCCCACCTGATATTACTATTATTGAACCAATTAACGATGGTGGTTATAGCAGTAGTGATAAGATAGCTTTTAAAGTAAAAGTAACGGATTATGAAGATGGTGAAATAACTTCCCCAGAACAGATAAGATGGTTTTCTGATATAGATGGCTTAATAGGTTCTGGAACCAATTTCATGCTTGATTCATTAACAAAGAATAAAAAACATACTATAAGTGTTGAGGCAAAAGATTCTTCATCAAATATTTCTTCTGCATCAATCTTTATCTGGTATGATATGCCAGCGCGTATTACACTTACTGCTCCCGAAAACGGGGCTGCTTTTTATGAGGATAGTGTAATTCAATTTATTGCAAAAGGGGTAGATTCTAACGGTCTTCCCTTGGCTTCTTCCACCTACAAATGGTATCTTGACGGTAGTTCAACTGCTTTGAAAACTGGTATAGCAAGTTTTGTTTACAATACTTTTGATGCTGGTGTACATAGAATTAAAGTTGTAGGTGCTAATAATACTGGAGAAGTGAGCAGTGAAGATTATTATTTTGAAGTAGGTTTATCTCTTCCAAATATTACTTCTCCTGCTTCTGGAACTAGATTTGACCCTGGAACAGCTATTACATTTACTGCTGTTCCTAATTCAACTGGGACTTTGGTATTAAATTGGTATATTGATGATTCTAATGATTCCTTAGGAACTAATAATACTATTACAAAAGAATTAGATGTAGGTTGGCACCAAATAAGGTATGAAGGTTTTGATGCCAGCGGAAAATTTGCTAGTTCTTCTATTGGTATAGTTGTTGAAAAGGAGCCTCAGATAGAATTAAACTATGCTAGCGGTTCATGCTTCTTTGCAGGCAAGCAGATTGCTTTTCACGCTGTTTGTAAAGACTCATTTAATTCAAGTATAGGTGACGAATATATCAAATGGTATTATCTGGATTCTGGTGTTCCTGTTCTTTGGCAGACAGGCAGTCTTTTTTACACATTACAAGGTTCATCAGAAGGTCAGCTTTCGGCAGGTCATCATACTGTAAGAGTTGAAGCTACAGGACCTTTTGGTTCCGTTGCATCAAAGAGTTTTAGTTTTGAATCCGGTATTCCTGCTCTAAATATTGAAAAACCAATATCTGACAATAGTTATGGAGTAGGGGAAAATATTGAATTTGAAGCTAATATAGCGAAAGAGTCTCTGCCTGTGGCTTGGTATGTAGATGGAACACTTATTCATACTGGTTCTGCTTCTTTTACTTATAGTTTCTCTGAAGGAATATATACGGTTAAAGCTATTGCAACTGATAGCGCAAATATATCCACAACAGATGAAGTAATTATAAGTGTAGGATTGTTCCCTGTAATGGATTTCCAAGTTATCAATAAAAAAGGCGAAAAAGTTGATCCATCTAATTTGGTATTTCTTACAGGACAATCACTTCAATTTGTCGGTACTGGAACTAGTCCAATAGATGGCAGTGCTATAGATGGCAGTCTAATGACCTGGACTATTTGTAATAAAGATGGGGTAACTGGTAAACAAGTCTTTTCAGGACATTCAGAAATAAACCTTACTAGGGAAAATATATCACAGTTAGGGACAGGTCTTGGAACTATTGAACTAAGATGTAGAGTTAGTGAAGGTTTTGTAGGTGCGAAATTAAAACAAATGTATTTTAATTTACCTGAAGCTGAATTTGCTGAGCCGGCTAGTGATACTTTCATTCCATTTGTGGATGATCTTTCTGAAACAGTTGTTTGTGACGCATCTGGTTATACAGAATCGGTAGAACCAGTTAACTATGAATGGTATCTTAATTGGGGTAAATCAGGATGCGAAAAACTTGATGATGCAGACCCCTCCTCTGATGGAATGCAGTTGAGGCTGAAAAAAGGAGAAAATTATTTAACATTAATAGCTACTGACTCCGTTGGGCAAACTACTTCTATTACCAAAATAATCCTTGTTGATAATAGACCAACTTTGGCGTTCTCTCCACCATTAGATTATTCTGATTCCAGTGCTTATATCTTAGATGGTTTTGGTGTTACCTTAGAAGCTTCAGGAACAACTGCTATTGAAGCTCCAGGCACTATAAGTCACTATAAATGGTATCTTGGAGAAAGTACTGTTGCAAAAGGTATTGATCAAAAACAAATAACAAGTGAAGAATTAGGTCTTGTTCCTGGTGAAAATATAGTTACTTTAACAGCAGAAGACCAGTTTGGAATAGTGGCTACTGTTTCTCATAGTATTTATTTCAAGGAACAAATTGCTAGTATCACTTCTCCTGAAGACAACCAGTTTTTCCACGATGTAGCCATAACCTTTGTGGCTACTGGTTCTGAAAAAATTGAAATGAAATGGAAATTGAATGGTAATTATTTGGATGAAACAACTAGAACTCTTACTATCCCTAAAAACGATGACAGATTTAATTCCGGAAACAATGAAATAACTTTTGGAGGTAAGGATAGTTGTAACAACGAAACATTGGCAACTTTGAATTTTAAATATGCTAAGACCGATGGTTTACCTAAAATAGAAATCAAGTTTGCCAACAATAAGGATGTTGAAGGTGCAAAGCTTTTTGAATTAGATGATGGTGAAAACGTAATAATAAATGGTGGCGCTACAGGTTCTGTAAACATAGATACTATTGATGCTTCTAGAATGGTTTGGACTCTTGGTAAGGAAGGTTCTGAAGAAAAACAAACATTCCCTGGCAGAGACTTTTTATTATTGACTAATGCCAATTTCACTTCATCTGGGAATTGGGTAGTGTCTCTTACTGCAACTGACAATTTAGGATTTAAAAATACTCTCTCTAAAGTATTCTATTATGGTTATCCTGCTCCAAAAATTAATTTACCGTATACCAGATCTTTATTTACTATTGAGCAAGGTCACACTTTGAATTTAAGCGGAAACACCTCTGCGAACTTTTTGGAATGGTGGTATACTGGAGCAACTTCTCCAAAAACTGGTTCTGATGTTACTTGTAATTTAGGGCGTGGATACTACAATATCACCTATATAGGAACAGATACCGCAGGGCTTGTAAAGGAAGATAATATCGAAATAATTATTAATGATGACCCTCAAATAAGTGTTGAATACCAGTATCCTAAAGGTGATGATCCTGCATTAGTTTCTGGTTCTGCTTTCTTTGATGGTTGTGATTTAGCTTTGCATGGTATTGCCAAAAAATCCAATCTTAGCGACGTAGAAGATAGCAATGTATCTTGGTTGAAGTGTACATCTGAATCAGACCCAGGAAACCTACTTGTTTCTGGAAATAAAGATCCTGTTATTCCTGATTCTTCATTAGGTGATGGAACCTGGTATCTGAGATTTAAAGCTGAAGATAAAGACTTTGCTTCTCATGATTTTACTAGAGAATATGTAGGAAGCACGGCAATAAAGATTACAACAGGTGTTCCTACTCCAAAATTTATAGATGCTGTCGAAAACCAAAGAGTTGATGAAAATGGCACAATAACTTTTACTGTAAACGATATTTCTCCTATTGTAGGTGAATGGAGTGTTGATGGATTAGCTTCTCAAACAGTAACTCAAAGAGTCGGTGATAATTTGTGCTTCACTCTGAATGCTACTTCTTTACCAGCGGATAGTCGTCGTGGATACCATAAGGTTTATTATGGTGGTACTGATTCTAGTGGAAAAACCTATTCTGTAGAAACTACAATTCTTGTAGATAATGGTCCAAGTTTTGCAATTGGTTATCCTAAAATTGTTGCTTCTCCTTATAATCAAATAGGTACTGGAACAGTTAATGGAATTGATTATTCTATTATAACTTCAGAAACGAATAACATTAAGAACCTTGAATTAGTAGTAAGTACTAATGCAAATGATGAGAATACTATTTTGTGGAATAGTCTATCTGGTGGACATACAACAGAAATGAGTTCTTTCAGCAGAAACTTCTCTATAGGCTCTTATACATACTCTGTAACAATTACAGATAGTTATGGAATTGCTACTTCTACTTTAATATCTTTTTGGGTCTGGGGTTATGAAACTTATACTTGTACTAAACCAACTTGTATCGTATCAAATAACACTTCAAGAATAGTGGTTGCTGCAAATAATGGAGCAAATTTAGTTCAATACAATAGAGATACTGATGCTTCTTCTTCTTCTAGTGGAGATATTATTGCAAGTGATACCTTTAGTGGTGATAATTCTTTTACAGGGTTGTGCTATTTTAACAACAGTATGTATACTCTGACTGATAATTCCGGTGGTAGACCCAAATATCAGAAATGGAACATTAACAATGGTTTGGCATCTGATTCTGCAAGTATCACAAATATTTACGACTCGTCGTTATCTGGTATTGCGGGCTTTTTAATAAAAGGCACAACTCTCTATATTTCAGATAATTCAAATGGTAATACAAATAAGATAAAACTCTTCTATCTTGATGGTCAGCCTTATGTTGATTCACCTTATGTATTGAAAGAACCTTATGGCATTACAAATTCAAATAGTCAGATTTTTGTTGCTGATAAAAATGATAATAAAATAGTAACCCTGGATTCAGATGGAAATGATGAAGAAAAGAGTATTTCTGTAACATCACCAACAGGGGTTGTATTTAGTTCAACAACAAATAGGTTATATGCTGCAGGATTAGATGGCAACAGTCAGCCTTGCGTATACGTTATTGATCCTAATAATTGTCAGGTTTTATACCATTTCAATGTAGAAGGTGCTAATAATTTAGCTATTGCTGGAACAAGTAATTCTTCTGATATTTATATAACAGATACGGCTGGAAACAGAATAATCAGAGTACGTTCCGGTTACTCTTGGTAAGATTTATTAGATTATTAGATTAAATGTTTTTAATCTAATGACAATGATTGTTTCCCTATAAATACGCCGCCTGAAGTTCCAACCCAGACCTTACGTCTCTGACCTGCGGCACCAGCAGCTTGAGTAAGACTAGTAATAGTTTTGAAATTACCTAATCCACTTCTTATTCTTGTCCAGCTGCTTCCGCCATTGGTAGAACGATAGAGACCGTCTTCACTTCCGGACATAACATTAATAGTATTATTGGGGTCTACAAGTATACATTTGCAGTTGGTACTTGTTCCGCCAGAGAAAGAGTATGAAGTCCAGTTTCTGCCGTAATCTATTGATCGGGCTACACCATTAGTCGTTGCTACCCAAAGAGTGTTGGTGTTGATTACGTCTAGTGCTATTGCAAGCGGAACAGCAGATACAGTACCCATATTGGGGTATGATAGATTTGGATAAGAATATGCTCCTTCTGGATAATATAAAGTATCGAATTCTATTCCAGAAGTACCAGAAAATACATCGGCAGGGCTATTAAAGTCCATATTGCTTGCGAGACTAGGACAATGGAAAACTTGGCTAGAAGAAGTTCCGAAATACAATGAACGATTAAGATTGTCAAACCTTACAGAACGAACAAATGATTGAATAGGATTGTCCATGGATTCAAAAGAAAAGGCAGTTTTTGAACGAGGCTCCATTATTGCTGTTCCTGAAGCATCTTCGCCTACTTTGACTTCTCCATCTCTAGTTTGAAGGACTTTGTATTTTTGTTGAGTGTAAATCAACAATTCACAAGATTCAATCATAGTCTTATTTGATAGGATAATTTCATAGACGCCTTGGTTTCCACCAGCTAAAATATGCTTTTTTTGGGATATTTTTGCTGTGTCTATAGAAACTAAAGGCTCTGCTGGCTGGGGTCCATTCAGCCTTATAGCGGATTCGCTTGTCCCATAGGGTGGAATATAATAAAGACCATTACCTGTACTTGCGTATATATCTCCATCTGAATCCATGGTTATATCATATATAAGTAATTCTAAGTCTGGAGTTCTTGTTGTAGCTGATAATCCGTTAATTCCAGTCCAATAACCACCTGATGTATCCCCGATAGCATCTGAGAATGTTGCAACCCACAGACCGTAATAGCCGAATTTGTTTTCAGCACTTGTTCCTGCGTAAACAATTAATTCATCTCCCATTTGACTTCTTGGATCTACAAAAACTTTGCTTATTGGCATTGGTTCACCCGTAGTAGTGTCAACCATATTTTGTCGTTTAGGAACCCAAAATTCGCTTAAGCTTACATTTACTTCAGCATAAGCAGATGAATCATAGTTTGAAGTTGCTCTGATGGTTACTTTGTTCGTATCAAAAGAACTAGGGGCAGTATATTTACCGTTACTGTCTATGCTTCCATAGATATCAGAGTTGGAAACTCCATTTACTGTCCATGTTACTGAGGTATTGCCTATTACTTCAGGTGTTACGCTTGCATAGAATTGCAGACTGCCAACTTCTATGACTGTTGCAGCATTCTCAGCTTTTTGGGTCTTTTCAACATTTTCGAATAATTCAACTACAACTGGTTTTGCTAATCTTACTGTAGCTGTACTTGAAGCTAATGGGTCTGCTACAGAAGTTGCTCGGATAAGAATTATGTCAGAAGCTGAATCATCTATAGAACTAGGTAGTTTTGGTGGTCTTTTGTAATTAACTGTATTGTTATTGAAAAGAGTTAATGTACCTCTATCAGCATATTGTTTGCCGTCAGCTGGCATAAAATCTGCTGCATTGGCATTTTTAAATTCCCAAATCAAATCTTCTTTTGTTCCGTCTACCATATATTCAAATGAGTTGACACTGAAACTCATCGTTTCAGCTATAGGCATGGCGTCTGTAGCTATCGGGTCAATCGTAATAGATAATGGTGGGTAAACAGACAGCTTTACTGTTTTGCTTGCTTCTCCAATAGAAGCAGTTATAGAAGCCTGTGTAATCTTTGCTGGAGATGACGGATAAAAAGTAACTATATGATTAGGATAAGTGGTTGTTGTATTTATTAATGTAGATGATGGCGAGAAACTTCCTGAATTTATTGGACTTATACTCCAGTCAATAGTGTTGGAATCTGTATTTGTAACTTTAGCTTCTACAGTAATCGGACTGTTTCTTTGGGAAATATATGCGGAAGGAGTTAAGGTAATATTGGCACCATTAGATATTGTACAAGTTACTTTGCCTGTAACAGATTCCTCTTCTTTTGAACAGAAGCTCATCGTTACTGTAGTAAAGCTTACTAGGGTGTCTGGAGCTGTATAGGTTATTGTCGCTATGCTCCCATATTCTGTTGCTACTGGATTGCTGATTACTGCTTCACCTATTGCTGGTGAGGAAGTAAACCTGATACCATTTACAGAATGAAGTGTGTAAATGTTGTAGGTAACAGTTTCTCCTGGACTTATTTGTTTGGCGAGAGGTTCTTTTGTATAACTGCCATTCGTCTGTAAATAGGTTATTTCAGTACTTGTTTCTAAGCTTATTGTGGCAATACCATATAAAGTAGGTATAGAAGAGGAAGTCCCTCTAATAATTACTGTTTGTGGGTCATAAATTGGTGATGGGGCAACATAAAGACCTGTTGAAGTAATTGTTCCTGAGCCACTGGCAACAGACCATTTAATTATGCCAACGCTTTCTGTAGCAATATTATTTAAAGTATAAGTAAATTCTTGTTCTTGTTCTGATATAAGAGTCACTGTTTCTGGAGAAAGAATTATTTCTGGTCCATCAACTCTTATTACGGTAGATTGAACTGAACCTAAATTCCCTGCTTCATCTGCAAAATAACACCATAACTTGTTATTTCCTAATTTTAAATTACTGGTTGTCAGTTCTACAGGATTAAACGGAGAAAAAATCTCTAAAAATTTATCTTGTGAGGGAACTGTTGTAGTTGCAACTGTAATTGTATAATAAGCTTTGTAAGTAGATGTATCTGAAACAGAAAAATGTAAGTATCGCGGTAAGTCATCAATTAAGGTTTCTGTGATTTCTGGTGAAGATGAGCTATCGCTTTCTCTTATCGAAATAGTATTACCAGTAGGAACAGTTGTGTCTACTATGATTCCACAAGTGACTGGTCCGTATTCATTACCTGCTGCATCTTTAAACATACCAAAAACGGTTTTGTTTCCGTCACCAGATTGAAGATCCCATGTCATAGATGTTTTAAAGGGTAACCATTCTTGGGCTAAAGAAAAATCTTCAGTATTAGAAATTTTCATTTGTGAAGGAATATTTGAGTATGTGAAGTCTAATTTAACAGTAGTAGAGGATGTATAAGTTTTTCCATCATTTATTATTATTTCTACCTTAGGTGGAGTTGCATCATACATTATGGAAGCGGTAAATACTTCTTCTGGATTTGCACTTCCACCCTTAAATTTACAATAGATTGTTTTTAGCCCTTCATCATTGCTGAATGTCCATTTTCTTGTCGAAATATAACTTTCCCAAAATGCATTTGAAAAATTAGGACTTTCTGAAATCATCATTTGAAGAGCATTTGGATAAATAGCTTTAATTTCAGCATTATATTTATTGGTAATTGCTTCCCCGTCATTTATCCAGATTCCAAGATAACCAGTAGAAGAGTAAACTATAGAATCAGATTCTATGGGAGATAGGGTTCCATTTTCATTCATGAACTGAACATAGACTCTTTTTATTCCAGAAGATTTGTTGTTAAATGTATATCTGTAGGTTTCAGAGTAGTTTACCCAAGAAGCATCGTCTAAGGTGTAGCTTTCGCTAATTTTCATTTGCTTGCAGTTTTCAGCATATAAGTTTAAAGTCACTGACTGTTCAGATGTTTCATAAGCACCATTATTTATATTTACAGCCAAATTACTTGAACCAGCTAATCCTATGGTTTTTGCTGTTAAGCCGTTTAAGACAAATTCCTGACCGTCATCACCAGTCATATAAATAGTTACTTCATATTCAGTTAGAAGATTTAAACCAGTTAAAGTAATTTCATGATGAGTTTGCCCAGCTTGACCTATTGTTTTGCTTCTGATGTATCCGCCTGATGGTCCATATTCTAAGGTGGCACGGCAAGAACGATTTGTATCGAACTCTATATGGAACGAATCAGAGCTTATTTTATCTATTATTATGCTTTTTATACATAAAAGGGCTGTTGGACTAATTTCTGTCGCACCTTGATTCGTTACCTGTATCATGTTGGCGAAAGTAACTTCGCTTTCACCTGTTGTTGCAGAAACGTAATAGACACCAGGTTGTAAATTGCTGAAAGCATAGTTTCCGCTAGAATCTGTAGTTGTTACTGCTACAGTTTCTTTTAGCATGTTTTTAACAACTATAGGAATATTGCCATAAAGTCGACGTTCGTAAAAAAAAGCTTTTCCAGATATCGAAAGTGAAGAATTAGGATTAACAGATATTCCGTTACCGCCTCCACCTCCGCTGCCACCTAAGCCAAGACAGCCATAGCATAAGAATGCCAAGCAAAGGCATAAGAAAAAGATAGGAATATATGTGGATTCTGTTTGCTTACTCTTCATATAATTAATTTTATCATAGTTTCTTAGTAAACTTCAATAATACAGCATTTCAAATACAATTTTTTTATATTTGTATACTAATGAAAAAATTGACCACTTATTAAAAGAGTGGTAGCATTTTAGACAAAGCCAACAGTTTTTGGAGTGATTTCATGAGTCTTAGCATAAGTTGCAAATTCGAAAATAATGTATCAATAATATCTATTGAAGGCGAAATAACTTTTGAAAATTCAACTCAACTTCGGGAACAGATTGACGCAGAATGTGAACAAGGTCATTACAATATAATTATAGACCTTATTGGTCTCAAATATATGAGTTCTGCTGGTATGGGCGTTCTTGTTCATGGTATTAAACAAACCAGAGCCAATAACGGCGATTTGCGTCTTATTAATTTAAGTGAAAAGATGCATAGAGTATTTTTGATTACTCAGTTTACTCATCATTTCAAAGTTTATAATACTTTAGAAGAAGCAATTAATTCTTTTGCTTCTTAAACTACGGAAAGCAGCAGGTGGTAGCTATTTCTCTACAACAGATTTTTGAGGCCGTTAAGTCATATAACCCTGATGCAGACCTTTCTAGAATAGAAAAGGCTTATCATTTCGCTGAAGAATGCCATAAAGGGCAATATAGAGATTCTGGTGAACCCTTTTTCCTTCACCCAGAAAGTGTTGCTTTGATTGTGGCTTCAGAACTTAAACTAGATGTTAGTTCTATTTGTTCTGCTTTACTTCACGATGTAGTCGAAGATACTCCTGTCACAGAAAAAGACATAGAATCTAGATTTGGTCCCAGCGTAGCCCGTATTGTTGATGGGGTTACAAAATTAAACAAGTGCTTTTTTACTTCTCCTTCCGCTGCACAAGCAGCAAGTTTTAGAAAAATGCTCCTTGCTATGACTAAGGACTTGAGAGTTATTCTTATAAAACTTGCAGACAGACTTCATAATATTAGAACAATTCAGTATAAACCTTTAAATAAACAGAAAAGCACCGCTAGAGAAACTTTGGAAATATATGCTCCATTGGCTCATAGACTGGGTATTTATAAGATTAAGTCTGAATTAGAAGAAAGATGTTTCAGAATTCTTCAACCAGAAAAAGCAGCTGAAATAGAAGAATTTATCAAAAATTCTGATTTAGAAAGCGAAGCTAATCTTAATGCAGCTATGGCTCAGATTAGAGAAAGGCTCCAGGAAGTCGATGTCTTGAATACTACAGTATCAGGACGTCCAAAACAGGCTTATTCTATCTATAACAAAGCTTTGAAATACAATACTACTATAGATGGGCTTTTTGATTTCTTGGGAATTAGAATTCTGACAGAATCAGTAAAAGACTGTTATGCCGCTTTGGGTATGGTTCATAAATATTGGAAACCTATCCCAGGTCGTTTCAAAGACTACATTGCTGTTCCAAAGGCCAATATGTATCAGTCTTTGCATACGACAGTTCTTTTTAACGGGAAACCCCTTGAAGTTCAAATCAGAACCTACGAAATGCATCAGGTTGCCGAAGAAGGTATCGCTGCTCACTGGGATTATAAAGAATCAGGCGGAAACGGTAATACTCTGGATTATAAAGAAAAACTCTCTTTCTTGCGTAATATTATAGACAGTAGCCAAGATATAAAAGACGATTCCGAATTTATGGAAAACGTCAAAGTAGATATGTTTGAATCTCTTGTCTATGTATTTACTCCAAGAGGCGATGTTAAAGAACTTCCAAAAGGAAGCACACCTATAGATTTTGCTTATTCAATACATACAAATATTGGTGAAAAATGTTCTGGAGCAATAGTTAACGGTAAGATAGTTCCTCTTAGCTATAAGCTAGAAAATGGCGACTGTGTTTCTATTACTACAAACAAAAACCAGAGAGGTCCCAAAAAAGACTGGTTAAAGATTGTAGGTAGCACCAGCACAAAAAGAAAAATCAGAGCTTGGCTGAAGAAAGACAATAAAGACGAATATATTCTTCAAGGCGAAAGAGAGTTTTTGGAAGCATTCCAAAGACTAGGCGGAGACAGAGAAACTGAAAAAACTTTCCATACTCCTGCTTTTGCCAATAAAGTAAAAGACGAAATAGGCTTTTCTTCTTTAGATGATTTCTATGCTGCTATCGGAGCTGATGAGCTTAAATCTCAACAGATTGTAGGAAAACTTTTCCCTGACCTTGCCAAACAGCAACAGGAAAAACAGATTGCAGCCAAGAATGCCAAGAAGATTAAGGAAAAAGCAAAAGCTGCTAAAGGGCCTCGTATTATTTGTGGTGGCTTAGATGGAGCTTTGATTAAAATATCAAGATGCTGCAGCCCCATTCCTGGTGACGATATAATCGGTTATATTACTAGAGGGCGTGGAGTTACAATTCATCGAAGAGACTGCCCCAATGCCAAAAATCTAGAAAACGAAACAGATCGTCTTATAGATGTTCGCTGGGATTTAGGCATAGAAGACGAAATACTTGGAACTTCTGATGATTACAAGGTTAAAATCAGGGTTGAAACCTTTGCTCAAAGAGGTATGATTAATTCTGTAACCAGTGTTATCGCTAATTTCGGAATAAATATCATTTCTGCTTCTTGTAAAACCACAAAACAGAGAGTGGGTATTCTTGATTTTATCATAGAAGTAAAAGACTCTGTAATGCTTAGAGAGCTTTTATACTCAATTTCTAAACTTGTAGGCGTAACCAATGCTTATAGGGTTCAGAAAACTTTACCAGACAATAAAGCCAAAAAGCAAAAAGCTAAAGACGACAAGAAAGCTAAGAAAAAATAATGGCTAGAAAGAGCAGTTCCACAGAATCAAATGAAATCGATGCTGTAGACTTAATTAGCTTGCTATCTATGCCGGAAAATGCCGATAGCTACGAAATAGAACTCTCTGTTCCTGAACAAGACATAGATTTAATTGCCTTAGGAAAAGAAGAATTAGCTTTGGCAAAACCCCCTGTTCCTATTTCTGCTTCTGTTTCTAAGACAATTCCAACTACTCTAACAACTCAAACAAAAACAGTTGCAAAGCCCCAACAAACACAGACCAAAACTGTTAACGTTCTGACTCCTATACAGGGCTTCGAAAACGACAGTTTTGATCAGATTCGAAAGGATATTAGTGTTTGTCAGCAGTGCGGACTATGCAAAACTCGTAAAAATGTTGTTCCTGGTGTTGGAAATGAACATGCAAAGCTTGTGTTAATTGGCGAAGCTCCTGGAGCAGATGAAGATATTCAGGGTATTCCTTTTGTTGGAAAAGCAGGAAAGCACTTAGATAAGATTTTAGCTGCTGCAGGCTTTAAGAAGGAAGAGCTTTATATCTGCAATATTTTGAAATGTAGACCACCTAATAATCGTGACCCGAATTTGGCTGAAATGAAAGTCTGCACTCCTTTTTTGCAGAGACAACTGGCTTTGATTAAACCTAAACTCATTGGGTGCTTAGGAAATATTTCTGCTCATTATGTTATTAGCCCATCTATTCCAGGAATTACCAGAATACGCGGACAATGGTTTGATTCAATTTTTGGAATACCAACTTTTGCTATGTATCACCCATCATATTTAATACGCAGTGAAAGTCGTGAGAAAGGCAGTCCTAACTGGCAGATGTGGCAAGATATTCGAGCTCTCAAAGCCAAATACGACAGTTTATAGAGAAGAAGAAGAGCACAGAGCTTAGAGCGGGATATTCTCTTAAAGCCTCTACTTGAGATTCGTTTTTGAAGATGCTACCCCAAAGTCAATCTGATGCTTCCCCGCTAAGCGGGGAAGCTGGCGAGCGTAAGCGAGACTGAAGGGGCTGATTGCGTAGCAATCGGTGACTGGGGGATTTTTGAGAAGTTTTTTGCCACAAGCAAAGCTTGGATATAATTGGTGATTTGTTGTGAGTGGTTAGATGAAAATTGGGAATTGAAAATGAAAAAAGGCTTGGATATCCAAGCCTTTTTTCAGCAAAGCTTTTCTTTGATCTCACAGCAGTTGTGTAGGTATTCCGTATAATTCTTCTGCTGGGTCTTCTTTGGGACTATCTTTTAAATTAAGACTATAACTCAAAAATTCAAGTTCCGTAGATAAATCAACATTGTGAACATGAACGTCTTCTGTTGACAAAAGCTTGAATGGAGCAAAATTCAATACTGCTTTTACTCCAGAAGTCATTACCATATCGCTTATTTCTTTTATAGCTTCAACAGGAACTGTTAAAATCAATATTTCGATATCTTTGTCTTTAACTACCTTAGGCAAATGCATAACGTCTAATATTTCGGTTGCTTCACCTATTTTAGGACTTAAAGCTTTGGGCACTTTATCGAATAGTGCACAAACTTTGAAGTTTTTCTTTTCAAAACCAGGATAGCAAGCAAGGGCCATACCTAGGCGACCAATACCGACTATACCGACATTGCGTGTTTTGTGAAGACCAAGAATCTTGTTGATCTGTTCTTTAAGCTTCTTTACAGAGTAACCAACTCCTCTTTTGCCAAAATCACCAAAATATGCTAAGTCTTTTCGAACCTGAGCTGGATTTAAAGCAAGTTTCTTGGCTAACTCTTGAGAGGAAACCATTTTTATATCTTTGCCTAAAGAATTTAAAAATCTTAAATAAATTGATAATCTTTTTACTGTAGCTTGGGGTGGAATCAGTTTTGTATTCACTAGATTACTCCTTTAATTTTAAAGAAGAACAGCCGCATAAAAAACATTGTTCGTTCATTCTGTTTTTACCTGGGCGCTGAAGTTCTAACAATTCAATGGCTGTAGAATTTCCGCAGGATATTATTAGACCTTTTTGAGAACAGCAAGAAATGACTACGCCGGGTTTTTTCTTTTCCTCACAATTAACTGTTCTTGCTCTGAAAACTTTGATTCTGTTGTTATTATCACATTCAAACCAAGCTCCAGGGAAGGGACTCATAGCATAAATCAGATTCCTGATTTCGTTAGCAGGTTTATTCCAGTCTATTTTAGCTGTATCTGTTGTAATTTTAGCAGTATAAGTTGCTTTACTGTGGTCTTGTGGAATAGGTTTTATCTTGCCTTCTGCATAATCAATCAAAGTTTGTTTCAGCAAAGGTGCTCCACTTGCAGAAAGCTTGTCGTGAACAGCTTCAAGATCATCTTCTTCTTCTATCTTTATGTGATTTGTAGCAAGCATGTCACCTTCGTCCATGCCTTTGCTCATCAGCATAACAGTATTGCCGGTTTCCTTTAAACCGTTAAGAATAGCATACTGCATTGGAGATGAACCTCTAAAGCTTGGAAGCAATGAAGCATGAAGGTTTACTGCTGCTATAGTCGGAATATCTAATACTTTTTGGGAAAGAATAAGACCATAGGCTACAACCACAAAATAATCCGGTTCAAAAGAGCGAAGAACTTCGATTTCTTCTGGTTCCTTCTTGAAACTAGCAGGTGTTCTGACAGGAATGCCATGTTCTAAGGCAAAAGCTTTCACTGGAGTTGGACTTAATGCCTTTCCTCTGCCTTTAGGTTTGTCAGGCATAGAATAAACTGCTTTTATTTCAAAATCGGGCGATTCAAAAAGTGTCTTCAAACATGGAACAGAAAAATCCGGACTGCCCATGAACACTACTTTATAGGGCTTTACTGGTTTTTCGCTCATTTTATTGGGCCTCGATTGGTGAATCTTCTTCCTCTTCTTCAGCGAGAGTTCCGCCTTGTTTTATTATTTCTAATTCATTTTTAATCTGAAGTCTGCGAGCTTTTGACATTCTGTCTACAAAAACAACACCGTCAAGATGGTCGGTTTCGTGCTGGATGGCTCTAGCTAAGAGACCTTCAGCTTCTATTTCATAAACTTCTCCATCTTCTGGGTCAGTATATTCTGCTATAACCTTTGTTGCACGTTGAACGTTTTCACTTAGACCAGGAAATGATAAACAACCTTCGGGGCCAGTTTCTTTCCCGCTCATTTTTGTTATGCTTGGATTTATCATTGCTATAGGGTCATCACCACAATCAATGACTACTACTCTGATATTTTTGCCTATCTGTGGTGCAGCTAATCCTACTCCGTTTGCAGCATACATTGTTTCGAACATGTCTTTGATTAATACTTTAATATCATTATCTATTACTTTGACTGGCTCAGAAACCTTTTTCAAAGGTTCTTCACCGTAGTGAAGTATTCTGTATTTCATAATAACTCCAAGCTGTGAATATATAAATCTATGATTTGTTGTGAATAATATCACATAGTTTTTTGCTATGCAACATTTTAGTAAGCAAAACGATTATGGAAGAGGGGAAGGTTCATTTATTTTTCTTTTTTATATTGATATTAATGATACTATATATCTATGATTAATAATCCACAAAATAATAAGTTTTCGAATAGATATCAACAGTCTCCACAATCAAACAAATGGGCTGCACCCCAAAAAAAACAACAAGCCAAAGTTAATCAGGAAGTAAGTAGTGAATCTGATGGAATGAAAGGTTGTTTAGTTCACTTATGTGGTTTTTTGGGGATTTGTTTCCTAGTATCAGGTATTGTTAGTGAAGGTATGAGAGTTCCTGTCTTAATTATACCTTTTATTAAGATTATACTTTTTCTCGTTGGGGGAAATCAGACATTGTGTTGTATAGTAGGTGCTGTTTTACTCTTATTTTATGGAGCTTGCTATTTGCTTTATAAAGATAAATACTTTAAAAATGACAAAGAATAGCAAATAATCTTCTGACACTCATCATCAACCACAATTACCCCAAGCTATGCTTGGTCATTACATCATAAAATACGGGTTAATATCAATATTCAGTCTCGTGTCAGATGGTTTCTTCAGCGAGTCTGTGACTTCTTTAACCGTCTTTATCAATTCTTCTAAGTTAGCCATCTTCAGCATTACCTGAAATCTGAATCTTTTGTTTATTTGCTCTAAAGCCGCTGGAGCAGGACCGAATAGATATTTGGATTCAACAGATGGGTGTTTGGCAAACAAGTCATAAAGCTGCTGAGCCGTATTCATGGCTTTGTCACGGTTTGGGCTTGAAATGATGAAGTGAGCAAGTTCTATAAAAGGTGGGAACAATGCCTCTTTTCGTAGTTTTGCTTCTTCTTCGTAAAAGCCGTGGAAATCCTCTGTTAATGCATGCTGTATCGAATGGTGCTCAGGACAGTAGGTTTGTAAAACCACATTACCTGGCATATCGCCTCTTCCAGAACGACCTGCAACCTGTGCCAACAGTGAAAAATTCCTTTCTGAAGCTCTGAAATCAGGCAGTCTGAGCAGATTATCGGCGGCAATTATTCCAACGAGGGTTACATTAGGAAAGTCTAGTCCTTTTGCGACCATTTGAGTGCCCACAAGAATATCTATATCGCCTTTCCCAAAAGAATCTAATATAGCTTCCATGCTACCCTTAGTTGTGACAACATCAGAATCAAGTCTTTGTATTCTTGCTTTAGGGAAATATGCCTTCGCTTGAGCCTCTATAAGCTGGGTTCCAGCACCAAAAAACTTTATCTTTTTGCTTTGGCACTTAGGGCAGACTTTCGGCACTTCTTGAAGTTCCCCACAGTAATGGCACCTAAGAATGTTGCTTCCCGTATGATAAGCCATTGAAACATTGCATTTAGAACATTTCACAGCTTCGCCGCATTCCGCACAAAGAACAAAAGTTGAGTAGCCTCTGCGGTTTAAATAAAGAATAGCTTGCTTCTTGTCGGCAAGAGTCTTTGCGATCGCAGTAGTTAAAGCTTCTGAAAACATTGATCGCTGCTTCTTTGTAACAAGCTCTTTTCGCATATCAACAATCTGGACTTTTGGCGGCTGGCGGTTGCTGACTCTATTATTCATTTCATAAAGGTGATAATTGCTATTAAGGCAGTTTTGGTAAGAGTCAATGGTTGGTGTTGCCGAACCCATAACTAGCAGAGCGTTTTCAAGTTTACATCGCATCGCAGCAACTTCTCTGGCATGATATCTTGGAGAATCAGCCTGCTTAAAAGTAGGCTCGCCTTCTTCATCTAGTATTATTGTGCCAAGATTGGGTAGGGGAGCGAAAACCGCAGAACGTGCTCCTACAACTACAGGACATAATCCGCGTCTTATGCTTTCCCACTGGTCGAAACGTTCCCCGTCAGAAAGTTTTGAGTGTAAAATTGCAACTCTTTCACCGAATCTGTCTATGAATCTCTTCATCATTTGAGGGGTCAGAGAAATTTCTGGAACCAAAACTATAGCAGAGCGATTTTGTGAAATGATTTCTGCAACCCATCTAAGATAGACTTCTGTTTTGCCTGAGCAGGTTACACCTCTAACCAAAACGGGCTTTTTATCTGTATTATATGCGTTTCTGATTCCGTCAAGAACACTTTTCTGTTCGTCATTTAAGTCCGGAATAGGTGCTGCATCACTCTTGTAATACTCTTGATTGGTAGCTTGTCTAATAACTCTTTCGTCTGTTTCTATTAGATAGCCCTTTTTCTTTAACTGGTTTACAGGTGCACTGCTGACATTGGCTTTCTTCGCTAAAAGTGCAGCTGTCGGGGCAGTGTTGCAGGTCATCATGGCTTCCATTACAAGCTTTTCTTTAGGTGTAAGCTTGGCAAGCTCAATAGGTTTTTCGTTATTAAGCTTCAAAACTTTAATGATTCTTGGCCCCTGAGCCTCTGTTAAACAATGTTCGATTTCTATATAACCACTGTTTAACCAGGAATTAATCACAGTGTTCTTTATGTTGAAATTTTTGCAGAAAGTAGCATAATTCGCCCAATCGCCTAATTCAATAAGATATTTAAGCCCATCGGTTGGCTTTTCTTCTTTTAAAGCTTCTGGAAGACTTCTTATCTGCCTTACGATATGCTGCTTGATTCCAGCAGGAAGCATTGTATTCATCACTTCGCCTATGTTGCAGACGCAGGAATAAGCTATTTTTTCTGCTAGCTGAAACATTTGCTGCGAAATCAGCGGGGTAGGGTCTAAGACTTCACCTAATTCAACCGTTTTAAAGCTAGGGGTTTCGTTGTGGGTTCTAGTTACATAGCCAACCAGCTGCCTATGCTGAATCGGAACTACAACTCTAGCCCCAATAGGAGGAATTTCCCGTTCTTCACTAATATGATATGTTAAAACCCCGTTTGCTATAGGGTTAGCAAATGCAACTTCAACGTATGTCACAAGCTTCTATTCCTTTATAAAATCGGGAATTATTCTAATTGCTTATTTTTTTTGAGTCAAGAGGTAAATAATGTGGTGCTTTCTGTATACTTACTATAAAAGCGACTGGAAGTCGCAACTTTAATAACCTAGGGCAACTTGTTGCCCTAGGTATAGAATCTCCCACTAAGATCCTCCCCCAAGCTGAAGTGCATCCCAAATTTCTGTCCAAAATTTGGGGTGCACTTCAGCTTGGGGGAGGTGTCAGCTTTGCTGACGGAGGGGGCTACAAAGCGAAGCTTTGCGGTGAATGAGGGGGCTTCAATGCAAAGCATTGAAGTGATGTAAGTTGTAACAAAAAAAGGCTTTGGGTAATCCAAAGCCTTTTTCTATCTGGTTAATAATTAAAATTCAGCGCTTAACAGTCTGCTTCAAGTCATTGAGAAGTTTTTCTACTTCTGCTTTATTCTTTGCTGGAACAGCATTTTCAGAAGCAAATACATAATTCATTTCTCTTAATAAAGAGCGATATACT
>JAEEGL013289204.1_pt1 | contig 33448 bp, 28 predicted proteins | sample 9134231 | NCBI WGS metagenome assembly JAEEGL01 (sample SAMN16246548, study PRJNA631951) | gut metagenome | biome: gut microbiome; feature: rumen; material: fiber-attached | host: Bos | place: Iran: Karaj | collected 2018-10 | reverse complement strand
GCAGCGACGCAAGCACCATCAGCCCGCCGACCCACAGCACGAACTGCAGATTGTTCCGATACGGCAGACGGGAGATCACGCCCTGCAGCTGAAACCGCTCCTCTCGGTACAGTCCGCCGTCGACGAGCGCCGCCATGAGAAGCGGGATCAGAATTTCCAGCGCGACCTCGAACACGATCAGCACCGGCGTCATGAACGACGGTGTCACATAGCCCTTGATGCACGGTTTCAGGTGCTTGATCCCGGGCCCTTTTTTCTTTGTTTTTTCCATGGAAGACGATTCCACCCTTATTCTTTCATTAAGATATTTATACCACAAAACGGCGGTATCCGCAAGCGCCGAACGCCGGTTTTTTCCGCGGTTTCACAATCGTTGCGAAAACCGGACGGTTCTGCTATACTGTGCGTATGGAAACGAAACACAACCGCATCGTCGCGCTCGATGTCGAAACGCCGAACGGAAAAGTCCCCGCGATCTGCCAGATCGGGCTCGTCGTCGAGGAATACGGCGACGTCGTCAAAACCGAATCGATCCTCGTAAACCCCGAAACGTGGTTTGACGCGTACAACATCCGGGTCCACGGCATCACGCCGACGGACGTGGAGGGCGCGCCGACGTTTCCGGAGGTCTGGCCGCGCATCGCGGAATATTTTAGGGACAGCATCGTTGTTGCGCACAACGCGGCGTTCGACCTCGGCGTGCTCACCGCCGCGCTCGAACGGTACGGCATCCCCGCGCCGGAGCTGACCTATGCCTGCACCGTGCAGATGGCGCGGCGGCGATTCGCCCGCGAAACGTACGGCAGCTACCGGCTCGACACGCTCTGCGCTGCGTTCGATATTCCTCTCGAAAACCATCACGACGCGCTGTGCGACGCGCTGGCGTGCTGCCGGCTGTACCGCGAACTGCTTGCCGATTTCGGTCCCGACCCGCGCGACGTCCGCCCGTACCGCAAAAAGGCGAAGCCCGCGCCGATGCCCGCCGGACACTTTTCAATCGAGTCGGAAACTGACCTGACGCTGAAGGGGCTGCGCGACCTTCTGGACGGCGTGGAGCCGATGGGCTTTCTGAGCCCGTCGGATTCGATGGCGATCGCGCACTGGATGGACCGGCATGCCGATCTCTGTTCGGAGCCGCCGTTCGATACGATCTATCTCTACCTCTACCGCATGATCTCCGACAGGCCCCTGACGGTCTCCGAAGCGCAGGAGCTTTGGACGCTGCTGCGGGGATAAACCGCGTTCCGACGCTTGCAATGCGGCGCGCATGCCGCTATAATATATATAAATACACGGGAAGGGCGCACGCGATGCAAAAGAAAGGACTGTCCTCCGCACAGATTATACCGCTCGGATTTCTGCTGCTGATCCTTTTGGGGACCGGTCTTTTGTCGTTGCCGTTTGCGACGGCAAGCGGGCTGCGCACGCCGTTTCTGACCGCGCTGTTTACCGCGACGACCTCGGTCTGCGTGACGGGGCTCGTCGTCGTCAATACGTTCTCCTACTGGTCGCTGTTCGGCAAGATCGTGATCCTCGTGCTGATCCAGACGGGCGGGCTCGGCATCGTCGCCGTCTCGTCCTCGTTGTTCCTTGCGCTGAAAAAGTCGTTTACGATCCGCAACCGCGCGCTCTTGCGCGATTCGTTCGACCTCGATTCGCTGCAGGATGTGCTGCGGTTTCTGCGGCGCGTGCTGCGCGGCGTGTTTTTGATCGAGGGCATCGGTGCGCTGCTCTATGCATTTGCGTTTGTACCGCAATACGGATTTGTGCGCGGCGTGTGGTACGCGGTCTTCCATTCGGTCTCGGCGTTCTGTAACGCGGGACTCGATCTGATCGGACCCGAAAGCCTGATTCCGTATCAGGGCAGCGCATACGTGCTGTCCGTTACGATGCTTTTGATCGTCGTCGGCGGCCTCGGCTACATCGTCTGGTTCGACGCGTTTTCGACCGCAAGGGAGGCTGTCAGACACCGCTACGGAACGCGTTGGTTCTTCCGCCACCTCGGCGAGCACACAAAGCTCGTGCTCTCAGCGACGGCGGCTCTGATTGTGCTCGGCACGGTCGCGACGCTGCTTTTGGAAGGGAACAACTCAGCGACGCTCGGCGCAATGCCGTTCGGGCAGCGGCTGATCAACGCGCTCTTTCAGTCGATAACGTACCGCACCGCGGGCTTTGCGGCGATCCCGCAGGGACAGCTGACCGACGGATCGACGGTGTTCGGGTGTCTTTTGATGTTCATCGGCGGTTCGCCGATGGGCACCGCAGGCGGCGTCAAGACGGTTACGGTCGTCGTGTTGCTGCTCTCGGCGTTCTCGTATGTGCGCGGACGCGCGGAAACGGTTGTGTTCCGGCGCGGCATCTCATTTGAACTCGTCCGCAAGGCGGCGGCGATTCTGTTCTTCAGCCTGTTCCTGTCGCTGCTGTCGGTGATTCTGCTCGTTTCCGTCGACGCGGTCCCGCTGCCGGACGCGTTGTATGAGGTATTCAGCGCTACGGCGACGGTCGGGCTTTCGCGCGGGCTGACGCCGCATCTGTCCGTCTTCGGGCGGATTTTGATCATTCTCTGCATGTATCTCGGAAGAATCGGTCCGATCTCGATGGCGCTGTTCTTCCGTACCGACCTGTCCGGCGGCAGAAATGTCCGCTATGCGCAGGGACGCTATTTCGTCGGCTGACGACAAGGAGGTTTGTATGAAAAAATCCATTGCAGTATTGGGGCTCGGACGCTTCGGACAGTTTTTGACGGCGGCGCTTGCAAAAAGCGGTGCGGACGTGCTGATCGCAGATGACGACGAGGAAACGGTCCGCAAGTACGCGAACAGCGTCAGCTGCGCCATGAAAGCGGACCTCAACGATCCCGAGGTCATTCGCGGCCTGGGGCTCAACGGCGTCGATACGGTTGTGATTGCGATGGGCAGCAGTCTCGACGCAAGCATCATGTGCGTCATGGTGGCAAAGGAGCTGGGCGTAAAACACGTCATCGCCAAAGCGGCTTCGCTGCGCATGGGTGAAATTCTCCGCCGCGTCGGCGCGGACGAGATCATCTATCCCGAAAAGGAAAGCGCGGAAGCGACCGCGCGCAGATTGATGTCCTCGGACTTTCTGGAATTCTTCGATCTCGGCGACGAGCTCTGTGTCTGCAGTCTGAAACCGAAGAAGGACTGGATCGGCAAAACGCTCCGCGAGCTTCGTCTGCGCGATCGCTATCGCATGAACATCGTGGCGATGCGCGAGCATGACCGAACTAGCGCATCGCTCGATCCGGACGAGCCGCTGACAGAAGGCTGCGAGTTGTTCGCCGTGATGGAACGCAACACGCTCGAACAGCTGCATCTGCACTGAATCTTCATGAAAAACAAAACCCTGTCATGCTGCGCCGAAGGCACGGTGACAGGGTTTTTTACTGCATGGTTTTACGTCGTTGGCTTTTCCGGATCGACGATATAGATGATATCGCTCGTTGAACGTCCTTTGTCATAGGGAACGTTGTAGATCGTATCGTTCCAATAGAGCTGCGTCGTTTGTCCGCCGTCCAGGTTGAACGCGAGCGTGCAGCCGAGCGATTCCATCAGCTGCGCCTCCTGCGCAAGCGTCAGCCCGTTCGAATAGCCGGTCTTACGACCGTCGATCACGACAAAGCAGTAATGCCCCGGTTCGTAATAGCCGATCGCCGTGCGCGGATTCTCGCGGTTGATATCCTTGTACGCCTTATGAAAGTCCGTGCGCGCCGCGCCGTTTTCGTCCAAAAGGCTCGGCCCGAATTCCCATCCCTGCCAGACCTGTTCAAAATCAATCGTTTCGGGATCGAACGTATCGGACTCGAACACCGCGACCGTGCCGTCACGATAAAGCAGCAGAATCTGATGCCCCTTCCACGGTTTCCACGGATCGGGCGCATAGCGTTCGCCGTTGCGGAACACCAGTCCCGTATGCGGATGATAAGTATAATAATCGCCGTTGATCGCGATCAGCGCGCCTGCTTCGCGCGCCATGCGGTCGACCTTTGCCCACGGCCGTTCGCCGCGCCAGCCGAACTGTCCGTCCCAGCTTGCCGTGCGCAGCGCCTCGATATCCTGGATGTGAATATCCGCGACAAAATACACCAGATGCCGCTGCAGCGGCGAGCTGTCATAACGCGCGACCTCAACGGAGACGCGCTCACTCTTGTAGCTCAGTTCGGTTTTGACCGGCTCACCTGCGATAAATCCTTCGTAACGCCCGCCCAAAAGCCCGTCCGGCGTGGGCTCCGGCGTCTCGGTCGGCTCCGGTGAAGGCGTGTCGGTCGGCGCCGGGGTGTCGGTGGGCGCGGGTGTCGGCTCCGGCGTCGGCGCGGCGGTCGTTTCGACAACCGAAACCGTCTCGGGAGTCTCCTCCGGTGCAGCGCTCGGCTCGATCGTCGGCGCAGGCGCGTCGACCCCTCTGCACGCAAGCGCAAGCAGCAAAGCCCCTATGCAAATCCAAAACAATCGTTCCCGTTTCATAATCCTGTTATTCTTGCCGTTTTCGGCTCATTTATGCGTCTTTTCCCTTGCGCGCTTGTGCGCACCGATCTGTCCGGGACGGAGATCGGACTTCTTTTGCTGCGTCTTTTCGCCCTTCAGAGTCAAAATCCGATCACGCAGCTTCGCCGCCGTTTCGAACTCAAGCTCACGCGCCGCCTGCTGCATTTGCTCGGTCAGAATCGCGATGCGTTCCTTCTTTTGATATTCCGTCAGCTGCTCCGGTTTCTCCTCCTCGCGGTGCGAGATTACGAGCGTGTCGTAAATCTTCTTCTGAATCGATTTCGGCGTGATGTTGTGTTCCCTGTTGTATGCAAGCTGCTTCCTTCTGCGCCGCTCGGTTTCGTCCATGGCGCGGCGCATCGAGGGCGTGATCGAATCGGCATAGAGGATGACCCTGCCTTCGGCGTTTCGCGCAGCACGGCCGATCGTCTGAATCAGGCTTGTTTCGCTGCGCAAAAAGCCTTCCTTATCGGCATCCAGGATTGCAACCAGGCCGACCTCGGGAAGGTCGAGTCCTTCGCGCAGCAGGTTGATGCCGACCAGCACGTCAAATTCTCCCAGACGAAGATCGCGGATGATCTCCATGCGATCCAGGGTGTCGATATCGCTGTGCATATAGCGCACGCGTACGCCCATGCGGTCGAGATATTCGGTCAGATCCTCCGCCATGCGCTTGGTGAGCGTGGTGATCAGCGTGCGGAACCCCTTCTCCGTCTGCATGCGCACCTCGCCCAAAAGATCGTCGATCTGCCCCTTGACCGGACGGACCGTAACCTCTGGATCAACGAGTCCCGTCGGACGGATGATCTGCTCGGCGACGACCGCGGCGCGGCTCAGTTCGTAGCTCGAGGGCGTTGCGGACACACAGACGATCTGCGGCACGCGTGCCATGAACTCCTCAAACTTCAGCGGGCGGTTGTCCCTTGCGCTCGGCAGACGGAAGCCGTATTCGACCAAAGCGTCCTTTCTTGCGCGATCGCCGCGGAACATGCCGCCGACCTGCGGCAGCGTGACGTGGCTTTCGTCGATGAACATCAGAAAATCCTTCGGGAAATAATCGATCAGCGTAAACGGCGGTTCGCCGGGTTTTCTGCCGTCGAAGTAGCGCGAATAATTCTCGATGCCGCTGCAAAAGCCGATCTCCTGCATCATCTCGATATCGTGCAGCACGCGCGAACGGATGCGCTCGGCTTCCAACGGACGGTTGGTGTCGAGAAACATCTTCTCCTGCACCTCCATGTCCGCCTCGATTTCGCGCAAGGCTTTCTGCATCTTCTCATGTCCGGTCGCGTAGTGCGACGCGGGAAAGATCGCGACGTGGCTGCGGCGCGTGAGCACCTCGCCGGTCAGGACGTTGATTTCCGAAATGCGCTCCACCTCGTCGCCGAAGAAGCCGATGCGCAGCGCCTTGTCGGTCCAATTGACCGGATAGACGTCCAACGTGTCGCCGTGCGAACGGAACGTGCCGCGTTGAAAGTCCATGTCGTTGCGCTGATACTGAATCTCGATCAGTCGCTGCATGACCTCCCTGCGGTCGACCTCCATCCCCTCGCGCAGCGAAACCGAGAGCTTCAGATACTCCTCCGGATCGCCTAACCCATAGATGCACGAGACCGAAGCGACGATGATGACGTCGCTGCGTTCGTTGAGCGCACAGGTCGCGGAATGACGGAGCTTGTCGATCTCGTCGTTGACCTCGATCGTCTTTTCGATGTAGGTGTCGGACGCGGGCAGATACGCCTCGGGCTGATAGTAGTCGTAGTACGACACGAAGAACTCGACCGCGGAGTCCGGAAACAGTTCCTTGAATTCGGAACAGAGCTGCGCGGCGAGCGTTTTGTTGTGCGCAAGGACGAGCGTGGGCTTTTGCACACGCTCGATGACCTTCGCCATGGTATAGGTTTTTCCGCTTCCCGTAACGCCCAGCAGCACCGACATCGGATTGCCGGCCTCGATGCTTCGCGCTAAATCCTCGATTGCCTGCGGCTGATCGCCCTGCGGTTCATACGGGGAAACGACCTTGAATGTTCCCATCAATACTCGAAATCGACCGTCTTAGAATCCAGCCGGTGCGCATGGATATAGACGCGCGCCTGCTGATGGTCGGGGTGTTTGTCGTAGATTTCCAAATCTTCGCGGGACTTGAAATCCACCAAAAGCGCCATGTCATAGCTCCTGCCGGAATGCAGAAAGTCTGCGCCGATCTGCATGTGCACGATCTCCGGAATCTTCGGAACGAGCGCATAGAGTGAATCGCGCACGATCGGGATATTGACCGCGGGGTCCTCGAACTTGAACAGAACGATGTGCTTGATCATACCTGCCTCCTTATTCCGCAAGCGACAGCGCAATGCGGATCATCTGATCAAACGCGGTCTGCCGCTGTTCGGGCGTCGTTTCTTCCTTCGTGCCGATGATGTCGCTGATCGTGTCGATCGCAAGCGCTTTTTTGCCGAAGCGCGCCGCGGTCATATAGAGCGCCGCGGCTTCCATCTCCGCGCCGAGCACGCCCATCTGCCGCCATTTCTTCCACGCCTCGGGATCGTCGTCATAGAAGACGTCGGAGCTCAAAAGGTTTCCGACCATGTAGCGCGCGCCCATCGCCTCGCAGGCGTCGACGGCCTTTCTCAACAGTCCGAAGTCCGCAATCGGGGCGAACGTGCCGGGCAGGTTGAACTGCGCCGCGAAGTTCGAATTGGTGCAGGCGCCTTGTCCGATGATGATGTCAAACAGTTTGAGATCGGGATGGTACGCGCCTGCCGAGCCGACGCGGATGATGCTTTCCACGCCGTAAAAGTTGAACAGCTCATAGCAGTAGATGCCGATCGAGGGGTTGCCCATACCGCTCGCCATGACCGAAACCGACTTGCCGTTGTACGTGCCCGTGTAACCGTAGACGTTGCGGATGCTCGTAACGAGCTTCGGGTTTTCGAGGTACGTTTCCGCAATGAACTTGGCGCGCAAAGGATCGCCGGGCATCAGCACGGTCTTTGCAAAATCGCCCTTCTCTGCGCCGTTGTGTGGGGTTAAGCCTGCCATGGGTTCCTCCTTTATGCAAGTCCCAACAGGACCGCAAGCGTTTGATCCATATCGTCCATCAACGCATCGAGCTTTGCCGCGACGGCGGCGTCGGTCGTTTCATGCGCGCCGATATACAGCTTGAGCTTCGGCTCGGTGCCCGACGGACGAACCGTGATCCAGGAGCCGTCCGAAAGCGTCATGCGCAGAACGTTCGAACGCGGCAGTCCGGTTTCCTCGGGCTTTAAGAAGTCCTCGGTCTTTTGAACCGCAATGCCCGCAACCGCGCAAAGCGGCGCTTCTCTGAGCTTTGCCATCGCGCCCTTGATTGCCTCGATGCCTTCCTTGCCCTCTAAGGTATAGGACTTGACCTTTTCGCGGTAGAAGCCGTAGGTTTCGTAAATCTCCATCAGCGCATCGTACAGCGTCATGCCCTTCTCGGCATAGACGACGCATGCCTCCGCGACGAGCATCGCCGCGCAGATCGCATCCTTGTCGCGCGCAAAACTGCCCGCGAGGAAGCCGTAGCTTTCCTCAAAGCCGAACAGGAATGTGCGGTCGTGCTTCTGTTCGCATGCGGCGATCTGTTCCGCGATAAAGCGGAAGCCGGTCAGAACCTCGCGCATCTCCACACCGAAGCGCGCGCAGATCGCGTCGGCAAGCTGCGTGGACACAATGGAACGCACGACGAGTCCGTCTTTGGGGAGCTTTCCGGTGTCGCGGTAGCTCGAAAGCAGCGAATGAATCAGAATCGCGCCGATCTGGTTGCCGGTCAGTACCGCCCAGTTGCCGTCGGTCTTCTTGACCGCAAGGCCGAGCCGATCGCTGTCGGGGTCGGTGCCGATGATGACCGTTGCGCCGACCTCCTGCGCATAGCGGAACGCAAGTGTGAACGCGTTCGGGTCCTCGGGATTCGGCGCCTTGACCGTCGGGAAATCGCCGTCCGGCGCTTCCTGCTCTTTGACGACCGTGACGTTCGTGATGCCGATGCGCTTTAAGATCTCGCGCACGGGCACGTTGCCGCTTCCGTGCAGCGGCGTATAGACGAGCTTCAGTTCGGAACCCTTTGCCTTGACAAGCTCCGGCTGCGTCAGAAGCGTCATCGTCTTTTGATAATAGATCTCGTCGACGTCCTTGCCGATCAGCTTGATCGAGCCGTCCCCAATCGCCTCGTCATACGGCTTGTATGCGGTTTTGAAGCCATCGATCGAACGGATGCAGGCGGTGATGCCGTCCGCTTCCTTCGGCGCAACCTGTCCGCCGTAGGACCAGTAGACCTTGTATCCGTTGTACTTCGGCGGGTTGTGGCTTGCTGTGATCACGATGCCCGCGTCGCAGTGAAGCTCCAGGATCGTAAACGACAGCTGCGGGACCGAATGCAACGTCGAATACAGGAATACCTGCACGCCGTGCGCCGCAAGCACACAGGCGCTTTCCCTTGCGAACAGGTCCGAGCAGTGACGCGAATCGTACGCGATGCACACGCGCGGCTGTCCGCTCACGGCGGTTTCGAGATAGCGCGCAAGCCCCTCGGTCGCCTTGCGGACGTTGTAAATGTTCATGCGATTGTCTCCCGCGCCGAGGATGCCGCGAAGGCCCGCCGTGCCGAATTCGAGCTCGGTATAGAAGCGCTCCTCGATCTCGTGCGGATCGTTTTCGATCGTTTTGAGTTCCGCCTTGGTCTGTTCGTCGATGTCGGGACTGTTCATCCAGAGTTGATAGCGTTCTTGTGCGTTCATCGTCTTTCCTCCGTTTCCAAATACAATTGTTTACAGCTTTCAAAGGTGTGATTGAGAATTGTCAGCCGCTTTGCCAATAGGCATTGGCGGCGCTTTCTATACCGTTTGTTCGCTTCGCGGTCGCCGTACTTGTCGTCGCCGAGCACGGGACAGCCTATCGCCGCAAGCTGCACGCGAATCTGATGCGTGCGCCCGGTAAACAGCCGCACCTCGCAAAGCGCGAGATCGCCTTTGCGCTCAAGTATGCGCACTTCGGATTCCATGCGCAGCGCATCCGGATCATCCTTACGACACAGATGCATAAACGCACCATCCGCATCCTTCCTTGCGAAATGCACGAGGCGTCCCTCCTTCGGACAGCCGACCGTGATCGCATGATAAACCTTTTCGGTTTCATGCCGGTAAAAAGCGTCCGAAAGCCGGTCGCGCATCGCCTCCGTGCGGGCAAATACGACCAGCCCCTCGGTGTTCGCATCGAGCCGATGCACCGGATAGAGCGGATCGAACAGCGCGGAAAGCTCGCCCAAGAGTTCGCCTTCGACCTCCGCGCCTGCGTGCTTGTCGACAACGAGCATGTCGTCGTCAAGGTATACGCCGCTGCATACCTTCTCCGCGGGCAGCATTTTCAGCGCGGCGGAAAATTCGTTCCACGGCGGCGTCGAAAAGAACGTCAGCGTTTCGCCTGTCGTCGGATGCAGAATCGACAGCTTGTATGCCCAAAGCCGAATCTGCGTCCCGGGCTTTGCGTGCGGATGATAGCGCATGTCGCCCGAAATCGGAAGATTGCGGCTGCTGAGCTGTACACGGATCTGGTGCGGTCTGCCGGTCAGAAGCGACACATCCAGTAGCGCTTTCCCGTTCGCCCGCGCGATCGTGCGGTAGCGCAGGATCGCCTTCTTCGCCTCCGGCGTACCCTCCCTGACGACGCGCGTCGTGTTTGTCGATTCGTCCTTGTACAGCCAGTCGACGCATTCGTCCGTGGGCTTCGGATCGCCGTCGACGATCGCAACATAGCGCTTTTCGGCGCGGCGGTCCTTGAATTGCGCGGTGAGCCGCGCTGCCGCCTTGGACGTTCTTGCAAAGACCATCACGCCGCCGACCGGACGGTCGAGACGGTGCACGAGCCCGAGATAGACCTCTCCGGGCTTGTGATACGCCTCTTTGATGTACGCTTTGCACACGGAAAGCAGATCCGCATCGCCCGAGGCGTCCGCCTGCACGGGGATGTTTGCGGGCTTTTCGACCACCAGAAGGTGGTTGTCTTCGTATAAGACATGCAGACTCATGCGGGCGTCCATCTTCCGCTCGCCCCGCACGGCAGCACCAGATTGCCGCGGCGGATCGGCAGCCCGATCTCATCCGCTTCGGTGTGTCCCTTCGGCAGCGCAAGCTGCAGTACGTCGGAAAGCACGGTCGGCGCGAGTCCGGTCGTGTAGGAATTGATCAAAAAGAAACAAGACTCGTCGCTCATCAGCTGCGCGCACAACTCGACCAATGGATAGAGATCGGTCTCGATCTTCCACATCTCGCCGGTCGGTCCTCTGCCGTAGCTCGGCGGGTCCATCACGATGCCGTCGTAGCGGTTGCCGCGGCGCAGCTCGCGGCGTACAAACTTTACACAGTCGTCGACGAGGTAGCGAATCGGCGCTTCGGAAAGCCCGGACAACGCTGCGTTGTCCTTCGCCCATGCGACCATGCCCTTTGCGGCGTCCACATGCACGACTTCGGCACCCGCCTTTGCGCAGGCGCAGGTTGCGCCGCCGGTATATGCGAACAGGTTCAGCACCCTCGCGCGTTTGCCTGTGCGGCTATGGAACGACTTGATCTGTTCGCGCATCCAGTCCCAGTTGACCGCCTGTTCGGGAAACAGCCCCGTATGTTTGAAACCGGTCGGCCGCACCAGAAAGTGCAGATCCTTGTATGCGATTCCCCACTGATCGGGCAAAGGCTTATGAAACTCCCAGTGCCCGCCGCCGGACGCGCTGCGATAATAGATCGCGTCGGCATGGCTCTCGGCGCCGTGCATTGTCCAAATCGCCTGCGGATCGGGACGCAGCAGCGTCACGTCGCCCCAACGCTCCAGCTTGTCGCCGTTGCCCGCGTCCAAAATCTCATATTCGCTCCAACCGGAAGCCAGATACATGCGTTATTCCTCCTCGATGCGCACGATGTCCGCGCCGATCGCTTTGAATTTGCTGTCCAGATACTCGTACCCACGGTCGATGTAGCCGATGTTGTGCACCCGGGTCTCGCCGTGACTCATGAGCCCCGCGACAATCAGCGCTGCGCCTGCGCGAAGATCACTCGCGTAGATGTCCGCCCCGCGTAAAGCTTCGACGCCTTTGACGCGCGCCGTGCGCTTGGAAATCGAAATGCTTGCGCCGAGCTTTCGAAGTTCCTTCACGTGGTTGAAGCGATTCTCGAAGATATTCTCCGTGATGACGCTCATTCCCGTCGCAGTCGTCAGATACGCCATCATCGGCTGCTGCAGATCGGTCGGAAAGCCCGGATAGACCATCGTGCGGAAACTGACCGGCCGCGGACGTCCGTCCATCGTGACGCGCAGATAAAAATCACGTCCGTCGTCGCCCTCAATCACGCGCGCGCCGCTCTCCATGAGCTTTGCGGAGATCGCTTCCATATGCGTCGGGATTACGTTTTTAATCACGACGTCGCCCCGCGTCGCCGCAGCCGCGATCATATAGGTGCCTGTCTCGATCTGATCGGGGATGATCGAATACGAGCAGCCGTGCAGCTTTTTCCGACCCTGAATACGGATGACGTCGGTGCCCGCGCCGCGCACGGATGCGCCCATCATGTTCAAAAAGTTCGCTACGTCGACAACGTGCGGCTCCTTCGCGACGTTCTGGAGCACGGTCGTGCCCTCCGCCCTCGCCGCCGCCAGCATGACATTGATCGTCGCGCCGACCGAAACGACATCAAAGAAGATCTCCGCGCCCTTCAGCTTCGTCGCCTGCGCACGCAGTACGTTGCGGCTCTCGTCCATGTAGATTTTCGCTCCGAGCGCACGCATGCCCTTGACATGCTGATCGATCGGACGCGGTCCGATAACGCAACCGCCCGGCAGCGCCAGCTCGATCTCGCCGTACGCGCCGAGCATCGCGCCCAAAAGATAATACGACGCGCGCATCGAGCTGACCTTTTCGCTCGTTGCGTCGCGCGTATCGATTGTCGTCGGGTCGATGCGCATGCAGCCGCCCTCGGTCATGTCGACCTTGGCGCCGAGCCCCTCCAGAATCTCCTTGAGGCTCTCCACATCCGCAATGTTGGGCAGATTTTCAAGCACGCAGGGCTCGCCCGCCAAAACCGCCGCCGGAATGATTGCGACCGCCGCGTTCTTTGCACCGCTGATCGTGACCGTCCCTTCAAGCCGTCTGTTGCCGTGAATGCTGTAAAATGAACTCATAAGCCGTCCTTGTTGCAAAAGTCTTACGTAATAGTTTATACGATTTTTCGTCGCGCGTCAACCGTTCGCGCCCCATTCGACGCCGTATTGTTCGCCCCAGGCGCGAAACGTGCCGTCCCGCTGCCAGTCGTAGAAAACCTCGTTGCAGAGCGTGAGCAACACGGAGTCCTTTTTGGCGATCGCATAATAGGGAATCTTCCCGATCTCGAACGGCAGAATCTTCGTACGCGACTCCTGCCATGTGAGCGCTACCGAACGCGGCACGCACACCGCGTCCACCGAGCCTGCACGCAGCATGACCCGCATCGAGTAGTAGTCCGCCGCCCGTCGGATCACCAGCTCCGGCTCGACCTTTTCGAGATACGTATCCAACAACGTTTCCGACGGCGTATCTTCGAGCACCGCGACGGCCCTGCCCGCAAGGGATTCAAACGGTTCATAGGCGAGCACGATGCAGTCGTCGGTGAAGAACGCCGCTTTGCTCCGGTCGAAGCCCTCCTCCGGAAACTGCTGCATGCTCATGATCGCAAGATCGATCTCGCCGTCGCTCATGCGCCACGGCGCGGCGTAGCGATCGACCGGCACGAGCGAAACACCCTCTGTATTGCCGAATATGAGCGTCGCAAGCCCCTCCGCAACCGCGCGCTCGTAGCCGTTTCCGTTCTGATACAGCCCAATAAGATTGCTGTCGACGCCGACGCGCAGCACGCCCGCGCTCTTTACGACATCCAGCTCCGCGCTTGAAAGCACGGACTCTGTCGGACGGTTGATCAGCACGAGTACGGTCAGCAGCAGCACCGCGACGATCGCGACGAGAATCGGCTTTACGGGCAGCCGTTCCTGCCAGCCGGGACGCAGGATGTGCTTCTTTTTCGGTTTCAGGGATTGATTGAATTTCGTTTCCATTTGGTTTATTATAACAAACTTTATGTAAATAGAAAAGACGAAACCTATACAAAATGCCAAAAGAATTGTATAATAAGGTATCTATTACCGAAAAGGAGATCGTTTATGCGCCTGTTTATCGCCGTACCGCTGCCGAAGGACGTGCAGCGCACCGTATTTGCCGTACAGGAGGATCTGCGTGAACAAAGCAGCGCGGGGCGCTTCGTGCCGCAGGGCAATCACCACATCACCGTGCGGTTTTTGGGCGAGAGCAATGCGCTTGCGGACATCGCCGAGGCCATGCATGAGGCGGTCAGGGATGCGCGGCCGTTTTCGCTGCGGCTCGGCGCGATCGGATCCTTTTCGCACGGCGGCGCGCGGACGAGCTATCTGTCCGTCAACGGCGATCTTAAGGAGCTGTACCGCATCAAGGAGACGCTCGACTCAGCGCTGCTGGACCGCGGTGTGATCGGCGCGAAGAACCGTCTCACCCCGCATATCACGCTTGCGCGCGCCGTGGAGCACGGCGATGTGTCGCGCATCGTGATTCCGAACACCGCGTTCTCCGTGCGCTCGATCGTGCTGTTTGAAAGCACCAACGAGCGCGGGCGCATGGTCTATACGCCGGTGCACACCGAACCGTTCTGAGGCGCTTATGGGAGGACTGACGATCTATCGCGGCGGTGCGCATACCGGAAAGAGCACCGCGCTCTATGATAAGCTTTGTGAACACATGCAGCGCGGCGAGCATGCGATCCTGCTCGTACCCGAACAGGCGACGTACGCCGCGGAGAAGCGTGCCGCCGCCCGTCTCGGCGGACTTTTGGGCGTGGAGGTGTTCAGCTTCGAGCGCTTTTCGGAGCGACTTCTGGAACGCTTCGGACGCGTGCGTCCGTTTCTGTCCGTCGAAGGACGGCATATGGTGTTGCGCCGCGCGGCGTTCCGCAGCCGCGCAAAGCTGACCGTCTTTTCCCGCGTGTCCCAGACGCGCGGCTTTGCCGCGTCGATGGACGAATGGATCGGCAAACTCAAGCAAAGCTGCATCACGCCCGAACAGCTTGCGAATGCGCAGAAAAAGCTCGATCCTGATTCTCTGTTATCCCGTAAACTATCCGATATCGGCATTCTCTACCGCGAAAGCGAAGACTTCTTGAAGGCGCGCTATCTGACCGCGCAGGACCTTCTCACCGAAGTCCTGGAAGTTCTTCCGAAAGCCGACCTGTCTGAAACCTGTTTCTATATCGACGAGCTGGACCGTCCGCGCGAGCAGGTTCTGCGGCTTTTGCGCGCGCTGATTCTGTGCGCAAAACATGTGACAATCACGATCCGCGCCGAGGACGATCCGAACCTATATGCGCTGTTTCTGCCCGAGACGCAGCGCGAGAACGATCTGAAGGATTTCTGCGCGAGAAACGGACTCTCCTTTGCGGTGCGCACCTTCCGAACACAGAGCGCACCGGTCGATGCGGCGCTGCTGCACGTCGGACTGCAGCTGTTTTCCGCCGACCCGCAGCCGTACGGCAGCGAGACAAACGCGGTACGCGTCACGGGCTACGCGACCGAAGCGCTCGAAGCCGATGAAACCGCGGACCGCATCCTTGCGCTCGTGCGCGAGCACGGGTATCGTTTTTCCGACATCGCGATCGTCGCCTCGTCGCTCGAGATATACGGACCGCTCTTAAAGCGTGCCTGCCGCCTGCGCGGCATCCCGCTGTTCTTCGACGCGTCTCGCCCGATCCTCGGGCACGCGGCGACCGATTTTGTCCTCTCCTCGGTGCGCGCCGCCGCAAACGGAGGGAACGTCGACGATCTGCTGCACGTGCTGAAAAGCGGGTATGCGGACGTCGACGCCGCGGACGTCGAGCACCTCGAAAACTACCTTCTGCGCTACGGTCTCTTCGGCAGTACGCTGACGGAACCGCTTTCGATCGGCGAAGTACCCGAAGGCGCGGAACGCGCGCGCGCCGCGATCGTGCCGAAACTGCGCAGGCTCAAGGAATCGCTGCTTCTGAAAACCGCGGGCGAAAAGGTGCGCGGGCTTTATGGATACCTCAAGGACGCCGAGCTTTGCGAACGGCTCAAGGCAGAAGCGGATGCACTGCAACAGCAGGGCGAATCGCAGGATGCGCAGCTTTACGCGCAGATGTGGAACTCGCTCGTCACGCTGCTCGGACAGCTTGATGCGATCATGGGCGACGTTGCAATGGGCATGAAGGAATTCTGCGCGCTGCTTGAGGAGGGACTTTCGAGTTACCGGATCGGGATCCTGCCGGATAATGCCGATCAGGTTGTGCTCGGCGATCTCGTTCGTACACGACTGAACCGCTGCAAAGCGCTGTTTCTGATCGGCTGCAGCGAAGGCGTCTTTCCGCCTGCAAGGAGCGACGACAGTCTGTTCAACAACACGGAGCTTTCGCGCATGGCTGGCGCGGGGCTGACCGTTTGGGGCAATACCGCGCTGCTGTCTCAGGCCGACCGGCTGCAGCTTTATACGCTTTTGACCAAGGCAACCGAACGGTTGTTCTTCTCCTACGCCTGCTCCGGACGAGGCGGCGAAACGGTCGCTTCTCCGCTTTTGAAGACGGTTGAAAACCTGTTCATGCATCCGATCTCAGCAATGATTCTGAAACCGAGCGATCCGCTGCCGCCGAATACCGAGGTCGGGTTCTCGCGGTTTGCGGACCTTTTGCGCACCTACCGCACCGACGGCGTTGCGCTCGGCGCGCTGCCCGCCCTGAACGAACGGTATCTGCACGATCCCGAATCCGCGACGCGCGCGCAGGCGATGCTCGACGGCCGCGCGGGCACGAGGGCCGAAACACAGTTCGGCAAAGCGCTTGCGCACAAGCTGTACGGCGACGCACCGCTGATGAGCGCAAGCCGTCTGGAGCAGTTTGCGCGTTGTCCGTTTGCGCAGTACGTCAAATACGGGCTCGGCGCCGAAGAACGCAAGGAAGCGACCGAGCGCGCAGACAACGTCGGCACGTTTCTGCACGATGCGCTCGACGCGTTTGTCAAGGAAGCGCAGGGATCCGGTGCGGATCTCAAAGAAATGACGCCTTCGGAAGCCGATGCGATTCTGGACCGCATTCTGCCGCCGCTTGTCGCGCAGCACAACGATGGGATTTTCCAGCGCAATGCAAGGCTCTGTGAAGCGCTGATTGTGAAGCTGCGGCTGATCCGCTGGTGCGTCTATTCGCTGCTTAAGCAGCTCAAGGCAGGGCGCTTTACCGTCGCCGCAACCGAAGCGAGCTTCGGCATGGGCGAGGGGCTTAAGCCCGTAACGCTTGTGCTTTCGGACGGCACGCGCATCGGCATCTACGGCAAGATCGACCGCATCGACCGCACCGACGACGGGCTGTACCGCATCGTGGATTACAAGACCGGACGCAGTCACACGTTCGATCCGACAAAGTTTGAGAGCGGCGAGACCATTCAGCTGCCGCTGTATCTCGAAGCCGCCAAGCAGCTCGGCGGACAGGCTGTCGGCATGTACTATATGCCGCTTTCCGCCGACCCGCCCGAAACCGAGGACGAGACGCCCGAACACCTGCTTTCCGGCATCACGGCGAACGATCCGGACGCGATCGCAGCAAGCGAAACGAACCTTCAAAAGCGTTCTGCGATCATCAGAAAACTCACGGTCAAAAAGGACGGCTCGTACACCGGCGATCTTCTCTCGCGCGAAGAGATCGAGCGCTTGAAGGATCGCGCGCTGTTTGCCGCCGCAAGGACTGCGACGCGCATCTTAAACGGCGAGGCGGACGTCTATCCGACCGAAAGCGCGTGTAAGTACTGCCCCTACGGCGCGGTGTGCCGCTTCGATCGGCAGCTCAACTGTCATACGCGCGTCGTGCGTAAGATCAAGCTCGATGAACTCATGAAAGAAGGTGATCCGTCGTGACGTTTACCGATGCGCAAAAACAGGCGATTTGCCTGAACGGCAACCTGATCGTCTCGGCAGCCGCGGGCGCAGGAAAGACATCGGTTCTTTCCGAACGCGTGTTCCGGCTCGTTACGGAGGGCATGTCCGTCGAGCAGATGTTGATTCTGACCTTTACCCGCGCGGCGGCGGGCGAGATGAAAGCACGCATCACCAAGCGTCTTTTGACAGCAGCCGCCGAGGATCGCACGCATGCCGCACACTATCGCGAGCAGGCGTCGCTGGTGCCGAACGCGAACATCTCCACGATCGACGCGTTCTGTTCGAAGATCGTTTTCCGCCACTTCTTCCGCGTCGGGCTGACGCCCTCGTGCAAGACGCTCGACGAAACCGAGACGGCGGTTCTGCAGACCGAAACGCGAAACGCAGTCCTCGATCGCTTCGCTGCGGAAAGCGCCGAACGCTACCGCACGCTGATCGTCGCATTCGGCGACGAGCCGACGCTGATCGACGCGATGCAGAGCGCCGAGCGGTTTCTGTCCGCTCAGCCGGATCCCGAAGCATGGCTTTCGGATGCGGAGGCGGCGCTCGACGATCCGAAAGCGCTTGAACGGCAGCTTGCGATCGCGCTGCAAAACGATCAGACGCTGCTCGAACGGTATCTTTCGGAGCTTAACGCGCAGGCCGCAGCGCTCCCGCCCGCATGCGAAAAGGTACTGTCGCTCGTATCCGAGCTTTCGGTACACGGGCGCGGCGCGCTCTTGCAAACCGAACGCAGGGCTTACAGCGACGCGCTTTCCGGTATGCTTGCCGTGAGCGGCAATCTCGCCTGGCCGAAGGACTTCTCCGCCGAAGACAAAAAAGGCGTTTCGGAGGCAAAGTCCGCGCTTTTGAAACTTGCGAAGGAACAGCTGGAACGCTGCGCCGTGCCGTTCTCCGAATGGCAGCGCCGCGAACGGGAAGCGGAGCCGGTTCTTGCCGCGTTCTATGCAATCATGCGCGCATACCTCGAAGCGTTCGCTGCGGCGAAACGCGCTGAGAACGCCTTGGATTTTACCGATCTCGAACACATGGCGATCGAGATTCTGAAGGACGACGAGATCGCCGCGGAGTACCGCTCGCGCTTTTCCGCCGTCATCGTCGATGAGTATCAGGACAGCAACCGCGTACAGGAAACGATCCTGAACCGCATCGCGCCCGAAAACGCGTTCTTCTTCGTCGGCGACGTCAAACAGTCGATCTACCGCTTCCGCATGGCGGAACCGGAATTGTTTTTGGAAAAGTGCCGTGCTTTTCACGGCGAAACGGGCAAGCGTATCGACCTCGGACACAACTTCCGTTCCGGAAAAGCGGTCATCGACGCGGTTAACGCCGTATTCGAAACCGTGATGCAGGAGCCGATTGCGGGAATCGCGTACGACCGTCGGGCAAGGCTCCTGCAGGGCAATCCCGATGCGCCGGACGGCAAGGTCGAGGTGCATCTCTTTTCCCGCGAAACGGACCCCGAGGACGAGGAAAGCCTGGAGGACGCCGAAGCGGAGGCGCGCTTTGCGGCAAACGTGATCGACGCGCGGATGAAACTGCCGATACAGGACGGCGACACCGTGCGTCAATGCCGCTTTGATGATTTTGCGGTGCTCCTGCGCAGCAAGAAACACGCCCGCATCTGGGCGCAGACGCTGTCGCAGCGGGGCATCCGCTGCTATGCGCAAACGGAGGGCGGTTATTTCGACGCGATCGAAGTCAAGCTGATCCTGAGTCTGCTTGCCGTGCTCGACAACCGCAGACAGGACATCCCGCTGCTTGCCGTGCTGCGCTCACCGTTTTTCGATTTCTCCGACGAAGACCTGATTCGCGTCCGGCAAACCGATCGGCGCGCGCCGCTCCTGGACTGTTTGCTTGCCGCAAGGGAAGCGGATGAAAAAGTCGACGCGTTTTTCACAAAGCTCGAAGCGTGGCAGGCGCTTTCCAAACGGCTGCCGCTCGGCGATCTCATCGAAACGCTGCTGGATGAAACGCATCTTCGCGAGCAGGTCGGCGCGCTTACAAACGGCGATCAGCGCGTTGCAAATCTGGACGCGCTCGTTCTGGAGGCACAGAACTACGACGCCGCAGGCAAAAGCGGCATCCATGGTTTTTTACGCAGCATGGACGGTGCGAAGGCGACCTCGCGGCTCGGCGCGGCGTCGACCGTCACGGCGGACGTCGTACGCATCATGACGATCCACGCGTCAAAGGGGCTGGAATTCCCGTTCGTGTTCCTCGGCGCGCTCGGCTCACGCTTCAACCGGCAGGATGAGACAAAACCGCTCGTGACCGACGCGCGGCTCGGCGTGGGGCTGCGATATGCCGACCGCTTCGGCGTGCGACACGAAACCGCGGCGCGGTCGAACGTGATTCGCGCGATTTCCGATGCGTCGTGGGCGGAGGAGCTTCGGGTGCTGTACGTCGGTATGACCCGTGCGAAGCAGGAACTTTATCTCCTGGGCTCGTTGTCCAATGCCGGACAGCGCATGAATGCGCTGCCGGTGCCGTCGCTGCTTTCGATCCGCAAGTGTTCCGACGCGTTGCGGCTTCTGCTGTTATCGCTCAACGGCCGTGTACCGATTACGCTGCATCAGAAGAGCGAATTCTCCGATGCAAACATCCGCGTTCCGTCGACCGCGATTCCGCAGCCGACCGCAGAGGAGCGCGCGGCGCTCGACGCACGCTTTGCATGGCGGTATCCGGCGCATACGCGCCTGCCGCTGCCGGAAAAGACCTCGGTGACTGCGCTCGAACAAGCCGCAGCGCCGACGTTTGACGAGCCCGTATTTGAGACCGGCTACGACGTGCTGATCGCGGGCAGCGCCGTGCACCGCGTCCTGGAGCGCATCCCGCTTTCCGACGCCGCGGCGCAGCACAAATATCTCGATGCAGAAACTGAGCTTACCGACTTTCATCGCAAGGCGATCGAACGGTTCCTTACCTCGCCGCTGTTTGCACGGATGGCCGCTTCGAACCGCGTTGCGCGCGAATGGAGCTTTGTCTGCCCCTTCCCCGCCCGTGAACTGTATGACGTCGATGCCGACGAGCCGGTGCTTTTGCAGGGCGTGATCGACGCATGCTTTGCCGAAAACGGCGCCTGGGTGCTGCTCGATTACAAGACCGACCGTGTGGAGGGCGATCCCGCAGTATATGCACAGAAGCATGCGCGACAGGTTGCGCTGTACGCAAAGGTGCTTGAACGGCTGACCGGCATGCCGGTGAAAGAAAAAAACATTGTGCTGCTCGGTGCGAACGCGGAGGTGCGCGTATGAGAACCTATCCGGAGGCATTCTTAACCCGCATGCAAGAGCAGCTCGGTCCCGAATTTCCGGCGTTTTTCGACGCGCTGCAGCGTCCGCCGAAAAAGGCGCTTCGCGTCAACACCCTGAAAACCGATTTTGCGGAGCTGTCCGCACTCTTGGACCTGCCGCTTACGCCTTTGTCGGAAAATCCGACCGGCGCAGCAGTGCCCCTTGACTTCAATCCGAACGCGACGCCGCTGCACGCCGCAGGGCTTTTCTACATGCAGGAAGCCTGCGCGCAAGCGCCCGTTGCGGCGCTCGTGCTTCCGGACGAACCGGTCGTGCTCGATCTGTGCGCCGCGCCCGGCGGCAAGAGCGCGCAGCTGCTTTCCAAGATGCGCGGCGGCGTGCTGTTTTCGAACGAGATCGTCCCTTCGCGTGCCAGCGTGCTTGCGGGAAATCTCGAGCGCATGGGCGCAACGAACGCGATCGTGACCTGCAGCGAGCCGCACCCGCTGTGTCTGCATCTGCGGGAGCGCTGTGATGCCGTTGTGGTGGATGCGCCGTGTGCAGGCGAAGCGATGTTTCGAAAGGACGAACGCGCCGTCTCGGAGTGGTCTCCCGCGCATGCGGAGGCGTGCGCCGTGCGGCAGCGTGCGATTCTTGACGACGCTGCCCTTGCCGTAAAGGCGGGCGGGCAGCTTTTATACGCCACCTGCTCGTTCTCTCCGCAGGAGAACGAGGAAACGGTTTCTCGGTTTTTGGATCGCCATCCGGACTTTGCGTGTGAAGCGATGCAACGGTTCTACCCGCATACGAGCGCGGGCGAAGGTCAGTTCTTTGCCCTTATGAAACGCGAAGGCGCGCACGAGCCGTCACCGTTTATCCTGCCGAGATCCGATCGGGTCTCGGCGTTCGAGGCGTTTCACGCAAATCTCAAGCCGCTTTCCGGCGCAGTTCGCAGCCTCAAAGACGGGCGCGTGCTGCTGCTGCCCCCTCTGCCGGTTCCGATCGATGGGCTGCATCTCGTCCGTGCGGGGCTGTTGCTCGGCGAATGCAGGAACGACCGCTTTGAGCCTGCGCACGCGCTTGCGATGGCGGGACGGGAAACTCCGCTGAAGAACACCGTCGAACTGACCTTCGACGAAGCGATGCGCTATCTGAAAGGCGAAACGATCGCAAAGCAAGCCGACAAAGGCTTCGGCGCTGCGATTTACAAGGGACATGCGCTCGGACTTTACAAGGCATCGGACGGGGTACTGAAAAACCGGTATCCGAAGGGTCTGCGCCTGCTGAAATGAAAGGAACATAAGGATGAGAGCCGACATTGCTTTTACAAAGGATGCGCTTGCCCGCATCGGCACAAGGCCGAACAAGGCGCTCGGTCAGAATTTCTGCATCGACGGCGCGCGGCTTGCCGCCTGCGTCGAACGGATGGCGCTTACCGAAACCGTGATCGAAATCGGCCCGGGGCTCGGCGCGCTGACCGAGCTGCTGCTTGATCGCGGCTTTCGGGTGACCGCCGTCGAAAAGGATGCAACGATGGTGCAGTTTCTCAGCGAAACGCTCTCACATCCGAACCTTGCGGTTCTGCAGGGCGACGCGCTGAAATTCCGATACGAGCGCGTGCCCGCGCCGTTTTCGGTCGTCGGGAATCTTCCCTATTATATCACGACGCCGCTGTGCGCCGCAGTTCTGAAGGCGCTGCCGGAATCGTTCTATGCGATGGTACAGAAGGAAGCGGCGGATCGTTTCTTTGCACAGCCGAAGGACGGGAATTACGGTCCGCTGTCGATCGTCACGCAGCTTTACTATAACGCATCGGTGCTCAACGCGTTCGCGGAGGACTGCTTCTATCCGAACCCTAAGGTCGCGTCCGTATTCGTCGGCATGACCAAACGCGCCGACGCGCCGGAAGTCTCGCCGAAAGTGCTCTATGCGTTTGCGACGGAGCTGCTCTCGATGCGCCGCAAGACGATCAAGAACAGTCTGAAAGCCTATCCGGACGCGGATGCCGTGCTTGCAGCGCTTTCGATTCCACCCGAGACCCGTGCAGAGACGCTTTCGCCGGAAACGATCCTTGCGCTGTACCGACAGCTGCATACCGTATAAAACAACTGCGGCGGCGCGAAATGCGCCGCCGTTTGCGTATGCGGATAATCTTATTGAAAACGGAAAACGAGGGCATCGGGCGTCAGAACGGTACTCGCGGACGGGAACAGGCGATTGGCGTTTTCGACCAGCCGGAAATGACAAAAGATCAGAAGCGTCCCGTCGTAACCGCAGGGCACCAGAACCCCCTCCTTCCACGTATAGCGCAGCTCGTGTTCGAACCAGCCGCCCTCCTCGTCTTCGCAGGTCTTTTGCCAGCACTGCACGCGCGAACCGAAATAATCGATCACGTACGGACGCAGACCGTTTTCGTCGACTGTTGTGCCGATTTCGGCGTCGGTCCTGTAGTAGTCGCCGTAGGTCATGGCGCTCTGCATGCCGTTTTTTTGCGCATCTTCGCCCGAGAACTTCATCTGCACGGTCACGACGTGCCATTCGTAGCCTTCACGCGCGGGAAAGGTCTCGTCGCCGTCAAACACCCGGTGATCGAGAATTTCCACGGTGCCGGTCACGTCGACTTCGTGATCCTCATACGAGGCGGTCGTATAGGCATACGGCTTGCCGACCTCCATATAGGTGAGTGCACGCGATGCGCAGTCTGCTGCGACGGCTTCGCCCTCAACGTACCCGCAGCGCAGACAGGTCGCGGCGTTCTGATAGGTCGCTTCGGTAAAGAGATGCCCCAGGGGTTCGCCGCGCGTTTCGCCGCAGCGCGCACAGGTCTCGGGCGCCGTGCAGGTCGCGGGAAGATAATCATGCCCGAGCGGCAGAGCGCGCGTCTCGCCGCAGCGCGTGCAGGTCTCCGGCTCCGTACAGGTTGCGGGACGAAAATCGTGCCCCAACGCGTCGCCGCGCGTCTCGCCGCAGCGTGTACACGTCTCCGGTTCCAGACAGGTTGCCGTGGTAAAGCGGTGATTCTTGAACACGCAGGTACAGAGCAGCAGCAAAACGAGCACGGCAATTGCCGCAGCCGTCACGCCCACGCCGATCCAGAGTCCGATTCGCTTCATGCATGCTCCTTTCAACCGAATGATGATTCAGTTTATCATATGCCGCATACGTTTGCAAGTATACGCGCCCGCGCCTGTTCGCCGTTGCAAGACAAGTTTCGCTTGTGTTTCGCCGCAAATATGATATACTGAAGAAAAAACAAAGGAGATGCGATCATGGAACTCAAGGATAACTGGAAGAAGGTCGGCAAGGACTTCGGCGAGCTCGGCAAGGACCTCGGCGCGAGCATTGTAAAATCGGTCAAAAAAGGCGCCAAGAAGGTTTCCGAGTGGGCGGATGACGAGAAGAAGGAAGAACCGAAAGCGGACGTTGTGATCGAACCGGAAAAGAAAGAAGAATAACGACGTGAACAGCACGTCCGAGAAAGTCAGGACCGCTTCGCAGCGCGGGTTTTTGAACGGCGTCGCCGCGCTTGCTTCGCTGTGCTCGGAGTGGATCGGCCGCTCCGACGTCAGCGTCGCTCTCTACGCAAAGGCGGACTTCCCGGATCGGTTCGTCAAGGACTACCGCATCCGCAGGCCGCTCACACTCACCGCATCGCCCGAGACGTTCAAGCAGACGCTGGTGCAGTGGTTCGGTGCAACGCCGTACCGGCTGACCGATCATGTCGTCGATCTTTTCGAATACGAACTCGGCAAGGCACAGCAGGTCTATCGCGCGGCGGACGAGAGAACGCTTTTGGACGATCTTTCAGGCTCCGAATGCGGCTTCGGCGCGTACTTCTTTACCGAAGACGTGTTCTTCGTCGCGTTTGCGGAGCACATGCTCGTCTTTCTCATGGGCAACAACGAATAAAAAACGGAATCGTCGAACCGGCTGCTGCATACTGCGGCAGCCGTTTTCCGTTACGGAACAAGCGCCGCAAGCGCATCGCCGATTGCCTGCAGCCGTTCGTCCGAAAGCGGCGATTCGGACAGCAGCAGGGTGTGATCGCAGACGTTTGCATACATCCCGGGGTAAGTATATCGAAGCTCCAGCTGCGCCTCGTCGGCTCGCGTCTGCAGGTTTGCAAGCTCCGTTTCGGTCAGATACTTCGTCAGATAGACGTATACGCCTCGGGTAACGCCGATCAGCGCATCTTTGCGCGATACGCGGCCGGTTTCGTCCGCCTTGTCGCAGGAACGGACAAGCCCCTGCTTGCGCAACTGTTCGACGAACGCGGAAAGCCCCTCGTCCGGCGGGAATTCACCGAGCGCGCAGCGCACGGAAAGCTCCGCCTCCGTGTACCGTTTCAGGTCCCCGTCGGAAACGGTGTATGTGACGACCAGATACGGATAGCGGTCGTTCGAAAGATGATTCCGGTACGCATATCCGCACGCTTCGAGATACGCCGTCGCGTCGTCATAGTGCAGGCCGTTCGGAACGGCGACGCTGTAGACATAACAGTTGGATTCGCCGCGTTTCAGCCGATCGGCGAGCCGGTCGATCGCGCGTGCGAAATTGAGATCGTAGAGATCGCCATGCCCGCTCAACAGAAACCAATCCATCTCGCTGTCCTTGAAGACCCGCACGATGTATGTGCGCTCGTCCGCGCCCGTGCAGCCGACATGCGAGCTGTAATAGGACGCCTCGGAAAGAAATGCTTCGATCTCCTCCCGATCGACGATCGAGAGCGCCTCCGGCTTGTCCGGCGCGGTGACCAGAAGCTCCGTCACGGCGTCGGCGTCGAAATCAAAGGAATTCGCTTTCCCGTCAAAGATGACCGACGATACCGTTTGACAGCCGAACAGCACGGACAGACACAACAGCAGGCACAGGAACGGAATGGCTGATTTCGGAATACGATTCATACGGATGTCCCCTTTCCCGTATTTTACCAAACCGATGCAACAGAGTTGTCACATTTGCATGAACAGACTGTGAATTCAACCCGACGCTTTTGCAGGAAACGGACGGTATACATCGCAAAAAACGTTCATGCATACCTGTGCATAGCGCGGCTTTCGCACAATCCCCCGCGATTCGGCGGTTTTCGACAAATATGTACCCTGCGGTTGAATATTCATTCCCCGCACGAACGGTGCATAATCGCATACATTTCCACATCGTCCACACAGTTATCCACTTTTGGGGGTACGAATCATCGGATTTTTCGGAGTTATCCACCGTATTTGCCGTCCTGCATATGCGGTATAGGCGCGGTGAATATTCCATGAATAATTCATAAATCGTTCAAAAGTGAACGTTGTTTCGTCTATTCTATTGAATAATCTCGTTATGTAGTTTGAATGCTGCATGTACGGCTTGCATATGCTGCAAAAATAACCCCCTGCGTATAAACAGGGGGAACCCTATGCGCCCTACTCCGTTGAATACGGTCGGAGCGCGCCGGTCTGTGCGGCTGCAATCAACACCAGCGAGAGCAGTTCCGCTTTCCACTTATACAGCGTTGTTGTCGTAACGTTCAGTTCAAAGCTCAAAGACAGAATCGTGCGTTCCTCTCTGCGTCGTGTTCGCGGCGCATCCAGTCCGAACAGTTGTTTGAAAAACTGCGCCTTTTGCGGATCGCTGCGTTCCAGATACGCTTTCGTGTAATCCACCGCAAGCACCCACCGCGCACAACGCTGCATTCGTTCTCCGCCCGTACCGCCGCCGTCCAACACGCCGCGCACATATGCCGCATTGTCCCGATATCGATAAACTTCCTGTTCCGCAAGTCTTTTCCATGCTTTCAAATTCATCTTTCTGCTCCTTTCATGCGGAATGTTCGAACATTTGTTCGAACACGATCAGTATACCAGATATTTCCGCAAAAAGGAAGTCCTTTTATAGGACAGCGAGTATATATTATTTCGGTTCGGCGAGCAGTTCCTTTCTGCCGTCATTTTCCGATATTTTGTAAACGGTGCGGCCTTTGGATAGACACGTTTTCGATCATATGATATAATGAAAAAAACGCGAAGGGAGCGTCCGATGAAAAAGCGAATCCGGGTTATTCTGTTGACGATCTGCGTGCTGTTGCTGCTGATTCCGCACGTCGCGAGCGCCAACGCACCCGCGCCGGACCCGCTGCGCGTCAAGGTCCAATGCCGCAATGTGGAAGTCGGCACCGTGATGCTTGCGATGTTCGCCGGAGACGACGGAGTTTTTCACCCGGACGCGGAATACGGACCGCGCGCCGTAAATAGCGAGAACGGCAACGAATACTTCCGGCGTTCGGAAAGCGATACGCAGCTATATCTCGAAGTCACGCATCCGGACGGGACGGTTATGCAGTCGAACACGCTGCCGATTTCACCGGACGGCACCTATCGTTACGACGGCAAAACAAATGAATTGACGGACCGTACCGGCTCGTTCGACACCTCCTATCTCGGCATGGCAGCGCTGGCGATCGGACTTGTGATCGGCGAGATCCTTGCCGCGTTTGCACTGACGCTGCTGATTGAGTTTTTGATCGGTCTGTGCTTCCGCATGAAGCCCTACCGCTACATCCTCTTCGCAAACCTGATCACGAACATCCCGATGAACATCGTGCTGCTGCTTGTGAACAGCCTGTCGGGCGGAATCGGCTATTGGATTGCGCTCGTCGTGCTCGAACTTGTCGTGTTGCTGATCGAGTTTCTGTTCTATCGCAGGAAGTACAAAGAACGCAGGAAGGTCGGAATCGTCCTGCTTTACACATTCGCCGCCAACGCCGCGAGCCTTGCTGCGGGCGTTGCACTGCTCAATCTGATATTCTGATGAAGGAGGATCCCATGGAACATTCCAAGAAATCCGCAAAAGCCGGCATTCCGCTTTGGCTGCTGCTCGTGCTGTGCGGCACGGTTATTCTGATGACGCTTGTCATTTCCTTTCTGGTGCTGATACACTTCGACGTGCTGCGCTGTACGTCTGCCGATGAGCCTGTTGCGGAAGCGACGCCGACCGCCGAAACGACCGAACCGCCGACGCAGGCGCCCTCTGCGGAGCCGACACCGCTTGTCATCACGCCGAACCCCGATCTGCCGGAACCGACGCTGACGCCGGAACCGACCGAAGAACCGACACCGAAGCCCACAGATACCCCGAAGCCGCAGACGACCAAGAAGCCGGATTCGTTCAAGTTCGGCGGCAAGACGGTCAAGACCGGCGAAACGAAGATCAACGGCAAGAGTCTCGGCATCAACGGCAAGAGCGGCAAGCCGACGCACATCAAAAAAGATGAAGTCAAGAACCTGATCGAGCTGTGCCCCGATCTCGAAGAACTGATTCTGGATTGCTGCTATATGGACGACTATTCCCAGCTGAAAAACCTTACGAAGCTCAAAAAGCTGCAGCTTACCGACTGCGGCACGGGCAGCGGCAAAGCAATCAAAAATATTGACTGGTTGGAAGGTCTGTCCGAGCTGCGCACCTTGAAACTCACCGACAACGAAATCAGCGATACAGAGGCGCTTGCGTCGCTGAACAAGCTGACATACCTGAACATCAGCGGCAACCCGTTGACCGACGAGGACCTCGAGCCGATCGGCAAACTGACGAGCCTCAAGACGCTGTACCTTTACAATCTCAAGAAGATTACAAACGTGAAGCCGCTTGCGAACCTTTCGAAGCTGGAGTTTCTGCACATCGGCCGCAACAGCAAGCTCAAGAGCATCAAGGCGCTGACCGGTCTGAAGAAGCTGGAAGAGCTGCGCGTGAACCGCACGAAGATCAGCGATATTTCGTACTTCGGCGACTTCCCCGCACTGAAGAAGCTCGACCTCGCCAAATGTCCGATCCAGTTAAAAGGCTACTATGATCTCAAGCAGTGCGAAAACCTCCGCAAGATCGTGCTCGATCAAAGTGATAAGGACGGTTCGCTTGCCATCGACGATATGATCAACAACGGATCTCCGTTTGAGATTCTCTACAACTGGTCGGAATAAGTCCGAAAACAAACGCAGCGGGAGCAAGCTTGCTCCCGCTGTTTTTTGAATGACGTTTATTTGTTCGGCGCGTATTCGCCGAAGGTGACGGAAATCTCCTGTTTGCTGCCGTCGCGCTGGATCGTAAAGGTCACGGTGTCGCCCGCGTTGTAGCGCGCGATGATGTCTGTCAGATCGCTGTTCGAGGAGATTGCCATATCGCCGACCGCAAGGATCAGGTCGCCGATCTTCAGTCCCGCCTTGTCCGCCGCACTGTCCTTGACGACGTCCGCGATCTGGACGCAGCTCGTGCTGCTCGAGAAGAAGTAGCCGTAATCGCTGCGAATCGAAACATTCTGCGTATAGACGCCGAGATACGCGCGTCCGGTCACGTAGCCGTAGCTCACGAGATCGTTGATCTCCTTGAGCACATTGTTCACCGGAATCGCGAAGCCGAGTCCTTCGGCGCTCGTGTCGGACACCTTCGCGTTGACGATGCCGATCAGCTTGCCGGACGCGTTGAACAGTCCGCCGCCCGAATTGCCCGGGCTGATCGCGGCGTCGGTCTGCACGAGCTCCATCTCGTTGCCTTCGACCTCGATCGTACGGCGCACCGCCGAGATGATGCCGCTGGTTGCCGTGCCGCGCAGTTCGCCCAAGGGGTTGCCGATCGCAATCACATCCTCACCGACGGTCAGCATTTCGCTGTCGCCGAGCGCTGCAGGCGTCAGATTCTTCGCCTCGATCTTGATGATCGCAATGTCGTTGCGTGTATCGGTTCCGATGATCATCGCGTCATAACTCGTATCGTCGTTCAACGTGACCTTGATCGACTTTGCGCCGTCCACAACGTGCGCACAGGTGGCGATATAGCCGTCTGCGGTCAGAATCACGCCGCTGCCGCTGCCCGGCACCTCATAGGTCTGCATGCGTCCCCAATACGAAACCGTCTGCTCAAACACGCAGTCGATGCCGACCACGCTCGGCGCACAAAGCTCCACGACCTGCGCACGGGTGTATTGCCCGTCGTAAGCGAAGCCGGTCGACGTCTGGGTACCGTCTGCATGCGTAACGCTGAGCGCCGCATTGTCGGTATCGGACGCAGGCGTCGTCTCGATCTGCAGCTGCGCCGTCGGCGCCGTCGTCACGGCGGGCTGTTGTGCGGTCTTGGTACGCGCATCGATCGTGCGATTCACGATCAGCACGCCCGCAAACAGTCCGATGACGACCGCCATCGCCGTGCAGGCAAGCAACACCGCCATGCCGATTGAGCGCTTCGGCTTTTTCGGCTGTTCATAGGTGTAGTTATAATTGTAGCCGTTGTATTCCATAAATTGCCTCCTTTTCGGATGCCTTCCGAATCATTGTCTGTATTGTAGTACCCGATTATGAAAAGAATATGTCGGAAATAAGGCATTTTTCAAAACGAATATGAACAAAACCGGACGCCGCGATTGTTAAAAACTTGAAAAATTCACCTCGCGCGGTTGACGAAACGCATGCGCCGCTTTACAATAAAGGCATGAATACGACCAAGAAAATTCTGAATCTGCTCCTTGCCGTGCTCAAAGGCACGCTCGTTGGGCTTGCAATCGTCATCCCCGGCGTCTCCGGCGGATCGATGCTTTTGACGATCGGCGTCTATGAGGACGCGGTCTCGATCACTTCGAAGGACAAAGCCAGAAGAAAAGCGGCTATCATCAAGCTGATTCCGTACGCATTGGGCATCGTGCTCGGCGTTGCGGCGCTGTCGTTCGTCATTACGTGGCTGCTCCAAAACTTCGAGTTCTTCACGATTCTGCTGTTCTCGGGTCTGATCCTCGGATCGCTGCCGATGCTGTTCAAAGAAATCAGGGGCAAGAAGGTCAAACCCGGCTACATTCTCGTTGCTGTCGTCATGATCGCGCTGATGGTGCTTTTGCCGTATCTCAACGACAATACCTCCGAGCGCTTCCGGATCCTGAACGAAACCGATACGCTGTCCGTCGGCGAACGCATAATCCTGCAGGACGGGCAGCAATCCGAGCTTGTTGTGCAAAACGGCGACCCATCCCATACCGTCTATGAGATCAAGAGCGCAGGCGGCACGTTCGGCAAGCCCGAGGACGGCTACAAGCTCCGCAGTTCTCTCGACAAAAGTGTGTTTTATGTTCTCGATACCGAAGACGTCTTCGATCTCAAAATCGAATCGGACGGTCTTCTGACGCTGACTGCAAAAAACAGCGGCAACACGCTGCGCACGTCGGTTTACCGTGCCGTCGACGCGTTGAACAACGGCATTCTAAGCGCGCTCCTTGCGCTGCTGCTCGGCTTTATCGCCGCGGGCACCATGATCGTGCCCGGCATCTCCGGCTCGATGGTGCTGCTTGTGCTCGGCTATTACAACAGCGTGATGACCCATCTCAAGAGCTTTATCGTCTGCGCGTTCACAATGAACTTCGCGCAGATGGGCCCGCACCTTCTCGTGCTGATCCCGTTCGGGATCGGCGTCATTCTGGGGCTTTTGATCGTTTCCAAGGCGATTCGCTGGCTTTTGGACAGGCACCCGACGCCGACCTATTACGGCATCCTTGCGCTGATGCTCGCTTCGCCCTATGCAATCTTCCTGAAAGCAAAATGCTTCGGCTCGGAGCTTGCGGGTTTTATGGGCAGCCTCACGAACTGGTGGTTTATTCCGGTCGCCGTCGTATGCCTCGCACTCGGCTTCTTCGTCGCGTATACGATGTCCAAGAAGGAACAGTAAATGAAGCATGGTTTGCAAGCGTCCCCGAAAGGGGACGCTTTTGCGTACCGTGAAAAGCAACCGTCCGCCGGTTTGCATAGTATACCAACGGGCGGCTTTTGCCGTCCGGAAAGGAGTATGCTATGGCAACCATCATCAATCAGGCAAACCTGACCTATACATACGGCGCGACGACCGCAAGCGTGCTGTCGAATCCTGCCGTCACCGAACGCACCGAGGCGATCACGCTCGAAAAGCGCGTACTGGAAACCGCGTACCGTGCGGATGACGATCTGACGTATCTGATCACGGTGCACAACAACGGCGCAACGCCGGTTACGGACCTTGCGGTGCAGGACAACTTGGGCGCATTCACGCCCGAAGGCGCCGAAGATGCGATTGTACCGCTGACCTATACCGGTCCCGCGGCGCTGTATCTCGACGGCGTGTTCTCCGAAATGCTGACGCCCGCAACCGAAGCGTCCGGCGTGACCTTCACGATCCCGTCGATTCCGGCAGGCTCCAATGCACTGATCGTATATCAGGCACGGGTCAACGGCTTTGCGCCGCTCGAGGACGGCAGCGAGATCGCCAACACGGCGTCGATCGAAACCGGCGCGGGCGATCCGATCACAGCGCAGGCGACGGTCCCCGTCGATTCGTACGCGGACGTCTCAATCGAGAAGGAGATGTCCCCGAACCCGATCGAGGCGGGCGGACAGCTTGTTGTGACGTTTACGATCGAAAACTGCGGCAATGTCGCGGCGACCGATCTGGTGCTGACCGACGCGTTCCCCGTTGCGCTCAACGACGTTGCAGTGTCGGTCAACGGCGCGTCGGTCACAGATTTCGGCTTTGCGGACAACACCCTGACCCTGCCCGTCGGTACGCAGACCACGCTTTCCGTACCTGCGGCGACCTTTACAACCGACGACACCGGCGCGGTTTCGATCACACCCGGCACCCTGACCGTCGTCGTCACGGGAACCATCTGAACAAAGACGCGAACCACCCGCAAATAACGGGTGGTTCGTATTGAATAGATTCGATATTATTCGAAGCGGTTCGCTTCCCCGGGCGTCGGATACTCGGTAACGGCAAAGGAGCCGTCATCCGTCCGTGCCCAGCTTGTGTCGGATTCGAGCGCGGGAACGTGCGCCTCGTCTGCTTCAACGTTGTTCGGATTCACGAGATAAAGGTCCTCGCCGTTTGCGGAGAGATTGAACCCGGTACAGAACGGGTCCACGTCGCTTGCCTCCGTGCCGCCGGTGCAGTAAAGCAGCAGGTATTCTCCGCTTTTCAGGACCGTACCCTCCGGGAAGCGATAGCGGAATGTACGCTTGATCTCGTTGGTAAAGCCGTAACCCGAAAGGTCGATGTCCTTTTCCGTCGGATTATAGAGCTCCACCCAGTCGACTGTGCCGTAAAGCGGATGCTCATATGCCGCGTGATTCGAGGTCATGATCTCCGAGAACACCGGCAGCGCGTTCTGCTTCGGCAGCATCCACAATACCACAAGAATACCGGCGGTCAGCAGTACGAGCGCGATCACCAGAATCCAGAACCGCTTCTGCGGTCCGATTTTTTCCTTTGCAAATTCGCTGTCAAACGACAGCTCTTCCGAAACCTGTTCCATATTTGCAGTATAACAGCAAAAAAACATTTCCACAAGAGAAAAACTATGATATAATTATTTTTCGGAAAGGCGGGATACGATCATGCAGAAATACCTTTTGTCGCTGGATCAGGGCACGACGAGCTCGCGTGCGATCCTGTTCGATCTCAAAGGCGAGATCATTACCTCCGCGCAATACGAATTTGCGCAGCACTACCCGATGCCCGGCTATGTCGAGCACGACGCGAACGAGATCCTTTCGACCGAGCTGAACGCGGTACGTGACGTTCTGAAGAAGGCGGACGTCAAGGCGGGCGAGGTTGCCTGCATCGGCGTCACGAATCAGCGTGAAACGACGATTGTCTGGGAGAAGGCAACCGGCAAGCCCGTGCATCCCGCCATCGTATGGCAGTGCCGCCGCACCGCGCCGCTGTGC
>JAEEGL015081934.1_pt1 | contig 33449 bp, 15 predicted proteins | sample 9134231 | NCBI WGS metagenome assembly JAEEGL01 (sample SAMN16246548, study PRJNA631951) | gut metagenome | biome: gut microbiome; feature: rumen; material: fiber-attached | host: Bos | place: Iran: Karaj | collected 2018-10 | reverse complement strand
GCACGTAATTTGGGTTATTAGTGAACCTGATGACATATTCGCCTTCGGGAATCAGTTGGGCAAAAGTTGTGGCAACAAAAGCCAACATAGCCGTTAAGGTAAGGAGTAGTTTTTTCATAATGATTTGATTTAGTTTGAGTTATTATGGATTATATAATGTGTTTTCTGTATTTTGTTCGTTTTCTCTGTATAGATTATGGGACAAAAGTAAACAAAAATGTTTTGGTTGGAAAATCTTTTTGCTTGTCCATTGAAAAAAAATCACTAATTTTGCATTTCAAAACATATGTAATAATTTAAGAAAAGCTATGTGTAAAAATGTACTGAAAATAATGATGGCGACGCTTTTGATGGCATTGTCGGCGTCGTTTGTGAACGCTCAAGTTCATGTAGGTGACATCCTTTGCGAAGGAGATCGCGTGGTCAGTCCCTCTATTTTTAGTTCGGAAGACAACGGTGCAATAGCGGTTGTCTTTTACGTGGATGGCTCAGGTCAACACGGTTGGGCCGTGGCTCTGCATGACAGCGGCACGGTCTCTTGGGGTCCCAACTACTACAATACCCCATTGCGTGATTGTACAAAAAGAGTGACTGCGTTAGCGAACCTCGACGGATACAAGAACACAGAAATCATCCTCAAACAAAGAGATGACCATCCGGCTTTTAATGCCGTGGATTTTGAAAACGGTTGGTATCTCCCCGCTATCGGTCAGCTGAAGCGCCTCTACAGCAAATTAGACAAGGTGAATGCAAGCCTTTCGGCTGTGGGCGGTGATGAATTATTCCCGTCAGATCCGAATTGGGAGTGCTGGTCATCCACCGAGTATAATGTTGCCAGTGCGTGGTATATGAATGTTTCGGGTGAACCGTGTTTCAAGGACCAGACGTACAATGGCACAAAGGACGGAAGACGAGTGGTTCGCGGCGTGATCAATTTCTAAGCTTTAGAGCTGAAAAATAAAGCCTGTTTCACAAACGAAACGGGCTTTTTTTTGTGTCATTTCAGCGACCTTTTAGCGGACAGTCCGCTGAGCATGAAGCACATTTGCTGGAATTTGCAGTTTTTTTTGCGTTTCCGTCACAAGCACATTTGCCCTTGCCCATTCGCATGGCGCGGATGGCAACGATGACCATGGCCAGGACAACCAAAAGCACTATGACGGTAGGCAAATTCATGCGATGACGGCATTAGCGATGAGATAGGCAATCCAGGCACAGACCCAAGCGACGACGCACTGGAACAGAATGATGAACAACATCCATTTGCTACCCAACTCGCGACGGATGGCAGCCATGGCGGCCACGCAAGGTGTGTAGAGCAGACAGAACACCAACATCGAGATGCTGGTGACGGTGGTGAAGAGGGCTTTGGCATTCAGCACTTCAAGGGTGGCGACAACGCTTTCCTTGGCCATGAAGCCACTAATCAAAGCCGTGACGACCTGCCAGTTTCCTAGTCCGAGCGGACGGAAGATGGGCGCAATCCAACCAGCCACACTGGCCAACATGCTGCCTTCGCCGTTCTCGACCATGTTGAAATGGAAGTCAAAAGTCTGGAGGAACCAGATGACCAAAGTGGCCAAGAAAATGACCGTGAAGGCCCGTTGCAGGAAGTCCTTGGTCTTGTCCCAAAGCAGGTGCGCCACGTTTTTCATTCCTGGTAAGCGGTAGTTGGGCAACTCCATGACGAAAGGCGCGACATCACCCTTGTGACCAAACCATTTGGTGAATAACGCGGTGACGATGCCGACGATAATGCCCAACAGATAGAGGCAAATCAGAACAACGCCGCCGTGTCCGGGGAAGAAGGCTGCGGTGAAGAAGCCATAGATTGGAATCTTGGCTGAACAGCTCATGAAAGGCGTCAGTAAGATGGTGCGCCAACGGTCGTGGGTGGAGTGGAGGGTTCGCGTCGACATCACGGCAGGCACGGTGCAGCCGAAACCGATGAGCATGGGCACGATACTATGACCTGTGAGACCAAGCTTACGCAGGAAACTATCGCTGACGAAGGCCACACGCGCCATATAGCCGCTGTCCTCTAACAGGCTGAGGAAGAAGAACAGCAATATAATAATTGGTACGAAGCTCAACACACTGCCTACGCCTCCAAAGATGCCGTCCACGATTAATGACTGTACCGCGGGACTGACATTCCAGTTGGCCAAAGCTGTTCCGCATCGCTCGGCGAGCCATGAGATGCCTTGGTCGAGCCAGTCTTGCAAGGGCGCTCCAAGGAGGTCGATAGAGAGATAGATGATGCCCACCATGACGAGGATGAAAATGGGGATGGCGGTCCACTTGCCTGTAAGAATCTTGTCAATGCGGCGGCTGCGCTGGTATTCTTTGCTTTCCTTGGGCTTGATTACGGTCTTGTCGCACAATTTTTTGATGAAGGCAAACCGCATCTCAGCCATGGCTGCAGCGCGGTCGAGGCCGCGTTCCTCTTCCATCTGCACGATGAGGTGTTCCAAGGTCTCTTTCTCGTTTTGGGAGAGTTGCAGGGCTTCCATCACAATTGGGTCGCCTTCCACCAATTTGGAGGCGGCAAAGCGCACAGGGATGTCGGCACGCTGGGCATGGTCCTCTATGAGGTGCATGATGCTGTGAAGGCAGCGGTGCACGGCACCGCCGTGGTCGTCCTTGTCGCAGAAGTCTTGTCGCACAGGAGCTTCCTGATATTTAGCAATGTGGATGGCGTGGTCGACAAGTTCGGAAACGCCCTCGTTCTTGGCCGCTGAGATGGGCACTACAGGTAGACCGAGGATTTGCTCCATCTCGTTCACCAAAATGCTACCGCCATTGTTGCGCACCTCGTCCATCATATTGAGCGCCAATACCATAGGAACGCCCAATTCCATAAGTTGCATGGTAAGGTAGAGGTTGCGCTCGATGTTGTTGGCATCCACGATGTTGATGATGCCTTTAGGCTTCTCTTTCATGATGAACTCACGCGAGACTATCTCCTCCGAGGTGTATGGCGACAGCGAGTAGATGCCCGGCAGGTCGGTGACGGAGGTGTCGGGATGTCCTTTGATGGTGCCGTCCTTGCGGTCGACGGTGACGCCTGGGAAGTTGCCCACATGCTGGTTGGCGCCTGTCAGCTGGTTGAAGAGTGTGGTCTTGCCGCAATTCTGCTGTCCTGCAAGGGCAAAAGTCAGTTTGGTGCCTCTGGGAAGAGGCTTCTCATGGGTCTTGTCGTGGTAAATGCCTTCCTCACCTAAGCCCGGGTGGGCGTTGTGGTCGGGGAGGGAAGTGATATAAAGGCGGTCAAGGCTGGTGTCTTGGTCTTTTTCTTCGATTTGGGTTCCATCGCAAGGCTCCACTCCAATGAGGGCTGCATCGGCTTTACGTAGCGTCAGGGCATAGCCGTGCACCATGATTTCCATAGGGTCGCCCAAAGGCGCGTATTTCACCAATTTGATAATGGCATCGGGGATGATGCCCATGTCCAGAAAATGTTGTCGGCGTTGTCCTTCTCCGTTAACCGCCTGAATGCGTGCGGATTGTCCTATTTCTATTTTATCGAGTGTTATCATCTGAGGATACTGTTTGAAGTTGCAAAAATACAAAGACCTTGTATATGCTCTTATCCTTATTAATGATACTTTTTTTCGAAAACTATCCTCATTTGTGGTGAGCGGAACGGATTTTCCCTTCGACGGGCTTGGATACTTTAACTACGGATTGCCCCTTCGCCTCATTATCTTATATGCATCGCCGTGAGTATAATAACGTATGGTTACTTCTGGTTTTTTTCTCTCTTCCGTTTTGACCTCGCAAGTGAATGATACCTCGGAAATGCCTTCATCTAAGACAGACAAGCCTTCAGCGGTCACATCTCCAATTTTGTTGTAGTTTAAGTCGGTAATGCAGGCGTTGCCTTCGAAATCATAGATGAGATATTGTCCAGCTTTTATGGAGCATGGGAAATACAGAATTCCTTTTGGGGTTCTGAATGCCAGATTGCTTATACTACCTTTGCCTTCTACGGTTATGCTGAGTGCGAATCGGCTCGTATAAGGAGAGCTCCATTCCCAATGGTCGTTGGTGAAATTGCAAAAATAACGGCGTGAGTTGTTTTGGGGATAAAGGAGAAAAGAGGAGTCTTCATCTTTCTTGATGTGCCAGTCACCGTACGGGTCTTTAAGTGCTTCCTTAATCTTGTCGCTGAAAGCGTGGGATAAGCGAAGGCTTTCCCATGTTCGTATGGTGTTTAACATGATATTGGTAAGACCATGTTTCCGCATGGTTTCCGCGCTGAAATCGAGGCCGAAGCCTGCATCAAAGGCGGCAGCTTTGGAGAGGAACCACTCCAGCTCTTCCATCGAGGTCGCTTTTCGGTTTTTGTCGGCGAGGTGGATTTGGAAGTTGCCTATCATCCAGGGTATCTGATTCTCGCGGTAAAAATCCTGTTTCTCTGTCGAAGTTTCCACGATTTTGGTGCGCATCGACTCGTTCCAGAGTTGGTTTTCGTTGATGCGGCTCAAGTAATACCATGACGAGGGTGTTAGCAAGTCGGCTTGCAAAAGCTTATTGGGATTGTATTTGTGCATCGTGTCAAGGAAATGGCCGATGGCCGTGTCACCTTGCTCATTGTAGGCGTAGCTTTTCAAGTCGTTGAAGATTAGTAGTGGATAGTTGGTTTTGGCGTATTTTTTGGCTGCGGCTTGAGCCATTTGGTCTTGCACTTCGAGGTCGGGGAGGAGGGTGCGCTCAGGCGTGTCCCAAAGTTTGTAGACGATGGCATTTTTGCCGTGTGCCTTGGCTTTTGTGCCGAAGGCTCCCCGAGTGCAGTGGTAGAAAAGATGGATGTTGCCGACAGCTTCGGTACTTCGGTAGGTGACCAATTCGTCTTCGATTTGTATGACGTTGATGCTGGCGGGTTGGTCGAAGAGGTCGGAGTGATACACGGCAAACTCGGTTTGGCGGTCGTCAATGGGAAGTTGCAGGTGCAGGATGCCTTGTTTCAATAGGTGCTCAGAAGGCTTGGACGTGACGAGCTTGCTATGGGTAGGGATGCGGTTGGCCAACACCGAAAGGCCCAAATCCAATCCTGCTTGACGGCATTTTGCTTTCAGAAAGGCAGTGTCTTTTGGGTTGTCATCAGCTATCAGATAAGACTTCGTGCTTCTTGTAATCTTGGGAAGGCATAAAGAATCTTGCGCGAAGGAAAGCACTCCGCTTAATGATAGAAAAACGATGACTAAAAACCTCTTCATCAGTCAATTCCTCTCAAATCTTTGTATAGTTGCACGGCATACAGGTCGGTCATATTGGAGATGAAGTCGATGACAGATTGCAGTTTGGTGTAGGTGTCGTCGGTCTCCACCTTGAATTGCTCGGGAATGAGCGAGAGTAGCTTTTTGTTGTATGGTGTGCCAGGGTTCAAAATAGCATCTGTGAAGTCCTCCAAAAGTGTGCCAACCACGTTGAAACCCGTCAACTCGATCTTCACCACGGAGGGATGGCGGTAAATGTGTTTCACCGACTCATCGCGGCACGCTTCCAAGGCGTTTTTCTCAAACTCAGGCAAGTGCGCAATTAGGCTCTTCTCAAAACGGCCTTCCATGATGGTTTCGTAATGCTTCACGAAGATGTCGCTGGCGCAGTTGACAAGCTTATTAATTAAGGTGGCGCGCAAGAAGGCCATTCGCTCGTTGATGTCGGTCACGTCTTGGTAGACAGCTTCCTTGTGCTTGAACACTTCCTTGTCTTTGGGCTGCTCGGGATTGAAGAACGACAGGAAACACCGCTCAATGGCCTCCGTGCTGATAATGCCGCGTTTGTGGGCGTCTTCCATATCCAAAACGAGATAGCAGATATCGTCGGCAGCCTCCATCATATAGGAAAGTGGATGGCGGGCATACACTAGATGCTCCTTGTCCAAACGCGGGATGCCACATTCTTCGACGACTTCTTTGAAAGCCTCAATCTCAGAATAGAAGACATTGTATTTCTTGCGGTTGCCTTTGTTGAAGGAAGGGTAGGGGTATTTCAACAAGGTGGCCAAGGTGGCCGAGGTCAGGGAGAAACCACCCGCTCGCCGACCCGTGAACTGGTGTGTCAGCTGTCGTAAAGCGTTGGCGTTGCCCTCAAAGGCGATGAGGTCGCTCCATTGCTCAGGCAGCACTTGGTTTTCCAACGTTTTGCCTTTGCCATCCTTGAAGAAGCTGCTGATGGTGTCTTCGCCCGAATGGCCGAAAGGAGGGTTGCCTAGGTCGTGGGCTAAACAGGCTGAAGCCACGATGGTCTCCACATCGGACTGGCGCTCTTTCAGCTCTGGATGTTTCTTAGCCAGTTTTTCCACCGTCCGACAGGCAATAGACCGCCCCACGCTGGCCACTTCGAGGCTGTGTGTCAGGCGGTTGTGCACCATCTGTGCGCCAGGCAACGGAAAGACTTGGGTCTTGTTTTCCAAGCGGCGAAAAGGGCTGCTGAAGATGATGCGGTCGTAGTCGCGCTGAAACGAGCTGCGAATGTCGGGGCTCTTGTGCGGCTGCGCGTAGCGTTTGTTGGAGAGGAGGTCGTTCCAGTTCATGAGGATGTTTTTGTTGGCGCAAAATTAGGAAAAAGTTAGGAAATGGTCAAATAACTCTCACAAGACAAAAATGTTACGATTTTATTCTGCTTATCTTGTAATTTTTTATATTAAAATGACAAAATTCTACATTGAAATGTATTTTGTATTTGTTTTTTCTCTATTTTTGTGAGCGAAATATCATAACACTTTAAAAATTTTACTATGAAACAGATTGTTACTCTTATTCTACTGGCGCTTATCTGCATCTGCGGATATGCACAGATCATCGACCCCGCTTTGATAGAGGAGATGGGGCAAAGAGGAAACGATGAAAAAATCAATGTTGTCGTCATCATGAAGTCGCAATATGACCGCGAACAACTCAACCGTCGCGCCGACCATTTCGTCAGCCGCGCCGAACGCCGAGAGTTTGTGGTCAATGAGTTGAAGCAGTTTGCCGAAGCCTCGCAGTATGAGCTAAGGTCGACGCTTTCCGAAATGGAAAGGCAGGACATAACCACGACTCCAAAGATCATTTGGATGGCCAATGCATTGTATTTCTCTGCTACCAAACAGGCCATCAACGATTTGGCCCAACGTAGAGATATCGCAATTATTGGTTTGGATGAAAAACGGTATATGCTTTATGATGAAGCGCTAAAACCGACCAGTATGACACGGGAAATCGCCCCCAATGTCACCCAAGTGAATGCGGACAAAGTGTGGGATTTGGGCTATACGGGTCAAGGCGTGGTGGTGGCTGTCATTGACTCGGGGGTAAACTACAACCACCTCGACTTTGCCGACCACCTTTGGAATGGCGGGGATGCATATCCTAACCATGGGTATGACTTTATAAATGTCGACAACGACCCCATGGATGACCTCGGCCATGGCACACATTGTGCTGGAACGGTTTGCGGTAATGGCTCGGCAGGTATCCAAACCGGTATGGCTCCTGATGCCACATTGATGTGTGTGAAAGTATTGGATGAATATGGCGGGTCAACGGTTGCCATTGTTTGCGATGGAATGCAATGGGCTGTGGAGCAAGGTTGCAACCTGTTCAGCATGTCGTTGGGTTGGGTTGATGCGACCCTAACAGAACTTACACTATTCCGCAACACTTGCGCTGCAATACTTGATGCAGGCGTAGTGGGTGCAATTGCCGCAGGCAACTTCGGAGGCTTATCTAGTTATCCTATACCTAACAATGTTGGTACTCCTGGCAGTTGTCCTCCGCCTTACATGGATGAGGTACAAGGCGGGAATCCAGGCGGCTTGTCCTGCTCAGTGTGTGTGGGTGCCGTCGACTACGACGACGAGGCTGCTTATTTCACTTCGCAAGGCCCTGTCACTTGGTCGCACACTGATTTTGGCGACTATCCCTACAATCCCGGTATCGGGCTCATCCGCCCCGACGTGTGCGCTCCGGGTATTGATGTCGTTTCTGCATATTATGACAATAATTCAGATTATGCCATCGCGAGTGGTACTTCCATGGCTGCACCTTGCGTGGCAGGCTGCATGGCTCTTTTGCTGAGCAAGAACATCAACCTTACACCTTCAGACCTCTGCCGCATTCTTGAAGAGTCGGCCCTTAGGCTGGCTACGGGCAAAAGTAACACGTATGGCTTTGGCCGCGTGGATGTGTTGGCCGCTATCCAGCAGAGTGTCGTGCAATATAACACCCATTTCGAGATTAAAGATGAGGCAGGCAACCACAATGGCTATCTCAATCCTGGCGAGTCGGTCACGATGAGTGTTGCCCTTGTCAATAACACTACTGATACGGTCAGCAATGTCACCCTAGCTTTGACGACGAACGACACACTTGTTGCGATAACACAAAACACCGCTACATGTCCTAACTTCGCTCCAAATGAGACGCTTGTGATAGACGACGCTTTCGCTTTCTCGGTCAGCGATGAAGTGGTTGCCGAGCAGGACATCCATTTTAAATTGTGGGTTTATTTGAATGGCGAGCTGTTGGGTACCTTTGGCATTGTCGTTACGATCCATGATGATCTATTGGAATATGGAAACTCGGTCGTGTTGAACGACGATGATGGCGACGGCCTCCTCAATCCTGCCGAAACCGCCGACTTGCGCATCTTTTTGGACAATACGGGAAACCAATTGGCTGAAATGGTAACGGGAACTTTGTCGTCTGATTATGAGTTTGTTACTATAAATGAGAACCAAAATAGCTTCAGCACGATTGGTGCCGGGCTTATGGGTTATGCTGATTTCAACATCACGCTTGACACCGCTGCTCCTGCCAACTGTGCCATACCTTTCACTATCGATCTTGTGGATTGCAATGAAAAACATACCGAGTTGACTTTTGAATACAAGAACACTTGTAATGTCATTTTCACGTTGCACGACTCCAATGACGACGGATGGCAGGGCAATTATATCACTGTGGCATACTCCGAAGGCATGCCTTCGGAGCAGATGACCATCAACAAAGGTGGCACGGCGACTTTTATCCGCATGTTGCCTACTGGTTCCAAACTCTTGCTTCGATGGTACAATGGACAGGAGACTTCACAATGTAGTTTTGAGGTCACTTACGAAGACGGCACGGTCATCTTTGAGAAAGAAGGCGGGTTCAGCGGCACCAAGATATTCGGCATCGATTGCACCGTGGGCAGTAGTATCTCGGGTTTCTGTGAGCCGGTGGACAGTCTGGTCTACAATGTGAATGCCCAAAATGTCGTCCTTGTCTGGGAAGCCCCTCAACATAATATCCCTGACTGGTATGAAATCTATCGCGATACCGAACTGCTGGCTTTGGTGGAGGAGTTGACCTATACGGATTCCGATGTTGCGGAAGGCATATACAACTATTGTGTTTACGCCGCCTACGACGGCTGCCAGAGCGAATTTGTCTGCGCCGAGGTGAAGGTCTGCTTCATCGCTCCTGAAATCCGCATCACCGATGTGCATGAGGGTTATATTACAATGGATTGGACAGAGGTGGATGGTGCCATAGCCTACAATCTCTACCGTGATGATGAACTAATTGCCGAAAACCTCACAGAAACCACTTACAACGACACCGAGATGGCCCTCAACGCGAAGCACTGTTATGCTGTGGCTTCGGTCTTCGAGAAAGGCGTCTCCGATAAGTCGGAGGCCGCTTGTGCTAATTACTTCTCAGGTCTTGGCGAGAACGACGGAAAGGTAAACATCTATCCCAACCCGACTTCCGACAAGGTGACCGTCAAGTGTGCTGGCATGAGCCTGATTGAGGTCTATTCCGCCGAAGGCAAGCTGGTGCAGCATATCAATGTTGAGGGCGACACCTGTCAGCTTGATGGCTTGGAGCGCGGTGTCTACATGCTACGCATCCACCAAGGCGGGGAAGTTGTGACTCGAAAGGTCGTTAAAATGTAGGCATACTAACACATTTCCAAAATTCAAAAAAAATCCCTATTTTTGCCGCCGATTCCAAAGCAACAAGCACCATGTGGGTAGTCTTATCTTTGATTTCGGCCGTCCTTCTCGGCTTTTACGACATCTTCAAGAAACAGACCGTTGTCAAAAACGCCATCATACCCGTATTGTTCTATAGCACAATGATCAGCGGGCTCATGTTTTTGCCTTTTATTCTGCTGTCGCATTACAAGCCATACATCTTCGATGGCGACTTTATGCAGAAGCTCTACATTGAACCATTGAATTGGCAGCAGCATCTGTTCATTATGGGTAAGACGGCACTTATCCTTTGCTCGTGGATGTTTAGTTATTCGGCCATGAAGAACCTGCCTATCACGGTGGTGGGACCTGTCAACCAGCTTCGGCCTGCCATCTCGGTGATTTTGTTGTTTTTGATTTTCCAGGAGAAACTGACTTGGCTGCAATGGACTGGTGTGGTGCTGGCCATTGTGTCGTTTTATCTGATGAATCGCTCAGGCAAGTTGGAGGGCATCCATTTCAAGTCGAACAAGTGGGTCTATATGTTGTTGGCTTCAGCTATTTTGGTGGCTTTGAGCGGAGTGTACGACAAGTTCTTACTCAGCTACATTAAAGAACCAATGTCACCTTCCGCCATCCAGGCTTGGTATACGGTATACGACTTCCTGATGATGTCCGTGCTGTTCTTCCTTATTTGGTTGCCGAAGCGAAAAGAACAACCTTTCGAATGGCGATGGGGCATCGTGGCGATGGCTGTGTTTGTCACTGTGGCCGATGTCATCTATCTCACAGGCTTGAAACAGGATGCCGCTGTGGTAGTACTCATCCCGCTTATCCTCTACGGTGTGCGCCTCGTCGTGTCGTTCATTTACGGCATCTTCGGTTTCAGGGAAAAGAACATCCGCAGCAAGATCATCCCTTTGCTGATGGTGCTTGCTGCCTTGGTGTGCCTGTGCCTAAAGGCATAAATCCAAATGTAATGACCTTAACAGTCAATGTTTTGCAAATACCTTTGTGATTATTGGGAATTCGCGTTATTTGTATAATTTTTTTCTAATTTTTGCACAATTCCTATGAATATGTTTTAAATATTTGGTGTTTATAAATATATATTAGCAATATAATCCATTAAAAAATAAATTCGTACTTTTGCGCCGCTTTTTCAGCCATGTGTTTGGCTGAAGTTTGTTGTATTGTAATAAATTGATAATGAATAAATAAGCGTTATGTTTGGAGGTTTGAACCGGAAAGAAAACTGGAAATTGATTAGTATTTCGAACAAGGTTTGGGGAATTTTGGCATTATTGCTGTTCACTCTTAGCGGCTGGTCGCAAGAACCGGTTTCCCTTGATCTAAATGGGATTTACCTTATTAATGATAAACAGGCAGACCCTGGGACGACCAATTGTAGGCATCTTTATCCTAATGGTAACTATCTTAGGGTAGAGGCTAATTTGGGTAAAAACCGTTATTGGTTGGTGGATTATGCTGAAACCATAGATGGCGTTGAGTACTATCGTTTCAAGAATCGTGATTCCAACAAATATATTTGTGTGAGAGATGCCGAGAATCAGCCGCTGGAGACGGGGGCTATCGGTACCGCAAATTATGATTCGAATCGTCCCAATGCCTTCCTTTTCAGATTGGTCAGAAGGTCTGATGAGCCTTATTACGTCAATGTGCTTCCCTACGACTACAATGATCCCGATACAGGATATGGCTGGTATAATAAAAACAATAATACGGGTACCAACATTGGGTTACGTGTTATGAATGATGGGGGTAGTCTTAATCAAGGGGATTGGAAAGTCCTTTGGAATTTTGAAAAGGTTGATGAAAGGGGAGTGCTGACGGATCCGATTATCGGTGGACCGACCTTGATTACGGAAACTGGAACCTATAACTACGGAGGTCTTACTCCTACTTATAAGGTCTATGTAGGTACAACACTATTTAGTTCATCTAACAGTGGCATGTCCTATGTTTGGACAGCGGAGGGTTTGCCTAATGGAACTACATTCGTTGATACTGGCCAAAAGCAATTGATAGTTACTTCCATGCCATCCGAACCTACAGCTGTGACATTGACTTGTACTGCTAGCAAAACGGTAAATGGGGTAGTGTACACTTCAACTTACACCCATACCGTAATGATTGGCGCTCCAACTCATATTACATCGCTTGACCAATTAGGCTCATCGGGGTATTACATCCTTGACAATGACATTGATGACGCGAGTGGATATTCCACTATTGAGAACTTTACAGGTTATTTCGATGGCAATTTTCACACAATCAATGGCCTTACGAAGCCTTTGTTTGGATCAATGAACAGTGCCACGGTGTGCAATGCGGTGTTGGATAACATCGCAGTTACTGATACGGGTGATGTCGGTGCCATTGCGAAAGTCGCCGATGGTAATTCTCGCATTTATAATTGTGGAATTCTGGCCACCAATAGTACGGAAACCTCGGTCAGCAGCACAGTTAGCGGAACCGAAAACGTAGGTGGCCTCGTTGGAAAAATTGACGGTTACACCCATGTTATCAACTGTTATAGTTATGCCAATGTCACGGGCGGCTCTGTGAAAGCAGGGTTGGTTGGTTACAACAGCTTCTCTTCAAATCAGGATGAGATACGCACTGTGGTTGTTAACTGTATGTTTTATGGGGACATTGACACGGATGGCGGAACAGTTTCGCCTGTTTTTGGAGGAGAAAGAATATATAATGGCATCCTTACCAGTGGAGCTTTGGGTATTAATACATACGATTATTTCCGCGAAGGCGTTTCGTTTGACGAAAGTTTTGATAACCTTGACCAATACTATAATTGTTGGCCAGCCGAAGAGAGGCATTTGACCCGTTTTGAGTATTACCGAAGCATTTTGAACAGCAATCGTCGTCTCTGTATCTGGTGGATTATCGGTCAGCAATACCAATACCAATTGGAATCAGATCTCAACATGGTGGCCAAGTGGGTGCTTGATCCCAGCATTGCTCCTTATCCCATTTTGAAACCATGGGGTAAGTATCATTCCGTCATCAATGATGACCAAGAATTCGTATGGAGTGAGGAAGACAATGAATGGAAATCTCGCGAATCCATGCCTTCCTATCAGGGTAAGAAACTGGGAATGCTTACCGTGACAGTGAAGGCTGGATCGAACAACAGCGGTGCGAGCGACGTTACCCTCCATCTTCCTATTCTTGACATGGACACGTTGCATCATGATTATTGTTATGCAAAAGTACAGTTACCTTATTATAATGAGCAGTTTGGTAATCCCAATGCCACTACTCATGCAGAAAAGTATGCCAATAATTATACCGATAAAATTGTTACAGGTTGGAAGATTACGGATGTGACTGGAGGAACGCAAGGAACATTCGTGGAGGATTGGGAAAGTGGTTACAACTTTGCAGACCGCTATTGCACCAACAAAGACTTGTACAGCGTAAGCAAGCGTGTTTTCGCTCAAGGTGGTTACTATTATGTTCCTGAAGGCGTTACTGCCATTACCATTGAGGCCTATTGGGGAAATGCAGTCTATTTGCATAACTCAAGCCATTATTTGGATAAGGTGAATGCTGCTGCCGATGGATTCATCCCTGCTGGAACTGTTCCTACCAAATTCCCTGACGCCACAGGAAACACCATATACGCCACAGTCCAATCTGCAATCGCAGCATTGCAACAAGAAGGATCGGGAGAAAACGCACTTACTGTTTATGACCAGGCTATTGTGTTGGTTGGTAATTATCAGTATTCGAATGGTTCGCTGCAAAATACCTTTGGCTATAGTTCTACTGGAGCAGCGAACTTTACTACCCAGAACAAGCCATTCACTATTACTAGTGTTGATCTCGACTTCGACAATGAGCCGGACTATTGTATGGAACTGCAATATGGTAGCGGCACTACTCGTGTCAATGTGCATCCCATCCGTTTCGATTTTCTGGCAGTGCCTAATTTAGGTTTGGCCATCCGAACGTCTACGGCACCTTTGAGCTGCGGTATTTTCATGTTGCGTGGCCATTTCGAGATTACAGAGACTGCATTTATGCACACCACTCAGTTTGAATATGATGGCCGTGGTGATTATCGGAAGGAAGAGGCTCCCGTTATTTTCAATGGTGGTGAGTTCGAACAGCTTTGCTCTTCCGAGAATGGGGATAACACGTATAATACCCGTACGGATAAAACAAAGTATTTTATTATAGGTGGTCACGCATGGCTGAAGGAATTCGCTCCTGGCACCCACGGAAACCGAACCATACGTACACGTCACTGTGCTGTCAATGTTTTGGGCGGCGAATATGAAAAGTTCTATCTTTCGGGTGTTTTCAGATCAATAAATAATAGACCTGATAACCCACATTGTTACACCAATGGAGGCAAATTCGGCATCATGGCAGGTGCTGGTATGGAGAGCGTTGACGGCGATGTGACCTTCAAGATTGACCATTCACTCATTGGTGAGTTTTACGGAGGTGGTATCAATTCTAGCCAGCCTGTTACAGGTAGCATTGCTGTCACGGTCAACAATAGTATTGTGGGTAAGTATTGTGGCGGTCCAAAGATGGGCGATATGCTGCCTTCGACCGAAGTGGTAACCGAGGCCAACAATACTATTTTCGGCCAGTTTTATGGCGGTGGCAATGGTGGAACCAATTTCACTCGTCTTCGTCTGTGGGATAATACAATCAATGGAGGAAACAACTTGAATATTTCCCCAGATGATTGGAATAGCAATGGACAATTCAGCTCATTTGTCCCATTCACATACGTGGGAACGGCGGAAGGCTATCATGCCCAATTTGAGTTTGAACATATCCAATTTGCTTCAGGAAGTGATGACAGACAGGTTGCCCGTACCTATCGCCATGATGCGCAGTTCTCGGCTACCAACGTAATTAAGGCCACATCGACACTTACCAATTGTACCGTGCTGCAAGATTTCTATGGCGGCGGTAACCTTGGTGCGGTGTTGGGTGATGCCACCTCCAAATTGGTCAATACCACCATTTGGGGATCGGCCTACGGTGGTGGCTACTCAGCTACCATTCCTAACTTCTGTGTTCACGACAAGAGTACAGTCGTCTATCCCTACCGTGACTATGCCGGTTACTATCATCCAGGTTTCATTGATTATGAAAGAGATGGTGATGAGGTCAGGTATTATACTTGGATTCATGAACTGCCTGAAGGAGTGACAGGTGTTGATGAAAACCATCCCAACTTCCAACATGATGGGAAATGGTATTGTTATACTGAGTTTGCCCTGACTGACCTTGGTCGTGTGGAAGGCGATACCAAACTCACCATCGATGGAGCCAGTAAGATTTATGGTCGGGAGCGACCTGTAGATGGATTGCAAGGTGATTTGTCATACGCAGGAGCTGCTTTCGGCGGTGGTAACGAGGCTAAGGTCTATGGAAACAGTACTGTGAATGTGGGTACATATCCTGAAGAACAGCCCATGGATTCGGTGCAGAAGATGTTTGTCGGCAATGTGTATGGCGGTGGAAAAATCGCTACTACAGGTCTTAACTCCACTGTGAATGTGTATGCAGGCAGAATAGGTGTGGCCGACGAAAACGGTGTGCCGTATAAGGATAGCGGCCGTGTGTTCGGCGGCGGCAAGGGCTCGTTTGAAGACAGGGATGCAGGTAAGGTTGGCGGCAACTCTACCGTCCTTATGAAGAACGGTACGGTTCTGTCAGGCGTGTATGGCGGTTCTGAATTGGGTGATGTCGTGGGTGACGCTGAAGTCACCATTGAGAATGGTACCGTTGGCTTTATGCGTTCGGTGGAAGATATTTTGGAAAATCCAAAACTCTGCCATGTGTTTGGTGGTGGTAAGGGCGATCCTGATATTACCTTCAATACGAGAACCAATGTCGAAAATTCCACTGTCAGGATTTTGGGCGGCACCATATTGGGCAGCGTGTATGGCGGTGGTGAGGAAGGCCATGTGTTGAGCGATGTTGATTTGAGTGTGAGCGGCGGCAATATTGGTACTTTTGGTTATTCGGGTTATGATGGAAATGTTTTCGGCGGCGGGCGTGGCTTGGATGTCGAGGCTCTGACCGCTGGAAGTATAGGCGGTAATATTAATGTCAGTGTTTCGGGCGGTAACATTCTTGGCTCGGTTTATGGAGGCTGTCAATCGGGTTCAGTGGGCGTTTACTTTACCTATGTCGATGACCCCAACTACGGTCAGATGCAACCTGGAAATACACACGGATACATTACCGTCAATGTGAGCGGCGGCACCATTGGACATGAATATGCTGAGGAGGCGCCTGAAAACATCGGTGGTAACGTCTATGGTGGTTGTAAGGGCGTTGTGGCTGCACCAGATGAGAATCCTCTTGCCGAGAGGATGGCATTTGCGAAGCAGGCCACGGTGACTGTTTCAGGCACACCTTATATCAGAAGCTCGGTATTCGGCGGAAGTGAGGATGGCCACATTCTTTATGACACCTATGTTACTGTCAATGGCGGACAGATTGGTGGCGCAGAGCTTGGCAATTTGTCCGATGACGGCAATTCGCTCCACGGCAACGTGTATGGCGGTGGTCGTGGTTATGACCGATACTATATAGAAGGAGAAGAGCAGGGCCATTATTGCCCGACTTCAGGCCAGGTGTATGGCAATGCTTATTTGACCATCACGGGAGGCAAGATTTGCCGTAACGTATATGGCGGCGGCAATATGTCATCAGTGGGTCAATATCAAATTTTGGTTGATGAGAATGATGACCCCATCTTGGATGACGATGGCAATACCCAGTATGAATTGGATGCCGATGGTAATCCTATCCCTGTTTCGGGTACAGGATTGGCACAAATCGTCATTTCTGGTGGCGAAATCGGTACTCAGGACGACGATGGCAATATGCATGGCAATGTGTTCGGCTCTTCCCGTGGTTTGGCTGGTGCCGAATTTAAGGATATTGCTTATGTTCATAATACGGATGTGACCATTTTAGGCACAAGCACAATAATCAAAGGTAGTGTGTTCGGTGGAGGTGAGGACGGCCATGTGAACCAGAACACAAAGGTTACCGTGAATGGCGGAAACATCGGTGTGACCGAGGGTAACCTGTACAAAGGTAACGTGTACGGTGGCGGTCGTGGCATCGACCTTGATCCCAATGGCGAGACTAGTCCCACTGCGGGTCTTGTGAAAGGTCATACCAGGGTGTACATCAATGGCGGAAATATTATTAACAGCGTCTATGGTGGTGGCAACATGAGTTTGGTAGGAGAGGAGCGCGTGGTCAACGTCAATGGCGGTTTGGTGAAGGTGAATGTGTTTGGCGGCAGTAAGGCCATTCCCGAAGGCCGTTTGCAACTGGGCATGAAGACGGTGAACATGCGTGGCGGCCACGTGATGGGTAATGTATATGGCTGCAACAGCAATTCGTTGGACGGTGATGCAGATTATCCTTTGGATTGGACTTCCTTTGTCAACATCAATGGCGGTGAAATCGATGGTAGTGTGTTTGGCGCGGGTTATTCCTGCACGGTAAATGGCTCGGTTTGTGTCAATATAGGCAAGGATGCCATTCTTAATGCGCCAAATAAGGCATATAACCTCTATTATAAGGATTGTGGCGGCGATGAGCCTCAGTATGATCCAGAGGGCATTGAGCCGACGGCAACCAAGCTTATCATCGGCAATTCGGTGTATGGGGGATCCGACTATTATGGCAACAATGCCAACACCAATACTTGGACCGATTTCATCGTTTCCGGTTACAGCAACATTTATATCGATGGAACGGGGTATGATACTCAAAACCAGGGGACATCAACAGAAATGACTATTTCGGGAGGCTTGTTTGGCAGCAGCACCCACTGCGAGTCGGGCTCGGAGGGTCGACATATCCTGCTCAAGGCTTACGGTCACCGTGATGATGATGGAGCCAATACCGAGTTCACACATGCCACCCGAACCTTGAAGACCATTCAGCGTTGCGGCAACTTGGTGATTGACCATTCCAATGTCAATTTCAGTGGCATGAACGACATCAGCAGCTCTGGCAAGCGCCAATACTCGGTGCTCAAGGTTGACTCGACTTTGTATATGGCCAACGCGAGTGGTTTCGTGTTGGGCTCTCCCAGCATTCCGGCTTATATGGATTCCATCCGCAAGGTGCGCAGTGTGCATTTGAAGCAGCCATCCTATTCCGTTTATGATGTGCCTTTCTATCCCATGCTTGACGATGAGGATTATTGGGAATGGATTGGTATCAAGGGCGACTCCGAGGAAGATGCACGCCTATATTATTATTCCGATTTGACGGGTTCCAACAATCCAACAGCCTTGACTTACTCACAAGAGAATGTACTGGTCTTTAAGGGCGATTCCAGACTTTGGGTGAGGTACCACAGAAAGGAAAAGCAAGGCGACAACTGGGTTGACATGGGCCAATATTATGGTGAGTTGGAGGGATTCTTCCGTATGAGAAGCCCATTCCAACCTTGGGGCACGGAGAGTTTTGCATACGCGCGTCCGAAGATTTCGGAAGGCAACACGGACAATACTTGCGACGGTGGCTTCTTAAGCTACAATACGCCTTACAATTTCTTTACCGATTATGGTGATCCATTCACCAATACACATCAACATCCATATACGAATGTGTTGCAATTCTTTAGGGGCGACCGTGTAGATTACCGCGAATGGGTAATTCGTGAGTTCAGAGGTCGCCGTTGGTACGTCGACGGCACAAGAGGCTGGGGAAGAGACGACATGTCGAAGACCGACGGTTGGGGTCTGTATCCCGACATGCCCAAAAAGACGGTTTCTGGAGCTGTGACGTATGACCAAAGTACCAATACAGGCAATTTTGGAGGCATCTGTTCTGAGGTTTTCACAGATGAGAGCCTTATCCAATACAACTATGATTACCAGAACGACATCATATATGTTGTGGGTGCCTTGTCGGCAGAGGACGAAAGTACCTTGCTTCAAGGAGGTTCTGTCGTTGTGGAAGGTGAGACGCAAACCTATCCGCTGAAGTTGTATCGCTATCCGGGTGGTCATCCGCTGAACTGGTCGAGACAGCATGGCAATGAAAATTATTATGATTTGGGTGATGGTACGCTCGACCTCACGACAACCAACCAAGGATTGACCTATCCTGATGCGAATGGTCCTGGTGCCAACTACGGAGCCATGCTCATCGTACAAGATGAAGAAACAATTAGTTTGGATAATGTGCAGATGGACGGCTTGTATGGTCATGTCCAAGGTGATGACACCTACTACCTGATTCCAGGTAGCTACTATCCTAATCCTGATTTGGTTCCCTATCCTGTGTCGGATCCGCAAATTGACCCGACTACACTTAATGTTCCGACATTTGCACAAGACCAAGTTTCGAAACCTATGATTGTGACCCATTCGGATTCGGAATTGACTTTGCAGGGCTCTGAGATGAATGGAACAGGTGTCACTAGGTTTGGAACCATTTTGGAACGCGGTTACAATAATACCAACGCTGACGTATGGTATACCAATTCCGACTACGATGACAATGGTGAGGTCGTGCATCATGGTGGTGCCGTATATGTGAATCCTACTGCGACGGTGAATGTGGAAAACGTGGTGTCTGTTATCGGCAACAAGCAAAACCTTCAAATTGGTTCCGACCCTGCCGAAGCCATTGAATGCAATGTCTATCTTCCCACGTTCGACAAGCACCTTAATATTATAGGTGATATGGTACTTGATGAGGGCACGAGTATCGGCGTTACCAGCCCCATTAGGAACATTGCTCCCCATTATGTCCACAACACCTTCTCGCCTGTGGCTGTGGCATTGACGCAAAACCAGGCTTTAAGTGCATGGAACTGCAACAATTTCCATGATGACCTGGAGTGGTTCTTCTCTAACGAGAGTTTCGCATTACCAAAATACACCTATTATTCAACCTCCATACCTGATTATGTCTATCCTTTGACGGATCAGAGCCAACACATCAATCACTTTGATCCTACCAAGACCCTGTTCTTTGGATGGACTTGGAACAATGTGGTGAGAAGTGCTCCGTTAGAATTTGCCTTGAACGACATCGATTCGCCATACGATTTGGCATGGCTTATCAGTTTGGTGAACGGAAGCAACCGTCAAATTCCTTCTAGTAGTTTATCAACCGTTACCATTGAACAAACCGATGATATTGATTTGATTCAGTATGTTTGGGTACCTATCGGTGCACAGAAGACGGGAGCATCACAGTTTGCTGGAACCTACGACGGACAAGGTCATTTGATTGAGCATTTAGACATCGCCTACATCGGTGAGGGTGACCGCCGTTATGAACGTGCCAACTATGGCTTGTTTGGCAGCATGAACAATGGTGCCATTGACCGTACGTTTGTTGTCAGCGGTTACATTCGTCCGGTTGGCGCGGCCAACATTGGCGGTTTGGTGGGTTCCATGGAAGGTAGTTCGGCTATGATTTCCAACAGTGAGGCTTCTGTTGACATCTACTGCCCCGACAAGGAGAACTCTGAAAATGCATCAGGCGGTTTGGTGGGCAACATGTTGGATGGAGAGGTCCATTCTTCCATGGCTATGCCCATCATACATGCAAATCTGTATTACACCATCGGCGGCCTGATAGGTCATACCATTGGTGGTGGTCAAGGTGAAATGGCCAAGAAGCCTAAACTTAACAACTCCTTTGCCAATGTCAAGTTTGACGTGGCTAGCAATGCTTCGGTTATGGTCGGTGGTTTGATTGGTGTCAATTATGGTGCCGATATGGAAAACTGCTACCTGCATTTGCAGCAAAATGGCGATGGTGGTCTGAACAGTGCCAACTTTGCCTTGTTGGCAGGATTGAATAATGGTGGAAAGATTAGGTATTCATACGCATACGATGGAAACAGCTATCCCTATACGAGGGTAACGGGTGGCGGCTCCGATCCCAATGTCAGCGATTGTTACAAATACGCTCCGATTATGGATGCTGACAATTTGGGTTATATGTATTTTGACAATGTGGTTACTATTAGTGATAAGAAAGTACCCATGTTCAGGCTGCTGAACAAGTGGGTGACGAGGTCTGCCAATAGTGGTGATTATTCATCATGGTATCGTCCCGCTATCACTGAAATCAATGGTGACCTGCCTGTGCTGCTCTTGGACAACGAGAACGAAGGCAAGTTGGGTATGGGCGAATTCCGCAGCATGGCCACTTACATAGGCGGCTATCCTCAGTTGGGAGCCTTCCCCGAAAATGATGAACAAAATCCATACGTGGTGCTTCAATATGGCGGCCCTGTACGTGATGGCTCTGACGATGAACTTAATGCCATGGTGGAGAGGATGGGCAACTTTACTGATGCACAGCAAGAAACCATCAAGGATTACCTGTATGTGTATGGCGACATTACCCAAGAAGTGACATCGACTTTGTCAGCTAATAAGGTTGGCAAGGTGAGCATTCATGAGGACGCTGCGATTCAGCATCCTGGCACTTTGTCGGACTTTGAAAACACATACGTAGGTGTCACTTTCGACAACTCTTACAGCCATGCTTATTCCACGACATTCATCAATGGAGGCCTATACGGTGCAGGTCCTTACTTCTTGCCCCGCGACTGGCACATGTTCTCTTCGCCGTTGCAAGAAGCTCCCTTGGGATTCGACTATAAAGGCCATAATATTGATACCTATAGTAATTCAGACCATAGCGATGCGGATCACTACAACAACCCGTGGGAGAGTATGGAACAAGAATTTACTTGGCTCAATGGCAATCAGACAGGCAATATACGCTATTGGATGAAAGGTTGGGAAAACAGCTTGAGCCAACAGGGTCATGAGACTGATGAAACGAGCAACAACTGGGTAGATGGTTACTTCCCGAGCCGTGTGGCCAGTGCCGTCACCAACATCACAGGGTTCGAGTTTGGCCAAGGATGGGTTGATGAGAGCAACTCCAACCTGACCTCTGATGAAGTGAACTGCTTCCCCTACGGCATGGACTTCTACACTTGGACTGAGCCGTTGCACCATTGGATTAACTTCAAGCGCAATGGCCCGAACCACTGGCACAGCGATGAGAACCCGTTGACGGACCATCACGACCATCTCGACTACAAGCCCGTCGAAAATGATGACAGGTTCCAAACCAATGTGAATGAAGAGATACTGATACCTGGAAGAGGCTATATGATGGCCATTAGCGACACTACCTTCATGCAGAGCCATGGTAAGTTGAATAATAATGACCAAGGCATCTATCTGACGATGCGAGGTGCCGATCTGACGGGGTGGAATCTGGTGGGCAACCCATACCATGCCTACCTCGACTTCAACGCAGTGGCCACGAAGAATGGCGATGTGTTGAGCAATCAGAATGGCAATGCATTCTACGTGATATACGATGCTGATAGATATGAGGCTGACGCTTACGTCTACTACCCAATGACGGGTTCGGAAGGCGGTGCGTACGCGGGTCAGTTCCTGCATCCTCATCAAGGCTTCTATGTATTGGCAGGGAATGAAGGTGTGCTTCAGTTTACAGAAGACATGACTGTCGCTCGACAATCTCTCAATCCGGACGATGGAGATTTTGACGGCCACTTCCGCGGTTGGAAACCGAAATATCCTTTGGTGAACCTCTACCTAAGCAGCGAGAATGGTTGTACTGATGTGACTGTGGTCGAGTTTGAGCGCCCCGATTGGGGTGGAGCCCGCAAGATAAAGGAATTGCATATGGGCAACGGCCTGTTCTATGCCCAACACAACGACACCCATTATGCAGCTCTCTTCGCCAAGAAGGGTGTTGAGCGTGTGCCGCTGTGGTTTGAGCCCATGGAGGACGATGTGTTCACCATCAAGTGGGAGACTGCCAATGGCGACTTCCACAGCATGTACCTCGTCGATAACATGACAGGAACACGTTATGACATGACGGAGAATGACAGCTACTCATTCCAAGGTCATGTGGGCGATTATCCTTCACGCTTCTACATTACCTTCGACGTGACTGATGTGGAAGAGCACGAGGAAGACAGCAACCATAGCTTCGCCTTCTTCGACGGCTCGCAATGGATGGTGACAGGCAATGGCGAACTTGAGCTCATCGACTTACAAGGCCGTGTGCTGAGTCGAACGAGAGTGAGCGGTGGACAAAGCAGGGTGAACCTGCCTAATGTGGCCAGCGGCATGTATCTGTTCCGCTTGACCAATGGACAAGAAACAAAGATTCAGAAAATCATAGTAAATAGGAAGTAACAAGATGGAAAAGGGAAAACTGATGAAAGTCGTGAGAAACATAATGTTGCTGTTGCTGCTATCCCTGACAATGGTATCAAAAGCACAGATTTTCATTGATGATGACGAGTTTGAGGGTACGTTGCGCAATGGAAAGTCTAGTAGTTCGATTCTGCTTGTGCCGATACAAGGTCAGCAAACCGACCAGTATGTGCCTCTCGGAGAAGAGATACTGTTGTTGGCTTGTCTTGGCGGTGCCTATCTTATGAAAAAGAAGAAGAAACGTTGAAAAAAAGTTCGTTTTCAGTGTGGAAAAGTTTGCATAAATAGATTTTTTCTATATTTGCAAATTCATTGAAACGAGAATTTTTGGATATGGAAATTAAAAGAGTTTTTGACCTTCTTGACCACTATGTCGAGAAATACCCCAACCAACAAGAAGCCCTTGCCGGAAAGAAGAACGGTCAATGGGTAAAATACAGTTCCCTTTCCTATAAGGAACATGCTGACACACTGAGTTATGCCCTCATTGAGCTGGGCATTGAGAAAGGCGACAAGGTTGCCATGATTTTGACCAACCGCCCTGAATGGAATATGCTTGACATGGCCATCAGCCAAGTTGGAGCTGTCACTGTTCCAGTCTATCCTACCATAAGTGAAGAAGATTATCGTTACATCCTTAGCGACAGCGATGCCAAGATGGTCATCATCGATGGCCTTTCAGTGATGAACAAGGTGACCAACATCTTGCCTGATGCGCCCAATGTGAAGTTGGTCTACACCATGGTTGATCGCGAAAAATATCCCTATTTTGACCAGTTGCTGCAACTCGGCAAGGAACATCCTCACGCCGAGGAGCTCGCAGCCCGCAAGGCCTCTGTTGACGAGATGGAATGCGCCACCATTATCTATACTTCGGGTACCACTGGAACGCCCAAGGGCGTGATGCTCTCGCACCACAACTTGATGAACCAGTTCCCGAATTTCCATTACACCATCAGTGATACTTCCAACAAGGCCTTTAGTTTTCTGCCTGTTTGCCATGCCTACGAGCGTGCGCTGAACTACTGCTACCAATATCGCGGCATGTCCATCTACTATGCCGAGAGTCTGGGCACCATTGCCAGTGATATGCGTGACGTGCATCCCACCATGATGTGCGCTGTACCGCGTGTGTTGGAGCGTTTCTATGACGCCATCTTGCAGTCAGGCAAGAAACAGAAAGGTATCAAGAAGCGCATCTTCTTCTGGGCTGTGCGGCTTGGCGAACGCTACAAAATTGACGCTGTGAGCCGCAATTGGTTCTATGATAGAAAACTGGCACTTGCCGACAAATTGGTGTATGCCAAGATTAGGGAAGGCATCGGTGCTGACCACTTCGATATCATCGTGTCGGGTGCTGCCGCCATCTCGCAAAAGATTGCAGGCTTCTTCTCGGCCATCAAGATGCCCGTGTTCGAAGGCTATGGTCTGACAGAGACTTCACCCGTCATCGCCGTCAGTAACCGCAATCCGCATGGCCGCGAAGTGGGCTATGTGGGTCAGCCGCTGCCTGGCACAGAGGTGAAGATTGCCGAAAATGGCGAGATACTTTGCCGTGGCCATAACGTGATGATGGGCTACTACAAACAGCCTGAACTGACCAAGGAAGTCATCGATGAAGACGGCTGGTTCCACACGGGCGACATGGGCGAGATTGACCAATACAACCGCCTACGCATCACGGGTCGTATCAAGAGCCTTTTCAAGACTTCGGGCGGCAAGTACATCAACCCCGATATGATTGAAGCCAAGTTCTCATCCTCCAAGCTGATTGAGCAGATTTTGGTGGTGGGTGAGAACCAGAAGTTTGCTGGAGCCCTCATCATCCCGAGCTTCACTGAACTGAAGGCTTGGTGTGCCCAAGAGAACATCCCGTATACGACCAACGAGGAGATGATCCAAAAGCCCGAGGTGCTGAAGCGCTACGCTGCCGAAATCAACGAGCTGAACAAGGGCTTGGGTGAGACCGAAAAGATCAAGAAGCAAGTGTTGCTCGCCGACGAATGGAGTATCAACAATGGCATGCTCACCCCGACGCTCAAGGCCAAGCGTAAAGTCATCACGGCGAAATATAAGGACGTCATCGAGAAGATGTTCGCTTAGCTGTTTTTGTTCTACCGTGCATAGATTCCATTCCCGCATACCCTTGCTTGGAATGACATGCACGGTAGAGCAAAAACTTGAATTGCCTGACCTCTAATGTCATTCCTGTTAGGGAATGTGTGATTGGAATCTATTAGAGGTCAGGCAATTCATTTTACTCCAAATAAGTATATCCGTATAGCCCTGACCGGTAGTTCGACAGGAACTCTTTGCCCTCCTCAACTGAAATCTTGCCTTCCTTGACACACTTGGTGACCCAGGTCTCCACCGTGCGGACGAGTTTTTTCGGGCTGTACTGCACATATTCCAGCACATCGGCAACGGTCTCGCCGTCGATGACTTGGTCAATGTAGTAGCCTTTCTCATCTACAGAAATGTGTACCGCATTGGTATCGCCAAACAGGTTGTGGAGGTCACCCAAGATCTCCTGATAGGCACCCACAAGGAACACACCTATATAATAATGCTCCTTTTCGCCAAAGGTGTGCAGCGGGATGGTGTGCTGCGTCGACTTGGCGACGAAGTTGGTGATTTTGCCGTCGCTGTCGCAAGTGATGTCTTGCAAGGTGGCGAGGTGAGTCGGGTTCTCGTCCAATCTTTGTATGGGTATGATGGGGAAGAGTTGGTCGATGGCCCAGAGGTCGGGCAGCGACTGGAACAGCGAGAAGTTGCAGAAGTATTTGTCAGCCAAAAGCTTCGGGAGTGAGGTGAAGTCCTCGGGCACGCGCTTCAAGCTGTTGGCGATATGATTCACCTCGCGGGCGATGCTCCAGAACAGACGTTCAATCTTGGCACGCGACTTAAGGTCAAGCAGGCCAAGGCTGAACAGATTGAGGGCTTCTTCTCGGATTTCCTGGGCGTCGTGCCAAATCTCCAAAGATGAGCTTTTGGTGAGTTCGTCCCACGACTCGTAGAGTTCCTTGATGAGTTCATGGTCGTTTTCTTCGGGCTCTTCGTTGTCATCCCATTCGGGAAGAGAGGTTTTTTCCAACACCTCAAAGATGAGCACGGAATGGTGCGCCGTCAGGGCACGACCCGACTCGCAGATGACGTTGGGGTGGGGCAGGTCGTTCTTGTCGCAAGCGTCCACGACGGTATAAATGGCGTTGTTGGCGTATTCTTGGATGCTATAGTTCACCGAGCTGGCGCTGCTGGAACTGGTGCCGTCATAGTCGACGCCGAGGCCGCCGCCCATGTCCACATATTCGATATGGTAGCCCATCTTGTAGAGCTGCACGTAGAACTGTGCCGCCTCACGAAGAGCCACGTTGATTTTCTTGATTTTGCTGACTTGGCTGCCGATGTGGTAATGCACCAACTTTAAGCAGTCCTTCATGTCGTGTTCCTCAAGGAAGTCGAGGGCTTCCAAAAGCTCAGATGAGGTGAGGCCGAACTTGCTGCCGTCGCCGCCCGATTCTTCCCATTTACCTGCTCCAGAACTGGCCAACTTGATGCGTACACCCAGATTCGGTGTGACTTTCAGTCGGCGGGCAATCTTAGCCGTAATTTTCAGCTCGTTGAGTTTCTCGATAACGATGATGATTTTACGTCCCATTTTTTGGGCGAGCAAGGCGAGTTCGATGAACTCCTCGTCCTTGTAGCCGTTGCAGATGATGAGCGAGTCGGAATCGGTGCCGAGGGCGATGATGGCATGGAGCTCGGGTTTGGAGCCGGCTTCCAGACCGATGTTGCACTTCTTGCCGTGGCTAACGATCTCTTCGACCACGGGGCGCATCTGGTTCACTTTGATGGGCATCACCACGAAATTTTGGCCGTGGAACTCGTATTCCTTGGCTGCTTCCTTGAAGCAGGAGTCAATCTTGTTGATGCGGGCGTCGAGGATGTCGGGGAAACGCAGCAGCAGGGGTGCCGAAACGTCGCGCAGCGACAGCTCGTCGACGAGTTCCGGAAGGTCGACAGAGGCACAGCCTTCCTTGGGTGTCACCACCATGTGCCCCTTTTCGTTGATGGAGAAGTAATTTCCACCCCAGCCTTTCACATTGTAAAGGTCCTCGGAGTCTTCAATGCGCCATTTTCTCATTGCAGTTGATTTTAAAGGTTAAGGTCCCTGAGCCTGTCGAAGGGCCGTATTTATTATCAAATGGGCTGCAAAACTATTAAAAAAAACTGATTGTTGATGAGTTATTTGTTTATTATGCCTAATTTTGCAGGAAATAACAAGGGAAAGACATAAAAAAGCCTATTACCCTCATGGCGGAGGAACATCCGCCATCTCCCAAGCGCGAAGACGAGTCTTTCTTGTTTGGGGATTGCGGGTCAAGCCCGCAATGAGGGATGAAGGCGAAAGGATAGTCTTCCCTCTATGATAGAAGACCACATGAGATTGATTATCGACGCAGGTTCGACCAAAATGGAATGGATCCTGATGGAAGGAAACGAGGTGAAATCGCGTTTCCAGACCGATGGATTCAATCCGAATTATGCGGATATCCATTGCCTTGTAGAGACGTGTCATGACGCGTCTCTGCCCCAAGAAATCCAATCCATCCATTATTACGGTACGGGATGCAGCAACGAACAGAATTGCCAAATAATCAAAGAGGTGTTCCAGTCCCATTTCCCTGAAGCGGAGATTCATGTCACCCACGACCTCATGGCGGCGTGCCATGCCGTGTTGGGTCACGAGAAGGGCATCGCCTGCATCCTCGGGACGGGCTCCAATTCTTGCCTTTACGACGGCGAGGATGTCGTCGCGAAGGCGGTCTCGCTGGGCTATCTCGTGGGTGATGAAGGCAGCGGTATGCACATCGGCAGGGAAGTGGTGAGGGCTTTTTTCTATGGCTTCATGCCCGAGGATTTACGTGAGAAGTTCGATGCGAAGTATCGGTTGGAATTGAAAGAGTTCATACAAAACCTGTATCACGACAGCCATCCATCGCGTTATCTGGCTTCCTATGCTAAGTTTGCGGGCGAAAACCAAGGCCATCCCTTTATCCGTACGTTGGTGAAAGGTTGTTTTACGGCTTTCCTCGAGTCTTCTGTGTGTCGTTATGAAGGGTGCAAAACGGTGAAAGTCAGCTTTGTGGGTTCTGTGGCTAGCCATTTCAGCGACCTGTTGAAAGAGACTTTGGATGAGCATGGCCTCATGCTGGGCGAGATCATGGCGTCGCCGGCAGATGGGCTGGTGCGGTATTATGGCGCGATGCGTTGAAACCTGAAAAATGTCTATCTTTGTGACACAATAGCGAAGCGATGAAAAAACTGATTGGATTGATAGGTCTCCTCCTGGTGGCAGGTCCGCTTGCCGCCCACGAAATCGACAGTTTATATGGCGCTTTTCTCACCAGCCGTGGCGAACATGCTGTGCGCATAGCCAACGAGATTGTGGCCTTGGCAGGTGATTCGGCCGGTTTCACCTCGGAGACGAGCACTGAGGTGATGAACGACAGGTTGCTCAAAACGCTCATCTTTTGGCATTACGACTGTGCCGAGATGGCGGAAGTGGTCAGCTATTCCAACAAGGCTATTGAACGATACAGTCAACAGGAAGACCTGTTCAACATGGCTGGGTGCTATAACACCCTTGGCGTGGCATACCAGCGCATGGGACAATTTGAGGAAGCCATCGACAGTTACAACCACTGCAACGAGTTGATGGCGCAACTTAACCAGCAGGAACCTAATCCCTTCTACCAAAAGAATATACGTTATACCACCAACAATATGGCGGCCATCTATTGCTCGATGGGCGAATTGGACCGAGCCGAAGAGATGAACACCAAGTGCATCAACATGATGGGTGAGTTGGTGGACGACCGCGACTATCAAGACATGGCCACCTATCTGAATAACCTTGCCGATATCTATCTTTCACAATCGGAAAGGATGGAAGGTCAGCGTGCCAAGGAAAAAGTCGAGAAAGCCGTTGATCTCTCCGAACAGGCTCTTGACTATTCGCTCAACCACAACGACTCACCTAACAAGGTCGCCCAGCGTAGGATGGTGGTCTCGCGTGCGTATCATGCCGCGGGAAGGGAAGAAGAGGCCTATGCCATGATGGCGGAGGCCCTTCAGCTCGCTGAGGATGAAAACGACACCTTCCTACAAGCCGAGATTGAGGCGTTGTACGGGAAGTTTTATTATGACCAGAAACGCTACAAGGACTCGGAAGCCCATTACCTGAAGTCCATTGACCTCTCGAAGGGAGGCCATTTCGACGAGTGCCTGCTTGTTGCCTACAAAGGGGCAAGCGAAGCCTTGAGACATCTCGATCCCGCCAGGGCCTTGGAATACTATGAGCAGAGTATGGCCCTGAAGGACTCCATCTTCAGCGAGAATCAACAGGCCCTAATCCGAGACTATCAAGTGAAATACGACTTGGCGGAGAAGGAACACCAACTTGAGATCCAGGAGAAAAACAACAAGGCACAAGCCTTGGAAATCGTCATCTTGGTTGTCTTCGCGGGGCTACTCATCATCATCATGGTTATTCTGATGCGTCTGATTCGGGTTAGGAAGAAGCAAAACGAGACCCTGGCACGCCTCAACGACACCCAGAACCGCATCCTCTCGGTGGCCTCGCACGACGTGAAGAACTCGGTGATTGCGCAGAACATGGTGCTGAAGCTGGCCAACGAGCATTTCGATCATATGGACCGTGACGAGTTGAAAGAGAAGCTGGTTGCTTTGAAGACAGGCTCTGACGAGCTGAAAGACAAGCTGTACACTATCCTCCATTGGATCTATGGTGAATTGGGCAAGGAAGTCACTCCGCCCGCCCCTTTCAACTTGTTGCAAGTCGTCGAGGAGGGCGTCAAGCCCCATGCCGAAGAGCTGAAAGTCAAGGACCTGGTGGTAATCAACGATATCGCGCCCAACTTGCAGTGCTACGACAAGGTCAACGTGTTTAATATCGTCTTCCAAAACCTGTTTACCAACGCTATTAAGTTCTCGAAAGAAGGCGGCGAAATCATGGTGCGTGCTGTCGAAGACGGACATCAGGTGTGGGTGGAAGTGACCGACCACGGTGTAGGCATCAGCCCTCAGCGTCTGCAGGAGCTGACACACGATACGGTGAAGCCGACCGAAGGTACATACGGTGAGCGTGGCACGGGCATCGGCCTTTTCGTCAGCCGACAGATGATGGTACGCAACGGTGGCCAGCTGCTCATCGAAAGCGTGGAGGGGCAGGGCACCACAATTAAGTTCAACATGAAAAAAAACTAAGCCATGGCGCATAAACATAACATAGGAATCCTCATGGTGGAAGACCACCCGCTTTATAGGGTCGGGCTTCGCATGGCCCTGTCGTATTCGGGTCTCGACTGTGTGCTCAAGGCCGAAGCCGAAAATGTCGGTCAAGCCCTGGATTATCTGCATCATCATTCCGACGAGGTTGACCTCATCCTTCTCGACTATTTCCTGCCTGACGGTACTGGCATGGACGTGCTGAAGGAGGCCAAACGCTTGTTCCCCGATATCAAGGTGCTGCTGGTCTCGGGCGAGGACAATAACCCTGAGCTTGATGCCATGATCCATGCGGGCCTCAATGGCTTCGTCAGCAAGGATGTCACCCCTCAGGGACTTGCCACGGTCATCACCTCCATCTTTGAAGGTAAAGACTTCTTTGGTCACGCCTCTGAAGAGGCCGCTGCGCAGAAAAGCGAGAGCCTCACGCAACGCGAGCTCGACATCATCCGCCTCTGTGCCTTAGGCAAGACCTCGAAAGAAATCGCTGACGAGCTGTTTATCAGCGCGCGCACGGTAGAATCGCACAAAAACAAGATTTTCAATAAATTGGGTTGTAATTCGACGACTGAGATGGTCAACTATGCCTTTTTGAACGGCTTGGTCTGACAAAGGACCTCCTCCAACTCATTTGGGGTAATCCATTGGTATTCGGAATCTTTCCTCAACCACGTCATCTGTCGCTTGGCATACTGCCGCGTGTGGATTTTGATTTGCTCCACGGCCTCATCAAGTGCGCAATCTCCATCGAAATAAGCGAAAAGCTCCTTGTAACCAACTGTGTTCAGGGCGTTCAAATGCCGCTTGGGATACAAGGCCTTGGCCTCTTCCAACAAGCCTTGCTCTATCATCATTTCGACACGGCGGTCGATACGATGGATGAGGGCTTGGCGATCCCAAAGTAAAGCGTATTTCCTTACGGAGAAATTGCGTTGGATGGTGTTGCCGCTACGGAAAGAAGAGAACGGCTGCCCTGTTTGATAGCATACCTCTAAGGCGCGTTGTAATCTTCTAGGGTTTTGTTGGTCGACGACAGCATAATACTCTGGATCGAGGTGTTTCAAGGCTTCTTGCATGGGGTGCAAGCCGCCTTCATCATAAAGTTTTTGTACTTTTTCTCTGATTTCAGGCTTCACGTCGGGCATGACGTCGATGCCGTTGCATACTGCGTCGATGAAGAGGCCGGAGCCACCCGTCATGATGACGGCGTCATGGGTCTTGAAGAGCTCGTCCAACAAGGCGATGGCGTCACGTTCGTAGTCTGCCACGTCGTATTTGTCCTCGATGCTGATGTGGTGAACGAAATAATGCTTGGCTTGGTTCAGCTCCTCTTCAGTCGGGGCTGCCGTGCCGATGCGCATCTCTTTGTAGAATTGTCGGCTGTCAGCAGAAAGTATAACGGTGTTCAATGCTTTTGCCATTTCGATGGCAAAAGCGGTCTTGCCCGAAGCAGTTGGGCCGGCGATGACGATTAAGGTTTTCATACTTTATTCGGTACTGGCCCATTATTCGCCACAACAATTGGTTCCTCGATTTCCTTCACCACACTCAGTCCCAGTTTCTTGCCTTCTTCTTTCATAAAGGCGTATGCCTCGGCGAAGTTGTTGCCGATGACGCCGTCGAGGATGGCTTCGCGGATGGCGTTCTTGATGACACCGACTTCGCGACCCTCGGGGATGCCGAAGGTCTCCATGATGGCATTGCCGTCGATGGGCGGCTGCCAGTTGCGCAGGTGGTCCTTTGCCTCGATTTCCTTTAGCTTCTCCTGAACGATCTCGAAGTTGTGGTGGAACTTCTTCACTTTCTCTTCGTTCTTTGAGGTGATGTCAGCATGGCAGAGCAGCATGAGATCATCGATGTCATCGCCAGCCTCGAAGAGGAGACGGCGCACTGCCGAGTCGGTGACGATGTCCTCGGCGAGGATGATGGGACGCATGTGGAGCTGCACGAGTTTCTGCACGTATTTCATCTTCTCATTGAGCGGCAGCTTCATGGCAGTGAAAATCTTGGGCACCATCTTGGAGCCTTTGAACTCATGTCCGTGGAAGGTCCAGCCTGTGCCGTCCTCCCAACGTTTGGTCATGGGCTTGGCGATGTCGTGCAATAAGGCCGCCCAGCGCAGCCAGAGATCGTCGCTCTTCTCGGCCACCTGGTCGAGCACCTGCAAGGTATGCAGGAAGTTGTCCTTGTGGCCGCGGCCTTGCACGATCTCGATGCCTTTTAGCTGGGCCAGCTGGGGGAAGATGAGCTTCAGCAGGCCGCTCTCGTCAAGCAACTTGAAACCGATGGAGGGCTTGGGTGAGAGGATGATTTTGTTCAGTTCTTCGGTGACGCGCTCCATTGAAACGATTTTGATGCGATCGGCGTTGCGTTGTATGGAGGCGAACGACTCAGGCTCGATGTAGAACTTGAGTTGTGAGGCGAACCTGATGGCACGCATCATGCGCAGCGGGTCATCGGAGTAGGTGATGTCGGGGTCGAGAGGCGTCCTCAACAGCAGCTCCTCCATGTCGGCCATGCCGTTGAAACGGTCGATGAGGGTGCCGTAGTCCTCGGCGTTGAGGCTGAGGGCCAAGGCATTGATGGTGAAGTCGCGACGGCTGATGTCGTCATCCAGGGTGCCATTCTCCACCACGGGCTTGCGGCTGTTGCGGTCGTACGACTCTTTCCTCGCGCCCACAAACTCGACCTCCATGCCGTTGTAGCGTATCATGGCGGTGCCGAAGGCGCCGTAGTACTTGGCTTCCTTGTGGCCGGGCAGGAGGGAGGCCACCTTCTTGGCCAGGGTGATGCCGCTGCCCACGGTGACCACGTCAATATCGTTCGACGGGCGGCAAAGCAGGATGTCGCGCACATAGCCGCCGATGACATAGCTCTTGTAGCCCAACTCCGCGCTG
>JAEEGL011614702.1_pt1 | contig 33457 bp, 33 predicted proteins | sample 9134231 | NCBI WGS metagenome assembly JAEEGL01 (sample SAMN16246548, study PRJNA631951) | gut metagenome | biome: gut microbiome; feature: rumen; material: fiber-attached | host: Bos | place: Iran: Karaj | collected 2018-10 | reverse complement strand
TTAGCATGAGGTGTTATTGATGTATATTTTATTAAGAATTAAATGTGCAAAGAAATATTCGCCGATCACTTTTGAGTCTGCACACGAATTTAGTTACGAGGGCTTATATAAAACACAGCTGGAAGCAGAAAGACATATAGAAGAGACAGAGCTTACGATGGATTTTATATCAAACATGGTTGGCCCTGGCATTAAAGTATATACTGTAGGAGATAATCCAGATTACTATATTTTATTAGAAACTTTTGCACTTCAAGAATATCCAGTACATATTGGAAGATTAACGGTAAAATAAAGTCATAAAGAGGCAACATAGATGGAAAAGGAGCAAAATTTTGTCCACTTACATGTACATACATCTTATTCGTTTTTAGATGGTATGTGTAAGCCAGACGAATTAACAAAGCATACGAAGGAATTGGGGTTTGCTTCGTTAGCAATCACCGATCATAATCATATTGGCGGTGCCTATGAGTTTCAAAAGCAATGTATTAGCCAAGGAATAAAACCAATACTGGGTGCAGAAATGTATTGGACGGAAAATACGGATATATTATCTTTGCCGCCTGAAAAACGTTTAATTATATCGGCGCGGGCTGCCTATAAAAATGGCGATATCTCTCGTGATGAATATATCCATATTCGTATTTCTGATTCCATACCAGAACGTTTTAAAAAGAAATATAAGGCTCTCTTAGAAGATTCCAAAAAGAAATATACAAAGAAAGCCTTACACGAACTGGTACAGGATTATATTTATGATACAAAGCTGTATCATATCATCTTCCTGGCTATGAACGAAGAAGGCTGGCATAACCTGATCAAACTTCAGTCAGAAGCAGCTAAAAAATGTACGTATAACGGGCGGTTTGTCTGCGATAATAATCTGGTTAAAAAATACCAAGCCGGCCTTATTATGACAACGGCATGTATTGCAAATCGGATTCCACGTTATATCGAACAAAATAATATGGCAGCTGCTGAACAATTACTAGATGAATGGCATGCCATATTCGGTGACCGTATCTATTTGGAAATCCAGCCGTTAAATCTCCCGTTACAGGCGGCTGTAAATGCATTTTACATTGAACAGGCCCGTATTAAAAATTTAAAACTTGTGGCTACGAATGACGTACATTACATTTTAGAATCAGATCACGATGATCATGATACATTATTATGTATTGGCACCGGTACTACGAAAGATACGGGTGATCGGCTACGTTATACGAATGATTATTGGTTACGTACCCGTGATGAAATGATAGAAGCCTTCCAAAGGCAACAGAAACGTCAACAGCGGCTTTTACCAGATGACTATATGAATTGGGTTAATCAGGCATTGGACGAAACTGTAGAAGTTTCTAAGCGCATTAATGGCGATATTCAAATGAAGTCGCCAAGGCCGTTGATTCCACAAGTTAAATTACCCGAAGGATGGTCAGCAGCAGATTATTTAAACGTTGTATGTAATCGTAGATTAATTTCTCTTGCAGAAAAAGATCCGTACGTTAAAGAGCATTTTAACGAATATTTAAAACGTTTGCACGATGAACTTGACATTATTATTCCAAAAGGATTTGACAGTTATTTGCTCGTTGTTAACGAATATATTGCCTGGTGCGATCAACAACATATACCCACTGGTCCAGGACGCGGGTCAGCTGCTGGAAGCCTATGCTTATATTTGTTAGGCATTACAAAAGAGATTGATCCCATCAAAGAAGGATTATTGTTCTCCAGATTCTTGACAAAAGACCGTATGGAACCGCCTGATATCGATTCTGATTTTTCCTGGGCTCATCGGGATGAAATGATTCATCATCTGGAAGATATCTACGGAAAAGCTAACGTTGCCCATATCGGTACATACTCCGAAATGGGTGTTAAATCCGGCCTTAAAGATGTCGGCCGTGCCTTAAATATTCCGTTTGATACGATGAATGCTTTATCCAAGCAAATCGATGAAATCAATATTAAGCCGCAGCCTGACTTTAAGGATTACGACGATTTAAAGGACAGCGATAATCCGGCTGAACGGTCCGACTGGGAAAAGTTCCATAAACTGGAATTGGAGAACCGTGAAATATTCCGCCTGGCCCGTAAGTTTGAACATTTAAAACGCAACTTCGGTGTACATGCTTCCGGTATTTTAGCCATGCCGTTGACGGTTACCGATATGGTTCCCATTCGTTATGTGGACGGTGTTGCCGTAACGTTATATACAGGGCCTGAAGTCGAATCGTTAGGATTAATTAAACTGGATATCCTCGGCCTAAAAACGACGGATATCATCCAGATTTGTTTAGATCATGCGATGCCAGGGAAACACATCATCGATTTTTATCACGAAGTACCCAAAGATGATTCAAAAATTTTTGATATGCTTTGTGCAAAGAAAACAGATGCTGTATTCCAATTAGAATCTGATATGTTTAAAGGGTTGATCGATGAGATTCAGCCGAGAACCATATCCGATATCACGGCAATTACAGCATTGGGCCGGCCTGGACCGTTAACTGTGGGTATGCCTCACCAGTATGCACAAGGCAAAAATGGCGGCGAAAAAACATATCCGATCCGTGGCTGTGAAAATATTCTCGATAAAACTTATGGTGTTATCGCATATCAGGAAGAGCTGATGGCTATCAGTAAACAAGTATCCGGATTCGATGATATGCAAGCCGATGCGATTACGCGTAAGATTACGGCAAAGAAAAAAGTTGAAATGTTCCCAATGATGAAGCGTTGCCATATATATGGCAAGCGTAATATCGAAGGTCCGAAAGGCTGGGAACAAGATGACACGGCTCCATGGTATGATCCAAAAGGTAAGTATGGAAGTGAAATTAAAGGCGCATTAGCTAATGGTTATACCGTAGAAGAAATGGAACATTATTTTAATGAAATTATGGGCTTTTCTTCTTATGCTTTTAACCAATCCCATGCACAAAGTTACAGCTTATTGTCATATTGCACAGCATGGCTGAAGTATTATTATCCGACAGAATTTTATGCAGCTGTCTTATCCTTACAAACGGACGATGATAAGATTCAAAAATATATCAAAGTAGCCGAATCTGAGGGTATCCGGGTTAAAGTTCCAGACATTAATTTATCCGAAGCTTCTTTTACGCCAATTACACAAGACAATAGAAAAGAAATTTTATACGGTCTTGCATCAATAAAAGGCGTTGGCGTTGCCAGTATTGATCCAATAGTATCTGCTCGACCATTTACTTCCCTCGAAGATTTAATCGCCCGTGTGCCAAAGAAATACTTAAATAAGCGGGTTATTAATGCATTAGCTATGTCGGGAGCTTTAGATATCTTTTCGGATACAGAAACCAAAAATCGTATCCAGTTAATTAAAGATATACAACGGATCCGAAAAGATAAAGATGCCGTTAAGTTAAAATATACGCGTGGACAAAATAAATTAGAAAAAACTTTAGAATATGAAGACTGGACGCCGGAAATATGCATTTTAATGGAAGAAGCTACCATATCGACGGCTATCACGTATAAACGTTGGATCAATACAATTAAGATAGGCGAGAAAATAAAAAAAGAGCCGGCACATATTATATCGTATCGGGAGCATCTGGATAAGAATAATAATATGATGTGCTTTGCCAGACTATTGTGTCACGATTCGGAAATCGATGCTACGATATTCAGTAGCTTATACAGCAAGAATTCTGGCTTGTTTGATGCGAACTTAAATCCGACGCGTGATCTATTAATATCCGGCGAAAAACAGGGAGATACAAAGTTCTTATTAAATCGTATTTATCCAATACCAATAGAAGATAAAATTGCTGAAGTACCATTTTAAAGACTACACAGGAGGAACAATGTTTAATCAGGAACAAGCTCAACAAATATGTGATAAGTGGGCCGATTTATTTAAAATCGGCTCCTGGAAATTTATCGTAGAACTTCGTGACGATGTTCCAAACGATACATCTACTTTCAGATATAACTATCAAAATGGAACTGTCACTCTTGTTATGCCATTTAAAGAGACTATGGAAGAACGTATTGTTGCAATGCTTACGGATTTTGCACGACTTTACAAAATGCTCGGTGAGCCAGATAAAGAAAACGAACACTATATAGATTTTAAAAAAGATAATATTGAAGAAATCATTAACGTCATTGTTGTACTTGCTGCAAAAGCTAACTTTATAGCAAAAGATACAGAGCTTTTTGAATGTGCGCAAGAAACAAAATATGGAGGCCTTAAATACGCCAAATGACAGAAGAAGAAAAATCTGCGATTAATCTGCAGATTCAGGAATATTGCCAATACTGGACACAGTTGTTAGGATTACAAAAATGGATCGTATTGGCTCGTATTGCAAATAATGTTAACGAAAAAATAACGTATAACATTGCTACAGGAGCTGCCTCTCTTCCTGTTATTGTGCCGCAACAATGGGAAGGAAAATATCCGGATATTCCATACGATATGGAAATTGCAATCGTTAGAGATTTATTAAAGCTTTTGTTCGAATCAAAACGGACGACATTGCCGTTATATTATTTGGCTCGTGTTCTTGTACAGTTTAAGCGTACGGTAGCACAACAGGCAGAACAATAACAGGAGGATTTATTGTGGCAGAAGATAAAACAAAATCGCTGATTCGTCTTGCGTCAAAGTGGCAAAACTTGCTTAAATTAGGCGAATGGAAAATTGCGGTTGGAGTAAGCAATAAGGAAAAATTACAAGGACAGCCTGGTACATTAAGCTATTCCCGTGAAAAAGGACAAGCATTAATTACTCTAGCAGAAAATATGGATACGGATGCGTCATTGCCATTTATTTCTAAAGAAGATGAAGTTCTTGTGCGTAAGATGCTGGATCTTCGTTTTGAAATGGTTTCTGCTACAGGACAGGAACGTATTTATTTTGAACGCGCATTAAGTATTATCGCAGAACTTTTAGTTGCATTAGATACAAGAAATACTGTGTTTGCAGAACAGGAAATCGCAACAAAAAAAGAACCGCCGCGGCAAATGCCACGCGTCATTGAAACATAAAGGATTACATAATGAAAGATTTAGACTTGAACGATTTAGATAAAACAATTGAAAAACTGGAAAAAATTCTTAACATATTGAAAGATATTAAAAAAATTAAAAAAGAAATTAACGATCTTCCAGATAATGATTTTCCAGTACGGTCTCCACAACCAACCCCCATGCCATGGTTTCCAGAACAGCCTTCAACGAATAATCCACCATGGGCTCCGCCAAAATGGACAATATATTGCTAAATACAAAAACCGCCCCTGTGGGCGGTTTATTATTTATACGATATTAAAATATTTTATAACGTTTACGTGATTCTCCAAACCATTTGTCGCGGAGCAAATCATCAAACAGTATGGCTGGCAATGATAATAAGAACCATATATTTGCATACAATAAACATATCTGGCCGCATAGGTTAAAGGGTTGTTTGTAATAATCCCATACGCCAAGACCAAGCCAGACATTTAAGATAAGACCAGCTATCAGCTCACATAATGTTACCATCACCATAGAAATAAACATTTGGCTAATCAAAGCCATATCCCAGGAAAAGCAAAATTCATTTAATAAACCGATCAATAAGAATAATAAGCCACCTAAAATAAACATACTAATATGGCTATGGCCTCTATATAATAATTCTATTAAAACATATACGGCGCCGCCGATTAAAAAAATAAATAAGTTTTTCATTTGTTTCTTAATATATAGTAAAAAAATCCCACTTCAATACAAAAGAAAAGAATAATGCCAAGTAAATCGGCAATTTTATTTGAGAAAATCATTTATAAAGTCGTACCTCCCTCAATCTACAATATTACTGGTAATATTTAGATAAAGGAGAAGGAATGAGATGATTACGAGTAAAAGGGTCCATTTTATCGTGGGACTATATCTTTCTTTATTATTCGGAATTATATATTCATCACGTTTTGGATTTTGTTTGGCAATAGCAATAAGTATTTTTAAAGAATATAACGATCAAAAATTTTATGGTAAATTTAATTATAAAAATACGATTATGACATGGATTGGCAGTTTCCTGGGTTTTATTATGTCAGGCATGTTATCCTGGTTCTGATGCGTAATATAAAACAAGAAGCAAAAACAGTCCGCTTCAAACAAGAGGCGGACTATTTTTCGTAATGATACATATAGGTGGAACAAATGGCACAACAGATACCAGTACATCTTAAATACAAGAACCAGACAACGCTGGAAAATGACCATCTGCTGCCTACTACGTTATCTGAACTGGTGACAGAAAGCGATGAGAAGCAGTTTATTTCCAAACGGCAGAAAGAACGTTTTGAAAATAAACAGGACAAAATCGGATATACCCCTTTAAACCAAGGCGGTGACACGATGACAGGTCCTCTAATCTTAAGTGCAGACGCGGTCACTGCGGATCGACAGGCAGCCACAAAAAGATATGTGGACCAGAAGGTCGCTTCTCTCGTGAACGGTTCTCCTGAAGCATTGGATACGATATATGAATTAGCTAACGCAATTAATAACGATCCAAATTTTGCTGTCTCTGTGTCAACGATGACAGGAACCAAAATGGATAAATCAGCAGCAACAACGGTAGCACAACCGAACAAGCTGCTTTATCTTGACAGCGAAGGAGAACTGAATACGAATGCGGCGTCGGCTTCTAGATTAAAACATGCATTTAAGCTGACATTATCTGGTGGAGATGTTACAATGGCTCCTGTTACGATTGATGGATCTAACAACGTAATTGGTACAGCGTACATTAACCAGATGACAGATGAAGATATTACGGATATCTTTATACATGCATAAAAAAGGAATGAAGAAATGACCGTATCAGTAAAACTTAAACAACCGGTTACCGAAGAGCAGATGTCTCCTTGGTCCAAAGCATCGAGCGTTATTTTTAACGATGGCGTCGATCTGCAGACTAAATTCGATAATGCTGCTTTGGCAAATCAGGATTCGTTTAATGGAGTAACGGCAGTATCGCCGACTGTATCGGTAGTAGCAAATACGGATGATGAATTCAGGCTTCAAATTAAAAGTATTAAGGGAACGGTTACTACACCAAACCTAAAAGGAGCCGATGCGAATGCGTTAGCCGTCAAGGTACAGACAATACAGAATGCAAGAGGTACAATAGTGATAGACCTGTCACAAGGTGAGACAATCTATCTTGAAGCAATCGGAGATATTGGCAAGCTTACATTTGCCGGGTTAACGAATCCGGATCAGGCTCATTACATTACACTTCTGATCAAACATGCGAACACATATCGCATGAACTGTGGTGGCGATATTAAATGGCCCTACGAAAACCGCCAGAAATATTATCGGCTAAACGCTGGCATCAACTGCGTCAGGCTGATGACTGTTGATGGTGGAGATTCCTGGTATGTAATCTCTGTCGTAGATTACATGGACAATGACTTAGAGGAGGTACAGCCGTAAGATGGCAAATGAAAGAGATGATCTGTGGTTATCATTAATTACAGAATCTGACGAACCAGACGACACTGCGCCTCTGGACACAGCAACTGCGAAGAATTTAATCCGTGCCCATAATGAAAGTAACACTGCGCATGCAGATATACGTGCGCGCCTTCAGGAAATAGCAGACGTTCAAACACAGGAAATAAAAGAGTATCCGACAAAACGTGATTTTCCAGCTTCCGGTGATACATCCGTTACGATTTATATCGATGTTTCCACGGGAAACATATATAGGTATAATACGGCTGGCCGGAAATATGAAGCGCTTGCAATGGATACAATTCCTTACAGCGTAGCTTTAGAAGGACGCCCGACTGCTCCTACGCCTGGACTTGGAAATAATTCTACGCAAGTTGCTACAACTGAATTCGTTCAAAACGAATTAGCTGCGTTACGTGAACAAAATGCATCGGTTACACCGGTTTATTATGATTCACGGACGAAAGCAAAACTTTCCCTTCAAGGGGAAAACGGTACTATTGTTACAAATGTTTCTGCCGGTAAGGTAGAACAAGGTTCTTCTGATGCAATTAACGGTGACCAATTGTGGAGCGCGCAACAGGATATGCGGAACATGTCCGCGCTAGCAGCCCGCAATATTGCAGCCAATGCAGCCGAAATCGAGCTTTTAAAACAGGCTCGTGATCCGTTTACAGATCTTACCGACGAAAATAAAGATACTATAACCGCGCTGGTTAACGTTGTCGGCGGTAACGGTATCAACGTTACAAATAGTACAAATGCCAATCGTGTAAAAACATTTACCATAGCAGCTAAAGCTCCAGAAGGAAACGTTGCTGAAAATAATACGAAAACGGTTTCCGGTGGAAAAATTTATACGGCAATTCAAAATGCAAAAACTGCATTAGAAGAACAAATAGCCGAAAAAGTTTCCAGAGAAGATTTGGAAGCCGCTGCTTTACAAAATCAGGTTAAAATTATTAATGGCGACCATACGGCTGCTATGCTTGGCGAAACAGATGGACGCCAGACTTATGCCATCAACGTCAGAGCCAACGGCGTCATACAGCGCAACGATGGTCGTTTAATTACGGGCGGCACCGTATATGCGGAAACCCGAATCGAACAGAACGGGCATTCTATTCTTGCCAACAATACGGCGGCACAAAACATTAAAGCATTAGATAATGCTTTATTTGCCGTTCAAAACAACATTGAAGGAATTTCTGATGCTGCAGAACTAACTGAGACCGTTAGAAATCTGGAAAATGATTTAGCCGATGTACATGGACAGCTGGATGAACAACAAGCTATTAATCGAGCCAAAGCAAATACGGATTTATCCAATTTGACAGAAGCTGGTACTAACGTTATTAAACAATTAGTAGAAGATAACGAGTATCGTATCATTAATGGTGATCATACTACTGCGACACTTGGCGTAGAAAACGGTGTTCCGACCTATGCAATCAATGTACGAGCTACTGGCGCTATTGCATTCCGCGACGGACGAATCGTAACCGGACAAACCGTTTATAATGAAGTGCGCCCGGCTGATGGTACTTACGTAAATTCTGACTATACGACAGGCCATAATCTGAACAGCTTAGATAATCAGATAAAAGCAAATGCAGACGCAATTGAAACCAAAGCAGATACAGATGAAGTAGCAATACTTGCTGAATCCGTAAGAAATTATGATTCTGTAATCGCAGAAAATACTAATGCGGTTTTAGCTGCAACACAACGCGTTACAGAAATAGAAGCCGCACTGGAAACAAAAGCTGGCGCGGATACCGTTTATACAAAGGAAGCAGCCGATGCCTTACTTGCCGATAAAGCAGATAAGGATAACACTTACACAAAAGAAGAAATCGATTCTTCTTTAGACAATAAAGTCGATACAGATACCGTTTACTCTAAAGAAGAAACGGATGCCGCATTAAACGAAAAAGCCGACGCTTCTGATGTATATACAAAAGAACAGGTTGATGAACAGTTTACAGAAATTGCCGAACAAGTTACGGCCCTGAATTCTTCTTATGAGGAATTAAATAATCGAGTCACTGATTTAACGGAATCAATTCCGGATTTAACATATCGTGCCGGCGAATATATTAAAATATCCGATAATAATACGATTTCCGTTAAAGTATTAGGTAATGTTCAGGAAGGTAGCGCTGGAATCGTAACGGGCGATAAAATCGCACGGGCAATCACGAACAGCGAAGTTCGAACCGGTACCGTTATTCAGCATGTTCATGATGAATTAACGCATCGCATTGAAAACCTGGAAGATGCAAATACCGAATATGCTTATACGTTAGTCAAAGATGATGAAACAAACCAGCTGATTCTTCTTAACGGAAACGAAGCAGCATCTCGTATTCAGTTAGCAACTGATACGGATACGAAGTATTCCTTGGAAAAAGTCGGCAACACAATTCGTTTAATTCCAAACGATGATCCATCACAGGCAATTCCGATTGAACTGGATCAGGATATCAATACTACGTATACATTGGCTCTTGAGAACAATCAATTAATTTTTACGCCAAATGATAGTTCTGATCCTACTGTTATCACTTTACCTGATGCTGTAAATCATTCTGAACTTGTTAACTATGTACAGACTTCCGATCTTGTCGGATATGTGCAAACATCAGATCTTGATGATTACGTTAAGACAGAAGTGCTGGAAAATTATGCGCAGACTTCTGCTTTAGAAAACTATGTGCAGACCTCTGCTCTGGATAATTATGTTCAAACTTCTGTTTTAGAAGATTATGTTCAGAATTCTGTATTAGAAGACTACGTACAGATATCTGCACTGGAAGATTATGCCACAAAAGAAGATTTAAACGATTACGTAACACAGGATAAACTTGATGAAGTTTTAGAGAATAATGACGAACAGCTGGAAGAGCTGCGCAACAGTATTGATGAGAAAGCAGACTCCGATCAAGTATACACTAAAGACGAAGTTGAAAATCTGCTCGATGCCAAGTTAGAAACAAGCATCGTTTCTGAAAATGGAAGCGAAGCTCAGATATTTAACAGCGAAGATAGTGCCGGCATCAGATACGATGATCCGGAACAGGCATTAGAATCTGTTGTGAATGTTGGAAACAATATTGAGCTTTCCGTAAAAGATAAAGATTCCAATGCAGAAACCGGTATCATTATTGACCAAGACGGCGCCTATTATACGGTTGATGGAACATACGGCCCTGAAAATGAAATCGTCGTCAAAAAAGATCTTGATTCTTACGATGAACGCATTGCCGCAATAGAAAATGCAACCGTAGAAGGCGTTACTTATACGGCTGGAAATGGAATCATAATTTCCAGTGATAATGTAATTTCCGTAGATAGCAGTTATAATGAACGTCTTGCTCAAGTCGAAGCATACGGTAATCGTATTGAAGTAATCGAAGCTTATGCTGATCGCATTGAGGCCGTGGAAGCTTTCGGTGACCGTATCGAAGCTATAGAAGCTTTTGAACCAAGGATAGAATTAGTTGAAGCTTTCGAAGATCGTATCGAAACCGTAGAAGCATACGAACCACGAATTGAAGCAGTAGAAGCTTTTGCGGATCGTATTGAAGAATTAGAAACAGCTAAAGATGAATTTGCCACAAAAGCAGAATTAGTTCCTTATGATGAAAGAATAACGGCTGTTGAAGATTCTATCGAAGAATTAGAACCACGCATTGCTGAGCTGGAAGCAAAAGAAGATAAAGATACTGTTTATATTGCCGGCGAAGGAATAGAAATTTCAGAAGACAATATTATTTCTGTTGACAACAGAACCGTCTATAAAATCACGTTAGAAAACGGTAATGAATCATTGATCTTCAATGAAACAGATGGCGGCGGTGCAAGATATACGAATATGACGAGAAATTCTGATTCGTTTATCGGTGTCAGCGATGGTTCTAACAACATTGATGTACAGATTTATGCAACAGACCGTACCTCTAATTTAGGAAGCCGTATCAATATAAACCAAAACGGCGCTTATTATACGGTAAGCAATTCTACGATGTTTACAGATGGCGACGAGATTGCGACACGCAAAGATATCGAAGAAGCTGCAAACGTAAATGTTTATGAATCCATAATAGATTTCCCTGAAGAAGGTACAGACGGTAAACTGTATATCGATGCTGAAACAAATATTCCATATCGTTGGGATTCTGAACTTAAGGATTACATACCGGTTTCCGGTAATAGTAATATTGACTCGTTAACAGACGAGGAAATCGACTCATTATTTTAATATTTTAAGGAGATTTGTTTAAACAAATGGCTAATGAAACAGTAAAATACCTTGACCTTACCGGTCTTGCAAGTTTCAAAACTAAACAGGACGCATTTAATGCGGCCACTTATATCCCCCTGGCTCAGAAAGCTGCTGCTAATGGCGTAGCTACTCTGGACGCTAACGGCCTGGTACCGGCTGCACAGCTGCCCAGTTATGTTGATGACGTACTGAGCTTTGCTGCTCTTGCTAGCTTCCCGGCTGCTGGTGAAACTGGCAAAATCTACGTAGATGAAGCTACCGGCAAAATCTATCGTTGGTCCAATGGCGACCCCGGTTCTTACATTAACATCTCCAGTTCTGTAGGCACTGCTGATGAAGCCGTAAAACTGGCTACCGCTCGTAAAATTAATGGCGTAGACTTCGACGGTACTGCTGATATCACTATTAATGCTGAAGATGCTACTCCTCGTATTCCAACTTCTGAAAAGGGTGCAGCTTCCGGCGTAGCAACCTTAGACGCTAATACTAAAGTACCTGTAGCTCAACTGCCTCTGGCTACTACGACAACTGCTGGTGCCGTTATCGTTGGTAACAACATCGACGTAGCTTCCGGCACAATTTCCGTAGCTACCGGTTCTACCAGCGCCAAAGGCGTACTGCAAGTAGGTACAAACCTGTCTGTAGCTGACGGCGTAGTAAGCGTAGCAACCGCTACCGATTCTGCACTGGGCGTTGCTCAGGCTGGCACCAATATTGATGTAGCTGCCGGCGTATTCAGTGTTAAAACTGGTTCTACAACCGATAAAGGCGTTGTACAAGTTGGTACCAACATTGATGTTGCTAATGGCGTAATCAGTGTTAAAACTGGTTCTACCACTGATAAAGGTGTTCTCCAGGTTGGTAACAACATCACCGTAACCGATGGCGTGATCAGCTTAACCGCTGCTAACGTAAACAATGCGTTAGGTTATGAAATGAACGCTATCACCGAAACTGAAATCACCAATCTGTTTAACGCTTAATTTTAATCTGACAAAATAATAAAATGGCCGCGGCTATATAATTATGGCGCGCGGCCATTTTTCAAAGGAACGATCTATGAAATATTTAAACGAAGACGGTCTTTCAAAGGTCTTTCAATTAATCAAAACCAATTACGCTGCCAAGTCTGAAATCCCGACCAATCTGAACCAGTTAACAAACGGACCCGGATATATAACCGGCGTTGATTGGGATGATATAGCCAATAAGCCGGACAGTTTTACCGTAGCAGATCATACACATACTACAGCTGACATAACTTTACTTACCGGTTATACGATTGCAGCTTCTGAAGCAAGTATTGCAGCTACAGATTCATTAAACACAGCGTTAGGAAAACTGCAAAAATCAATTGATGGAAAACAGCCGGCCGGTAATTATTTAACGACGGGCGGAACTGCGGCAGATTCTGCAAAATTAGGCGGTATTGCGGCAGCTGATTATGCATTATTAAATTCTCCGGCATTTACAGGAACACCTACGGCGCCAACCGCAGCAGCCGGAACTAATACAACCCAGGTTGCTACAACAGCATTTGTCAAAGGCGAAGTGGATACTGCTGTTTCCGGTTTAGTAAACAGTGCTCCGGCTGCGTTAGATACATTAAACGAACTTGCAACTGCATTGGGTAATGATCCGAATTTTGCTACTACGATTGCTACCCAATTAGGCAATAAAGTAAGTACGGATAGTCCAAACTACATCAAGAGTGCAAGTGCATCTAATCATGTATTAACGCTGACAAAAGGTGACGATACAACCGTTACTTTTAATGATACAACATATACGTTTGCTCCTGGTACGGCAAATGGAACAATTGCTGTTGATGGTACTGATGTTGCAGTCACCGGATTAGGAACTGCAGCATATAAGGCTGATACTTATTTTGCTCTAGCTTCCCATAGTCATGTTGGTTCTGAAACAACATTAACAGGTTATACAAAACCAAATGCAACTTCAGCTATTGCAGCTACCGATACTGTAAATCAGGCGATTGGTAAATTAGAAAAAGCTTTAGATAATGTTCAGGCTTCTATGGAAGCACTGACAGATGCTGAAGTTCAGGCTATCTGGAATAACGTAAATAGTTAATAAAATTTTATTAATTATAAAAAATACACTGCGTAATAAAAAGCAGAGGAGAAGGAAGTCTTTTTCCTTCTCCTATTTTTAGATTGTAAATTGTTTCAACATTATACACAATTTAAGAGGAAGTTTATTATATGAAATATTTGGGAAATACTGGGCTCGCAAAATTAATTGCTTTAATTAATGAAAAATTTGCACCCTTAAATTCACCGGCAATTACCGGCGTACCAACGGCACCAACAGCAGCATCTGGAACGAATACGACGCAATTAGCAACGACAGCATTCGTACAAAATGCAGTTTTAAATGCCGACGTTGATATTGAAGATATAACTAATACAGAAATAGGAAATGCATGGAATAATATAAGTATAGATCCTAATGTTACTTTACCAGTAACTTTTAATGATCTGGAAAATTATGTAACAAAAGAAGAAGCCAATTCTATTGCTAGATACACACATTTTATTGCATTTAAACTAGATCCGTTAAATGTAAATAATATAGATATAAGTGATTGTACATCATTAAGTAAAGCTTTTTACAATTTTCCACAAACAAGCATTTTGTGCTCTAATTGGGACACTTCTAGTATAATTGATATGGATCATATGTTTAGTGGTTGTAGTTCATTAACATCATTAGATATATCTAATTGGGATACTTCCAGTGTAATCAATATGAATGGTATGTTTAGTGGTTGTCGTTCATTAACGTCATTAGATATGTCTAATTGGGATACTTCTAGTGTAACTGATATGAATGGTATGTTCAACAGTTGTCGTTCATTAACGTCATTAGATATGTCTAATTGGGATACTTCTAGTGTAACTGATATGAGTAATATGTTTAATAACACTTTTGCATTGCAATATATAATTATAAATTCACCTACGTTTAAATTCCAAGCTAAAAGTTATCTTGGTTTTCCAACTGATTCTACTTGCAAAATTTTAGTACCATCAGCTTTGATTTCTACATATCAATCTGCAGCTAACTGGGCTCCGTATGCTTCTAAATTTGATGCAATAGAGAATTATACGATTACACGTTCTAACGGACAAATAACTGTAACACCAAATACATAAGGAAACATAACTATGATTATTCAAAAAACAGTTAATATTAATGGTACAGATTTTATCAAAACTTATTCTGATCAGCATAAAATGATTGAACGCGACGGTGTTCAATATACTGAAGCTTTTGATCCTGTTGATAGCAATAGAATATACATTGAAACAGAAATAGAAGCTCCATTATCTGGATTAGAAGTATCAAAAGAAGAAAAACGCGATCTTTTAAAAAAGACGCGTGACGAAAAAGAAATGGAGCCGATTGAATATAACGGACATTATTTTGATTTTGATCAAAAATCTTACGATCGTATTACGGCAGCAATTTTTGCATTAAGTAAAACAGAGGGTGCCAGCATTATGTGGACAACAGCTGACAACCAATCTGTAGCTATGACTGCGGAAGATCTGGAAAACGTTATTTCAGCAGCTGCTGTCAGAAGTAATATACTGCACGTTACGTACCGTACTCTTGCAGAACGATTAGACAACGCTATGCTTGAAGAAGAAGTTAACGCAATTGCCTGGCCGGCAGAATAAAAGGACGGAAACAATATGGGTTATTTAAACTTATCTGGGTTACAGGAACAAATAAGATATATCAAATCTTATATCGCATCTTTATATGCTCCTAAAGCATCTCCCGCTTTTACCGGTACTCCAACGGCTCCAACGGCCGCGTCTGGAACAAATACAACACAACTGGCGACAACAGCTTTTGTACAAAGTACAATTTCTAATAATGTTTATACTAAAACAGCGGCCGATAATAAATTTGCGGAACAGTCTACTACATTAGCTGGTTATGGCATTACCAATGCCTATACTAAAACAGAAGTAGATAATGCTTTAAGTGAAATTGATGTTGATATTGAAGATATAACCAGTGCAGAAATTGCAAGCAATTGGGATAATCTGACGCCGGCAAGTTTAGCCGAATACGTAACCCAGGAAGAAATGGAAGATTACGTTGCAACCGTAATTGCAACAATTACTAATGCTGATCAGGAGTCTTATTGATTATGGAAAAAGAAGTAGTCGTAATTAAAGTTAATGATACTGCTTATATTGGATACCAGGCAGATAAATTAGTAGATTTAGATAAACAAGAAACTGCCCCTGTTGTTCCGCAACCAGTAGAATATACTAATGCAGACGAGGTGCGTTTCTGATGGCTAAAGTTTTTATTTCAGATACGTATTTAACTAATATCGCCGATGCTATCCGCGTAAAAAACAATACGAATACGACATATACGCCGGCGCAGATGGTTACAGCAATTAATTCGTTATCATTAGAGCAGCATTTGCCTGTTCGAATTGAGATTATCCAGTCTGAACATCAAACGATTAAAGTTATTCCAACTGTAAATCCAATAACGATTAATGGGAATACTACGGTTAACTTACCAACAATAAATTTAAATGCAACTGTTGTTCCAGATGAGGGGTATACTGCCGGAACATTAAATCAGTCTCTTGCAAATGCTGAATGGGGAAGTACAGTTACATTTTCAGCGACAGAAGCAGTAGAACAAGAAGGAATTTTAAATATAGTAATGACTGCAAGCATAAATAGAGTATTTATTGAGATAGAAATTCAAGCAACAGCAATAGATGGATATACGAATGCAACAACATGTAGAATAGTTCCTTATGTTAACAATAATGCCGTTGAAGTGCACGATAGTTTTGCAATGGTTAATATTGATTCTTTAGAAAAAGATGAAACATATTCTTCTTCAGGACACACTATAGATACAGGTACACTTCACGCCGTAAGTGGTGATATTATCAAATTTTCTTTAATAAATCTTGCAACTCAAACAGAAGTCACTTCTGCAATAGTAAATGTACCATAAAATTAATTCTTAATTTAAATAAAGGAAAATGTATACAATATGGCTTATTTAGATTCTACAGGTCTTGCTACACAGACTCAATATATAAAGGCATATGTAAATAGTAGAATAGCGAATCAGGCTGCAACAGGTACGGCTGCCAAAGCTACTGCAGATGCAGATGGCAACGTTATTACTACTACTTATGCAACCAAAGCTGAAGTTAATACTGCTGCTTCCAACGCAGTATCGAATTTAGTAAACAGCGCGCCGGCAACTTTAGATACGTTAAGCGAATTAGCCAGTGCGCTGGGAAATGATCCTAATTTTGCTACTACGATAACAACGCAGCTCGGCAATAAATTAAATGCGTCGAGCGCAAATTATATAAAATCGGCCGCCGTAGATAATGATATATTAACACTAACAAAAGGCGATGATACGACAATTACGTTCCAGGGCGGACTCACTTCTGTAGATTGGTCAGATATTAATAATGTTCCAAATTATGCTGGAAGTAGTTCGGCTGGTGGTGCTGCCAATAGTGCAATTAAATTAAGTACTGCACGGAGCATTTCTGTAGGTGACCTCGATTTTGCTGGATCTGCAAATTTTGATGGAACTGGAAATATTCTATTAAATGCTGCACCGTATAACGCCAAAATAACAATCGGAAACAAGAACAATTATCCATATCATTATATTGGAACAACAGGTATAGTTACTGGAAGTTATATAGATAAAGTTATTACTCTGCTCGTAACGAAAGACCATATTAATGGTGGTGCCGGTATTGTTCGTATTGAATTCAGGGTCGATAATGCAGCCGGTGGTGTAACGTCATCGTGTAGAGCAGTTTGGTTAATGAAAGATGATAAATTACCAACTGACTGTATACAAATCGGCTTCAGAAACGTTGCGGAAGATTCTATTGCAGATATTTTTTACAAAGCAAGTGGCACTTACGCTTCTGCCGTGGTAAGAACTTTACAAAATGGTGTTCGTGGCGGTATTAGCAGAGCATTTACTTTAGTAGATTCTTCTGAAGTAGGCAATACGACAACAACCGACAAACTAACCAGCGTTGGTGCATATGCTGCTATTAATGATGCTGCTACAGATTTACATGCTAATCAGACATATACTTCAATTATAACAGCATCCGATGCACTCGTCGGTCCGTATCTTCCATTAATTGGTGGTACATTAACAGACCAACTCATTATCAATAGAAACAACGGCAATGTAGGTGGTGGTTTAAGACTTACTGGAACTGGACAGAATTTTGCTGTATCTGCAGTAAATACCAATGTAACTAAAGGTACTGCTCCGTCATCTAATCAGTACTGGGGCATTGATTTTTATGGTAATGATACTGATAGTTACAATAAACGCATCGGTTTGTTGGAAACAAAGTTAGATACTAATAATATTGCATCGACGAGTATTTATGCGTATAACTGTACTACAAATACCAATACAGGAACTTCAAGTATTGGCGTTTATGTCGATGGAAGCGGGAATGCATATACATCTGCCCCGACACCAGGAAATGAAGATAATACTACAAAGATAGCTACTACGGCTTGGGCCGTAGAAAACGCGAATCGGTTTGTACGCAGCAATACAACATTATTTGTTTCTACGTCTGGTACCGGTAACGGTAGTTCGGCAAGTGCTCCTATGTCGTTGCAGTCTTTACAAAGATATTTGGCCGTCACAAAATTTTTATCTAGTACAGGTAATTTAAGTGGATCATATGTATTAACAATTAAATTCGTACCGGGATCGACCAGCTATGGGACAGTTTCATTCGACGTAAATAAAATGCCGGGTATTCGATATATTCAAATTGACACGTCTACAGGAACTGCATCTACAACTTCGAATTACAGCACCAATTCCCCATTGTTTGATAATATTAATATCTCGGGTGCCGGAATCGAAGTAACGTTACAAAACGTTGAAGTAACTGGAACAATACAGTGCTATGACGGCGCAAGACTTACGTGTAAAACATATGTCGGCGCTAACAGAATACTTGCAACTAATCACGGACGCATTAATATAACTGCCGGCACATATAATATGCACGCAAATGGAAATATAGCTTATGCATTTGGAGCTACAGAGTATGGACAGCTGTATATGACTACTAATACAGCAGTCATTAATTTTAGAGATTTATGCTATTACAATGCAGCTGTGTTCTATTCTGATATTTGTGGACGATTATATGTCAGACATGATTATATAAAACTGACCGGTACAAAACCTGTCATAGCAATGAACGCAAGTGGTACATTAACAGGTACTTCCGATACTGCAGCTGGTACGGCGGCTAAGACGGTTACTTTAGCATCAGGACAGACATTTACGTTGACGAGTGGTGCCGTTGCATATGTTAAATTTACGAATACAAATACAGCTGCAAATCCAACATTAAATATTAATGGTACCGGTGCCAAACCGATTTATTTGAATGGCGCAGCAATTCCGGCAAATTATTTAGACAGTTATGTCCAATATAAATTTACATACAACGGTACACAATTTGTCTGCAATAATACATTCCAACGTGTTTTAACTATTACTAATAATAGTTATGGTTCAACTGCTGGTAACTATAACCAGACATACAACAGCGGATCTTGGAACTGGACTGGATATACGAACTGGTTTGGCAATGGCTGCGTATATAATGGCAGTTTATATGGGCCTTTATCTGCTACAACAATTAGTACAAGTAGTAACGTTGTTATAGGTGGAACAGCTAATACAAATTATTTACAGCTTCCTTCCGGAATCAAATTATATTAATAAACAGGTACAACATAAATGGACGAAAACTTAGAGAACATCACTATAGAAGAGATTTACGGCGCAGAAGAAGTTGAAACTGGCACAAACGAAGATAATCAAAATATTATTTTTAAATGTGAATTCTCCGAACAGCCAGTTGATCAGTATAAATACGCAGAAATATTCTGCGGGCGCATTATTTCTATTCATCGGCATTTTATGCCGCTACATTTATTCCGGCGCTTATTTGTAACAGATCGCAAAACAGAGTTTATTGATATTTTGCCGGCAGAACAGACTTCCGGATTTGAAGCACAGGTTGGCGACTACGTATTTCACGATGGAGAAGGAACGTTACGAATCGAACGTCCCGTATATCCCGATACCGTAGAAGGTGCACAGGCACAAAAGCTTGATGAATTAAAAATGCATCGCGACGAAGAAGAAGTAGATATTATCGAAGTACCGAATCCATTACAAATGAACGAAGAAAATCCAACAATGTATGGATTCGATTATGATGATAAGGCGCGCGAGCGTATTAATGCTGCGATCATCGCCTTAGAATTAATGGGCCCGGAAGCAACGATTGATTGGACGCTGGCAGATAATACCAGTATTCCAGTCACGGCCGCATTTTTAAAATTCGTTATCGCGAAAATCGCAGAGCGCAGCGCGATGCTTCATATAAAATACCGTGACTTAAAACAGTTTATACAATCTATCGTAGATAACACAGAATTAACGAATGAAGAAAAAATAAACCAGATCAATGAGGTGAGCTGGTAATGAGCAAATTGTCCCAAACTATGAAAATGGTTAGTGGATCAACGACGTACCAGATTCCTTTTTATACGACGACGGGAGAAGCTTCCGGTTACGGCGCCTACGGAACAGCCAATGTTGGAGGAACAACGTGCTATTATCCGTTAGGTACCGGAGCCAGTGAAGCTACTGGATCTCTGGTCAAAACGCCGTGTAAAGTTGTTAAAGGAAGTACGACATATTATATGCTTACTAATGGCATTGTGCAATTGAAAATTACGGTTACACAGCCGTTTGGTGGTACAATTACAGTTAATGGAGAAAGCGGTACATCGTTTATAGTTGATAAAGGTTCTAACAATACGCTTACAACAACGACAGATACCGGATTTGATTTCTTTGGTTGGACTGGAGTATAAACCATGGCTACTAATACAACTTATATTAATAATATACAAGCAAATAAAACAATATCTAGCCAACCTGGATATAATATGTATGGTTTTTTTAATTATACAAATCGTACAACACACAATACAGCAGCAGCTACTTATACTCCGGCTAACTTTAACAAATATACATTAACTGCAAGAGACTGGACTTATGCATTTTCAGGTAGAAATGATTTAACAAGTATTCCATCATATAACATGGTTAATGCAGCTAATATGTTTCAAACATTTGCCGGATGTACAAAGATAACATCAGCTCCAACTATACCGTCTAAGGTTACGGATATGGGTAGTACTTTTCGTAATTGCAATAATATGACGACAGTTCCTACTATTCCAGCCGGTGTTGTAAATATGGCTCTAACATTTGCCGAATGTGCAAAGATAACATCGGCTCCAACTATCCCGGCCAATGTTACGAGTATGGGCAGCACTTTTAGTAATTGTTATAATTTAACAAAAGCTCCTACAATATCTTCGACCAAGGTTACTAACATGTATAGTACTTTTCGTGGCTGCAATAATATGACTACAGTTCCCACTATTCCGGCTGCTGCAACCAATATGTACCTAACATTTCGCGGCTGTGTGAAAATAACATCGGCTCCAACTATTCCGGCCAATGTTACGGATATGGGTAGTACTTTTGAAGAATGCATTAATTTAACTCAAATGCCAACTATACCGTCTAAGGTTGTAAATATGAATAGAACATTTTTTAACTGTCAAAAAATAACGGCTGTGAAAAATATTCCAGCTACTGTTAAAGATATGTATTGTACGTTTCATAATTGTAAGAATTTAGCTGGTTCATTTTATATATTAAGCAATAATGTTACAAATGCTTCAAGTTGCTTTGCTTTTCACAATAATGCAAAAATGTTAAATGTTTATATACATTCAGGAACTACAACATATACAACATTTAACACATATTTACAGGGTAAAGATAATGCTACGTTAAATGTTCATATAAAAACATTCTAATTTATGTTTTCAGGAGGATATATGAAAAAGAAACTTGATATTATTATTCCGGCTTATAATGCTCACAAGACGCTTCCACGTTTATTGTCGTCTATTTTAATTCAGGTAATCGCCGACGATTTAAATGTATTAATCGTTAATGACTGTTCTGATACAGGATATGAAGATATCATAGAATATTATTCTAAATTCTTTACCGTATCCTGTATTAGAACAGAAGAAAACGGTGGACCCGGAGTTGCACGGCAGTTTGGCATTGATAATACAGAATCCCCGTTTTTTACTTGTATCGATGCAGATGATACCTTTGCCGGACCATTCGTATTACGGGAAGTATTGCGGCAGTTAGAAGAAGATCCTAAATCCTGTATGATTTCTTCTGTCTTCGTAGAAGAACAGGAATTACCTGACGGTAAATTCCAGTATCTTCCTCATTCACAGGATATGGTATGGATGTTCGGAAAAATATACCGGCGGAAATTTATTGAACAGCACGATATCCGTTTTAATAATACGCGCGCGAATGAAGATAACGGATTTAATACATTGATCCGTCTTTGTGTTAATGAAAACGAACAGATAAAATTCTCGGCCGACGTAACGTATAACTGGCACATTAACCAGAATTCTATAACCCGCGTTAATAACTGTGAATATGCATATAACCAGTCATTTCCCGGTTATACGGATAATATGATTTATGCGATTACGGAAGCAAAAAAGAAGAATCCGTTCAATGGTTATATTAAATTATTCAGCATTGAAGTTATGTGTAACTTATACGAATACTATATAGAAACCGTTGCGCGCGATAAACGGTTCGTAGAACAGAATTTCGATGCCTGTTGCCGTTTTTACAATACGATCTATAAATTTATCGAGCCGGAAATCACCGATGAAATTTTAAGCCAGGTCTATAATAATATTATGCGTAATGTTTATATGGGCGACAAAATGCAAGGTATTATTCCTTGTATCGGTATTAAAGAATTCCTACAGGAAATGAAAGACTTAAGCAAAGATTATGAGCCGGTTCCCGTACTAGAACCGCTTCCAAAAATAAAGAATAAAGGATAACATATATGGCAAAAGTATTAGTTAGTGAATCAAGCTTACAGGGTATAGCAGACGCTATCCGCTCCAAAAATGGTTCTTCTCAGACTTATTTTCCGGGTGAAATGGCCCAGGCAATTTTAAATCTACCACTAGAAGAACACAGTCCCGTTACAGTTAATATAACACAATCGCCAAATCAGACAATTAGCGTTAACTGTGATCCTATGCCAAATTCTCTTCCGGCCGGCACAGAATTAACGACCGGATATACATTTATGCCGCCGGAAAATATAACGTTGAATGCAACAGTTACTCCGGCATCCGGTTATAGAGCCGGCACATTAAATCAGGCAAGCGTTACCGCAAACTGGGGTACGACGGTATCGTTTTCGGCAACACCGGCCACATCTAGAACTATAAATATTTCTAACGCATTCATGGCTCCCGCATTTCAAGACGGTTATAATATTCAACAACATAATCGTCCTAATAGCAGTGGTTATTGGCAAGCTATTAAATTCGGATTTGTATTCTGCAGTGATCAGCCAGCCAATAATACAGGGTCACATGTCGTTATAACATCTGATATTTGGTCCGTTGGTACTATTGGTGTATATAATAATGGCAATAATGGCCAACAAGGACATACTGAAGAAGCCAGAATGATGCTTTATCGTTGTGATACCGGAAATTATTATGTTGATGGCGATACTGCTTTAGCTAGAATACGTGATCGTAATCCAGGTTTTTATCCGGAAGAAGATCTGCCGGCACAAGTTTTAGATGTTTATAATACCAATCAATATAATCATATAAGATATGTTTATGACGTACCAAGAGGAAGTAGTGGATATCCAGCAGATATTTTCCTTGATTATAATAGTTTCAACTTCCCCGGCAAACATATATTAGGAGATAATCTCGATTGTAGTTCTTATCCACATTCCATATTTTGTTATACATTTAATGAGTGGAAGGAAAATATCAAAGCTCTTGTACGATATGCATTTACCGATAGTGATACGGAGGAATTATTCTCCGCTCATTATGGAGTTGGTGCTCCTGTTTTAGAAGATTTAATTATTGGTGGCATTCATACATTAAAATTAGAAGAAAACAGTTTCTATAACCCGAATTTATCGGAAGATGAAAACTATGCGTTGATGTGCTTTAACTTGCACGACGGTCCAATGGAAACAGCGTACACACAAACTGCATATCTTGATTGTAACATTGTCATGGTTACTTCTGTAGATCCTGTTATTACTTATACGGAAGATACAAGCGGTCCTTATAGTTTAAATGATACATACAGCATAACGTTTAATTTTAATGCCGTTGACGGGCCAACTGGTGGAACAAACTTTAAAGTAAGAAAAAATGGAAATATAATCGATACAATTAATGTTCCTATTATACTTGAAGGTGAATCTTACAGTACGACAATATCCGGAACAATAGAAATGGACGATATTTCTAACGATACTGTCGTAGTTACCGTAGGAGAGACCGGAAGTACGTCCTATGCAGCTGTAAACTTAACTATTAATAATTGATACTACTTTACAATATTATAGAATAAGGATCCTCTAAATAAATGAATGTACTTGACTATACCGGATTATCCCAGTTAGTAACCAAAATTAAACAAATCTTTGCGCCGCTTGCTTCTCCGGTATTTACTGGTACACCGGAAGCTCCCACGGCAACGTTGGGAACAAACACAAATCAAATAGCTACGACGGCGTTCGTCAATAATGAGCTTGATGATAAAATTCCGCAAAATGTAAGCGAATTAACGAATGATACGGGATATATAACCGGCGTCGACTGGAATGACGTAACCAATAAGCCTACAAACTTTGTTACGACGGATACGTCGCAAGATATTACAGCGCCACAGACTTACGTAGGCCAGAAGACCATACTGTTTAAACAGGAAAAAAGTAGTGATAAATTAGGCTTTACATTATATACGGTAAATAACGACGAAAAAGGTTTCCTTGAATTCAATCCTCAAAACTTAATTGATGGCGCGCCTATAATGACGCTTGGCAACTATGCTAGAAACACAAAAGAATTAGCGCATGTTGGTTTAAGAAAATTTTCCAGCATATCAGGTGCAAACGGAGCTTATAACCTGTTAACGCCATTAATTTCTGATGCAAGAACACCATTTGGATTAACGTCAACTTTTACAAATTTCTATTTTCCATTAGGTATCACAGATGGCGTATCAATGGTTTTAACAGATAAACGCGGTGTAATAAACATCGGCAGTTTGATGAGTAACCAATTTGAGAAAGCTACTCCGGTTGGATCTATTACGTTATTTGTTGGAGCAACAGCTCCAGATGGATGGCTTATATGCGATGGTTCTTCCATAAGTAAAGAAGATTATGCATCATTATTCGATATAGTTGGAGATAATGAAGGAAGCGCTTCTACGACATTTACAATCCCAGATTTATCGGCTGATGCACCGGCTGGAACAGTTTATATTATTAAATACTGACAATATTTTATAACAACTTAATAAAAGACCCGGTAAATAATACCGGGTTTTTTATTGTTACTGGCAGCCAGTAATATATAAAACAGAGAAAGGGGAGAATATTATTGGCAAAAGCTACCATAATTCAAAAAGTAAACGGATTTTTAAATACAGTGTCAAAGATTAAAAATCCCGTTAAATGGGTTATTGCTCTGTATATTTGCTTTGTTGGGATATCTTTAATATGTTGGTTGTTGATCTGGTTGCTGTCAGCATTCTTTAAAGTACCGGATCTGGCTATTGGACTTAAATTTATCGACCAGTTAACCAATATGACATCAATTGGCTTCGTCTGTTTTATAGCGGGATGCTTTGTTGACCTGAATAATAACGGAATTCCAGACGGGATTGAATGTAAAATCGACATCAAAAAGCCGCTCGACAACCTGTTGGGGTTAAAACAAACAAGTACGCATCCGGATAACGGATAAAGCAAATCCTCCGTAATATTAAGTAAGATACTATATTGCGGAGGATTTTTTCGTGGCCATAAATAAACTAACGCGGATCCTATATGAAAACGGGCCCGTAAAAAAAATAAACGAGATTATCGATGTACTGAACCAATTATTGGAAGATTTTCGCATCAAGGTTTGGCGCCTCGATAAAAATATCAACAAAATAACAGCGAATACCGATCTGGATACGATGATGACACAAGGTACATATACGTGTTCGGACAGTACGGTAGCGCGCACATTATTAAATACGCCGTACACGGAGTCTAATTTCCGATTAATTGTAACGGAAAATATTACCGGATATTTAACCCAGGAAATCCAGGTTTATAATGTATCTTCCAGCGGAACTACGCAAGGGAAGAACCATGTTGCTATTTGGCGCCGCGGTCATGCCGGCGGCAATACGAATATGTGGTATCCGTGGCATGAAGTCGCGAATATGGATTCCAAGGTGGAAGCTGCTAACAATGCTGACCATGCAACGAATGCAGACCATGCGACTAACGCAGATCATGCCACGCATGCTAATAATGCAGATCATGCTACAGAAGCAGATCATGCGGCACGTGCAACTTTAGCAGACAGGGCAACCAATGCTGACCATGCAACCAATGCTGATTTTGCGGCAACAGCTGGTAAAATTTCTCCTACGCGCATTCCGGCAAATGCTGATTTAAATACGTACCAGACAGAAGGAGAATTTTATTGTCCAGTTAATGCTGATGCAGTAACATTATTAAATTGTCCGACAGATGGCATGGCTTTTTCCATGTCAGTATATAAAAGTGCCGGTGCAACCCAGATTATAAGGGAATACGGCGGCTACAAAGAAATTTGGAAACGCAATTATTATAACGGAACATGGCAGCCATGGAGTCTTGTCTTAGCCGGCAAAGATGTAGAAACCGGTACTGAAAACGGATATATCCGTATTGCTACCGATTATAATGCAGATTCTACAGATAAAAAAAGAAATTGGAATAACATAAAAGTTAAAGGCATTAACACTGCTGCTTTTGAGCCAAAAGAAGCTTTTGCTACACCGGAATATGTAGATGACCGTGACTTTTTAAACCTGGCGCCAAAAATTGGACGATATCAGGAAGATCAGGTTCAAGTTACAGCTTCATATAACATTAGCAATCTACCATATGGTGCTGGTATGGTGCCATACGTTACGTCTGATGGCTTTGAACGTAAAGTTATGTATTTTGTAGGTGATGGCGGTGGTCCTTTTATAATGGGACAGGAACCAAAATACGGTCTACATAAAGGATACTATGACGATGTTAACGGGGAATGGGTATTTTACAATACTAACGTTATTCCACAATGTCTTTCCAATAAAACAAATTTATCCTTTAAACGGATTTATGGTGTTGGCAATAATTGGATTATCGCAGAAGTTTTAGAAGGTACCACCACTAAAGTTTATCGGATTATTACAAATAATGATTTTAACGAAGAAAAATGGGTAAAATGCCAAGACGTTACCAATATTTTTATCGGAAGTACGAAAGGTAAAATTCCTGGTACAGATAACATATCTTTTTCAAGGATAGAAGCTGCCAAATATATTCCTAAATACCATACACTTGCTGTTATCTGGTATATGACTAATAATTTAAAAGTAGATAATTGGTATTATTTGACATTATGGGACTGTGGAACGAGTGAAAAAACAACGCCATCTTTTGTTTATGGACAACCGTTTAGTGGTCCTGGTCCAATTATTAAATTAGCAGAAGGTTATACTTTTGACCAAGGAGTAAATGACAAAAGAACGCCAGCAGCTTCAAGTAAACAAACAATTTCTTCTGATAGTGCTGGTTCTCCAACGGCACACTGTGCTGCACTTATTTTTGAATCTAAAAATACTATTGCTTTAAGTATGCATTGGTTAAGATTCTATATATATCAGAATAATACCGGTACCGCATCTTATCCGGGGATTGCTGTCAAAATGTCTTATACGGTAAGCCCTAACAATTTCTTTAGCAACAGTAAAACCATAACAAGAAGTATTACAATAAATCAAAAACAGGGAGATTTATTATATCAGGGAACATCAGAATATATAAATGACTTAAATGAGCTAAACAGGGGATTGACGGTTAGAGGCGTTTTAAATGGAGCATCTTATGATGAAATTAATTCTAAAGCTTATGCTATAGATACCAGTCAATACAAAGAGATTCTTATTAAAGAAATATTGCTTTCCAAAGTTATAAATACAAATACAAAGTTAAATGGTTTAAAAATAGAAAATAACGAAAGATTATATTTGCCAGATGGATCCCTATGGGGGAAAGCAATGGGGCATGGCATAATCCTATGGGATCATACATATATAGGATGTAGAGATCAATATAATGGATATCTATTAAAAGTAAATGACTGGCAATTTATTCATGATGCCGGATTTGATAATCAGTTATATATAGAACCCAAGCCGGTAAGTTTTACTAAAATAGTAACATCAAAATTTACAGATAAATTGACAGCTGATCCAGTAGCTAATTCACGAGTTGTTACAAAAGAAGACTTGTTTAATTCGAATCATATGGGTCTTGCCAGTTGTACATATTTTAGCGGAATTACTTCTGTTAGAATGGCTAACAATGAAGCAGCTTATTATAAAGCACAATTAGATAAAACTAATAATATAATCAAGTTGCGACAATTTTTACCGGATAAGGATTATACAGAAATTAAATATGCAAACGATACGGATACAGCTTTAACAGTTACCGGATTGACAGCAGCTAAATTTAATACTGGAGATGCTAATAAAACATATATTTATCCTGGATTCGTAGCATATAATCCATTAAGTAAACGATTCTATATTTGGGGAATGACATATGATTCGGATGTATCCGGTGCTCAATCAAACTTAAGAATTCCGCATGTTGTTGGTATTGATGCGCAAACCGGGGCCGTTATTCAATTTAAAAATTCAAATGGAGTAACATCCAAGCCAAGTGATTATAAATGGTCATCATCCGGTACGGGATATCCAAGCTGTATGAGTCCTACTGGATATTATACTCCATTTCTTCCATATGGATGTACAGTATTAAGTAAAACTAAAATGATAGTTTTCTTTAGCTATACATATCCAGAAACTTCACCAGGTGTTTATGGTTTAGTTTATACATTCTCAAGTGATGGATCTAAATTGGAATCCGTTATAGATTATTCTCTTAAATCCTCTGGTGGAATTTCTCATTATGCTTTATATGGTTCTCCTGTTTGTGCAAGAATGCATTTAATTTATTCTGGACCGCAATATGGTTTATGCGGAACGGGTGTAACGACTTCTGGAGCAAAAGATTTTCAAAAGGACAATTATCACGTTGATATACGAACTCAAAATCCATTAATCGGTACAAGATCTCAAGAAAAATACTATACAGATCAACAAACGTTAGATGACTTTATTACAAACTCTAATACCTATAGCATGTTTAATCAGTCAGCTTCTGGTCTTGTAGCACAAATACCATCAATGGATATTTTCTTGGGTGGTTATTATACTCACATAACAAGTGGTACAGAAGAGACCCGTGTTAATTTAAAAGCTAATGCAACAAATTATATTTATGCGCGTCGCGGTAAAAAAGCGGACGGATCACCGGATCGCGATAAGGTAGAATTCTTTAAAGAAACAACAGAACCTGTATTAATTCCAGGCATGTCTGGTTTTAATAAAATACTTCTTGCAAAAATTAAAACAGATGAGCATAAACCTGTTTCAACTAAAATTTATACAATTAATACCGGATATAATAGCTGGAAGTTCCAGACATTTAATCCTGGTTATGATGAATTAATAAAAATATAATTAAGGAGATTATTTAATGAGACCTATTGGAGCAACTCCTCTGTATTATCTGGCTAAGCAATTTGCCGGTCAGATCGACCATATTTATTTACATTGGTCTGCCGGTTGGTATGGCCAGTTCTATGATGATTATCATATTAATATTGATGGTGATGGTACCATTTATTTATCGACAGATAATTTAGCAACAACATTGGCTCATACCTGGCGCAGAAATTCCCGGAGTATCGGTATTTCTTTAGCTTGTTGCGGTGATGCGTCTGCAACAGCAGAGGGTGATATCGATTTTGGAACACATCCGCCTACGGCTAAACAGATTGAATCTATGGCTATCGTTGTCGACGTATTATGTGCGGCGCTCGAGATACCTATGGATTATCCGACAGTAATGACGCACTGTGAAGCTGCAGAATTAGATGGATACGGTCCAAGTTCTACCTGTGAACGTTGGGATCTATGGTATCTGCCCGATTACATCAATGGCGGTATCGAACCTGGAGGCGAATTAATTCGCGGTAAAGCAAAGTGGTATCGCGAACACGGATATTAATGTAATTATCGGTAAAAAATTAAAAAAAGCCGAGGATTACCTCGAAAGAGGCACCCTCGGCTTTATGCAGCATTAAGGAGAAAACTAAATGATTATATGGATTTTATCGTGTATCTTGGATTTATTGTTTAATGTAATATGTTATCTTACAAATCCTATCGTTGTTCTATTTGCAAATGAAGTAGGAGAACTTCCGAAAATTTTTTATTGGTGGGACAATTGGGACGATGGCTTAGACATTGAATGGATGATTACAGAACATCACGTTCCAAAATGGGCCGAATATGATTTTAACCGGCATTACAAATTCTATAGCAATACAGAAGCTGAAGCTATGACAGGAACATATAAAAGCTTCGTTGTTTTGCTAGATCCAAATTTTACTTTGAAAGAACGTTTTCAGCGTTATGTTTGCCGGCTGCAATGGTTATATAGAAATTGTGCATATGGATTCTCATATTCTGTAACCGGGCGTATGATTGATGGTTCTAAAATCATTACAAAAAAAAGAGAAGGAACAAATTACGAACCATTTTTTATTGGACATTATAAAAATTGGTTATTCGAACCGTTTTGCATCAAAATTGGAAAAGGCTGGTATTTTAAAGATATAAAATGGCTAAGCTGGATTCCAATAAAAAGACATTTTTTGTTTGAAGCTTATCTTGGCTACAAATTTTATTCTGTTAAGCCTGACGAAATTAGACGTTGCATGTTAACTATTTCCATGTGGCCATTTTTTACATATAGAAAATAAAAAAGCCAAGAACTGTCTTAAAAAGGCAGTCTTTGGCTCAAAATTTAATAAAATCGTTTTTAATGGCCCTATCATTTTGATAGAGCCATTTTTGTTTTCTTCGCGATAAATCAGTCGCATGCCTTTTTAAAAACGCGCCTACGACGATTTTACAGCGTTATTTTTTTTGCTGTACATCAATAATTCTCGCAACCGGTTTACTTTCTTAACGGTTACGGATTTTTCTTCAGGAGCTTCGTCAAATGCTTCTAATAAAAGCTCTAATACTTTACGCTTCTCTTCGTTCGGTAATTGTGCTACGGCATTAACTATGTCCAGACCTCGAATACGTACACGAGCTCCATCTGTTTCTATTCTTCCTGGCATCGGAGAATAACTTATATATGGAGAAGTAATCGTAGTGCTCCAGTTAAAATCGCCGTCGAGATCCGTATGCTGCGTAATAGTATCAGTCTGCGTTCTTCCTTCTGGATTTGGTTCTGTTGCGCTACGGTATACTCTGTCAAAAGCTTCTGAGAAAGTCGTAAAATCAAAAGTCTCGTCTGGTCCCATTTAATCCATCTCCGCGCCGCAATGTTTACATAGGTTTCGTTTTTTTGCGCAATCCGGACATAGCCAGTCCGTACTCGTTGTTGCAAAGGTCATCTGTTTTCCACAATCTACGCATAACGCGTCAGTAAAAGCCTGGCCAGCCATCGCGTATTTGCCTGTATAATAACAATAACGGCAAAGCTGTTCAGCTCTGCGATTCTTTTTTTCTACGTCATTATCATACATAGATAATTGCTCCCGACGGACAGATATATAATGCTCGTGCATTTCTGCTTCATGTTTGGCGTGCTCTTGTATTGCGTTTTCCTTAAGCTGTTCTGGATCCGGTTCTTTATGAATGCCGGCCAGGTTTACTATGATTGGTGTTTTCATTATCAAGTCCCTCTTTTTTGATTTCTTTTATACTCGTAAATATATTTGCCTCTTCTTTTGGCTAAGTATTTCCATAAATCTCTTGGATTAATTTTTCCGTGATTCAGGATTTCGATCCAACGTACATATTGTTCCGCTCGATATTTCTTCATTTAATTTCCTTTATTTTTAATTGGTATAGCTTCTGTATATCGCTTTAATGCCATATCTTGGACATGACTGTATTTACTGGTCATCTCGATATTTTTATGGCGCAACGTTTCTTTTACAGCCTGGATATCCCGTGTCTGTTCGTATAACAATGTGCCACAGGTATGACGTAACATATGACAGGAAATACCTGGAAATTTCGCCTGTATTAATTTAAGCGCGGCGTCGATTTCTCGTCGGATACTGCGACGGCTTAGTCGCTTATGCTGTCCGCGGTTGCCGTCTGATATAAATACAGGCGTCAGTTCGTGAAGTGCCGTAGTAGGGGCGGGCCGCAATTTTAAATAATCGCGCAATAGATCCGACGTAAATTTCGACGGATAAATCGGATCATTATGACCTTTGCCTCGTATCAGTATCACAAGCTGTTTGTTAAGGACACTAATGTCCTCAACAGATAATCGGTGAACTTCTACGGTACGCAAGCCTTCAATAGCCATTAATGCAATCATTGCTTTAGCACGCGCGCTCTTTAAAATATCGTCGTAGTTAATCGAATTAAATAAGTTTTGTAGCTGTTCTAAAGTAAGATACTTTATAATCGGCAAATACGCATTTGGATCCCGCTGGGCATGTACGTCGACAGCCGGGTTCTCTTTTATCAATCCGTATTTGACTGCGACATAATAAAAGCGCCGGATCGCCGTTAATTTAAATTTAATCGCGGCCGGTTTTAAATTCTGATTTACCAGAACACCACGATAATAAATAATCTGTTGTTCCGTAGCTTTTAATGGATCCATATGGATAGCCGAGCACCATTCCAAATACGTCTTAATCGCAGAGAAATAGCCTTTCTTTGTGTCTTCTGACGGTTTCCCGTTCGCGATATAACGTGTCATCAACGTTGGATAATGCTGTAGATAATATATTGGATCCAATCCGAGCTGGTCACCAAATACGTAACGGTATTCTTTTTGGATAAAATCGTCCGTTAAAATCTCGCCGGCCATTTTTAATACGCGCCCCCTAACGTATTAGAAAATCCTATGTCCTACAATTCTAATTATAGGACATAGAAACGCTGACGTCAATACTTAATCAAAAATTTTTTACTTTAAACTTTCGCATTAACTTATACTATATTAAATCCCGCCAAGGCCTATGTATATCTACATACTTTAAATTTGTTAAAAGACCTTTATCTATCATTTGTATTAGATTCTGTTTTACAGATAAATGACTATCATAACCGTCTATTTCTCGAACATCGAAAATTGCTTGCTTTTTTCGGTCAGAGCACCATTCGCTTAAACCAAAAATAAAATTATAAGTTCCGACTCCT
>JAEEGL012819804.1_pt1 | contig 33459 bp, 34 predicted proteins | sample 9134231 | NCBI WGS metagenome assembly JAEEGL01 (sample SAMN16246548, study PRJNA631951) | gut metagenome | biome: gut microbiome; feature: rumen; material: fiber-attached | host: Bos | place: Iran: Karaj | collected 2018-10 | reverse complement strand
GTCCTGGACGAAAAATGTTAAAAAAATTTTGTCATTCCGAAAAAATGCCTTACCTTTGCATTCCCAAACATCGCGGGGTAGAGCAGTCGGTAGCTCGTCGGGCTCATAACCCGGAGGTCGCAGGTTCGAGTCCTGCCCCCGCTACTAAATGAGGGTCAACAAATTGAAATTCAATCGGTTGACCCTCATTTTTCGAAAATAGTTGCGCCAAATTTGCGCCAAAAATATTCACCTCTTTCGGAATCTTCAGGGATCGCCGAAAGAAAAAAAATGTCCTCAGTCTCCAATCCGCGTAACCATGATGTTCTTGGCTACACCCCTGCAAAACTTGCCATAGGCAAGCGCTGGTATATTGAATGGAACTCCTGGAATCCTGATGAGGGAAAGATGCACCGGAAGCGTGTTTCCGTGCCGCATATAAAGCCGGTCACAGCCCGGAGGAAGTATGCCAATGACATGGCCTTCCATATCAATCAGCAGCTCTCCAAGGGGTGGAACCCCTTCATTGCCTTGAACAATCCGAACTCATACGTTCTGTTCGACGAAGCGTGCGAGAAATACTGCCGTTATATGTACAAAATGGTGGACTCCGGTATCCTGAAGCCAAAGACTTACAACGGATATATATCCTATTTGAATCGCTTCCGGGCCTGGAACAAAGAGCGGGTCTATCCGGTTATGTATGTCTATCAGATGAAGAAGGATGTCGTGCGGGAATTCCTGGATTGGGTATGGATCGACCGGGGCAAGACGGCCCGGACGCGGGACAACTATCTCATGTGGCTGAAAGTATTCACCAAATGGATGCTGGAGCAGGAGTATATCACGGACGATCCGACCGCATCGATGACGCCGGTCCAAGGGAAGAGGTATCAGAAGAACAGGACGGTAATCCCAAGAGAAGAGATGCTCCGGATCAAGGAATACCTGCGGGGGAGGGATCCTTATTTTCTGCTTGCCTGCGAGCTACTGTATTATTGCTTCATCCGGCCGAAGGAGATGGCCGGCATCAAGGTGGGGGATGTGTCTGTAGCCAAGGGAACAATCTCAATTTCGGCCGATATCGCGAAGAACCGTAAGGATGCCATTGTTACGCTGCCTGATTGTGTCCTGAAGATGATGCTGGATCTTGAAGTTCTGACCAAACCCTGCGACTGGTATCTTTTCTCAAAGGGACACCGTCCCGGGAAAGACTACTGGCAACCCAAATTCTTCTGTGATACATGGACAGAGGTCAGGAAGGCGCTGAAGCTGCCGCCGGAGTACAAGTTCTACTCTCTAAAGGATACCGGCATCACGGATTTGATTCGTGACGGTCAGGATCTGCTGTCCGTCCGGGACCAGGCCCGCCACCACTCCCTGCAGATGACAGATCTGTACACCCCGCTGGAATCCCGGGCAGCCAATGAGGACATCCGGCACCGGGAGTCGTATTTCTAAATCAAAATCGAAGGAAGTTGTATGAGAGGCCGATGCCGATATACGGCCCGGCATCCAGCTGCTTGGATTGCAAACCGTAACAAGCACCGAAACCGACCTGTACGCCGACGCCGAACCGGGCGGGCTTACCGGTAATGGTCTTAGTGACCGTCTGCGTAATGATGCGAGTTTCAGGATGAATGGTGATGGACTCCAGCTCGGGTCGGATTCCGGAGATCACCGCTCGGTAGTTGCTGTCACGATACTCCTTCCGCTCGATGGGAAGTGCAGCATAGACGGTATCGCGGATCCGGAGCGTATCCGTAATCGGGACCAGTTCTCTCCGGATTTCAGTCCTGGTAATGAACTGCGGCTGAAAAACCGTCACAGTGTCGCGGATACGATCTATTTTTGTCTCGACCTTTACGGTCTCGATAACCTCCTTCCGACCTTTCCCGATCTTCCATCCGAGGACGAATGCCCCTGCCATCAGACACAAGCATATAGCGGCGCTGGCAATTAGGAGAATCTTCGTTCTTATTTCCATATATATACAATAAAGGCAGGTCTGGGATACGGCCTGCCGTTATTGTATGGTATCATTCCCCATTTTGTAGCTGCTTCCATTTAGGAGGAATTCTTAGATCAAAGTTTTCGGCAACAAGATGTACAGTGTCAGGGAGAAGGCTTTGTTTGAATCTTGACTCATATCGCGATAGCATTATAGCTCTCCCGTTTGATGACATTGTCGCAAGATTGCTGGAATAGTGGTTGGGCGGGAAATATATAAAAACTTTTTGGCCCATCTCTTTAGCCAGTTCAATGGCAGGAATCATATCACTATCGGCAGAAACAATTATGGAGATATCGCAATTCTTCTTATAAGCATCTGAGACAATTTGTGTTGCGATTCGGACATCCGTTTCTTTCTCTTCGTAAGTATGAATAATATTCTGACAGTTAAAACAGGTAATATCCTTTCGAAGATATCTGCCTAGAATCAAGGAAAACTTTGGATTAAGTTTATTGGCCTGGAAGAATGCGTATTGTCTGGCATTTTTATCTTGATTGGATGGTCTCGCCGAAAAGTATTTTACGCTTACAAGTTCCTGATCCGGTCGCATGAATCTTTCGAAAAACGAAACTATATCCAGCCAATAGTACCGTTTCCATTGCGGAGAGGACTTCAATCCATAATAAAAATTGAAGCCGTCTACATATACGATAACTTTTTGTTTCTCCATTTCTCTTAAAAATAAGCCACCCCTTAGAGGGTGGCAAGCCTTGACCTTTTTCATTCAAGGGGGATAATTATGGTGCAAATATAAAAGTTTTTTTTGTAATTACAAACTTTTTTAAAACAAATTACACACAAGTTAACCGGCAGGCAGTATGTCAAAGACCATAGTTTTGCGGCTGATTCAGGGGAACCGCTTGCCCGTTTGAGCCTTGTTACAGTCCGGCCCGTTGCTTCAGATAGTCTATCGTTCCCAGGGCCAGGACTTCGGCGATCTCGTAATGGAAGGTTGCGCTATTGATATACGCATAGTCTTGCGCATTGTCCATGAAGAAGTCCTCGCACAGAATTGCCGGGCATATCGTGTGTCGAAGCACATAAAAGTTCGACTCGTAGTCGTGGTCTCCGTCCTTCGTCTGAGAGATGCACTTGAGTCCTCCGCTGCTTCCCGGCCACTTAACGTGCGCACGCTGCCACACGGCTTCCGCCCAGGCATCGGACTGTGTGACACCGACAGTCGTCCAAACGCTCCATCCGCGGCCCGGCATCCAGTCTCCGCGCCCCGAAGCGTTGAGATGGACGGACAGCATCAGGACATGGTCTCTGCCGAGCAGGTTGCACCAGTAGTTAACTCTTCTGCAGCGTTCTGCCAGCGACACGTCGTACTCCTCCGGAACAAGCAGCTCAGCATCGAATCCGAGCCCTTTTAGATATGTCACTTCGGCCTCGGCAATGTCTCGGTTAACGTGCCATTCCTTTACAACGCTGTCCGGCGAGCGTTTCCCGGCCGTATTCCAGCCGTGCCCATTGTCGACGAGGATCTTAATCCTGCCGAGTTTCGACAGAATTAACCGGACGAGCGTCTTTAGGGACTCCAGATTCATTTCTCTTCTTTCTTACTGGTATACTGTCCCCTGCTATTGCGAGGTTGAAGGCCGAGTTTTCGCGTAATCATAGACATCTGCGCCTTCAAATCGTCATTCTCGGACCTGATCGTTGTCACCTCCAACTTCAAGTCAGCATTCTCGCTTCTTAACGTTGTCACCTCTCCCTCCAGGTCGCTGATACGCTTGTCTCTCTCTGCAATCTTTTCGTCCTGGGCGGCGATCCGTTCGTTCTGCGCCTTGATCATCGGGTTGTAGACGCTTTCGATCTGCTTCTGCAAGTTGCCAATCTCGCTCGACTTCGCTTCCGCTTTCGCCTTGTCTGCATCTGCCGTGTATTTCTTCTTCGTCTGCCGAAGGAAGACGAACTGCCAGATGTTCACACCCGCGAGAATGAGGGAGATGATGCCTAAGGTAAAATTCAAACTGTCCATAATTTTATTCTTTAATTGTTAACGGGTGCGTCTATTTCTTCAAAATCTTCTAAAGTATCCAAGTGTGGTGGATCTTGACGCATTCCATTGATGTAATGACTGTATCCGAGATAAATTTCCTCTCCAAATACTTCCTCCGTGCCAATTCTTCGGAACACTTTTCCTTCATCGGCAATTAAGTGTTTTCCGTCTATTATCATATTTAAAATTTAATTCACATCACCTCCATAAGTGAAGTTTCCAGTTCCCATATTAGGCAAGACATAATGTCCGACCTTATCATACATATATCCGGTTGTTCCTATACGGACAGGGATTGCATCGAAAATCAATTTGCCTGATTTATCCCAAATCTTTGCGTAACTTCTGTGAGATGCAGATGCAGGCGTGTTCCCATTCCCAAACAGATACCAAGGTCTCATTGAATATACACCTTTATTTGTGTTAATAGAAACCGGAGCATTACTATCTAATTTTGCGGTTCCGTTAACTACATCTAATTCAATCTCATGCCAATCAGAGGTATACGCACCTAAGTTCACAAAATCTGAACCTCCACCAAACTGAGCGATAAATTGCTGTCCACGAATTCCAATAAACCCGTAAGATGCTGGAGAACCAGTTTGAATAAACCCATCGCCTCTTGCACTTGTACCAGTTAACGGCGCATCGTATTTGAACCGTATTTTTACCTTTCCAATTCTATGGTTGCTTATAAAGGTGTTAATTGTCTGCCCGTTTCCATCAGAATATAAATACTCTACTTCTTGCGGCTGTAACTCAGAATAACCACAAATATATATCTTAAAAGATGACCAGTTGGTTGCGTTCTGGTAGTCAGAGATGCTTCCATAAGGAACCACAATTCTACCATATGATGGATGGCCACTTAATACGTTTGTATTTGTGATTGTAGGTGGAATAGCCGGTTTAAGCACAAGTGTTTCCAGGCAGTTACATCCGCTAAAGCAGCTGTTCCCTATTGACGTTACGTTTTCCGGAACCGTTAATTTTGTGAGTGCATGATTATTGACAAACATCGATGATGGCAGTGATGTCAGTTCGTTGCACAGTTCAATCTCATCATCAAATAAATAATGGTTTGTAAACACGCTGCTTCCAAATGTTGTTACTGTTTTTAATGAACTAATCTTTCTTATCTCTCGACAATTAGACATAGCATCGGCGCTAATCGTTATAACATTTGGGGATAAGATTAGCTCTTTCAATGCAGTATCCTCATAAAACGTAGATGCTTGTATCACTAAAGACGGACATGCCACTTTTGTTAAACAAGAATTGTAAGAAAGAGCATAAGTTCCTGTAAGTGTTACCCCTTCTGGTAAATAAAGTTTTTCCAGTCCGTGATAAGACCTACATAGTGATTCTTTTTCTAAGGTTGTAACAGTATTTGGAATTGATATAACTTTGAGCGACGGGCAGAAATAAAAACAGACCTCTTCTAGTGTCGTTACACCTGCAGGTATGATAAATGCTTTAAGGGCATACATATCACGCATAGCACCTTCTGTCAAAGTGGTCAGGCCGATGGGCATCGTTATTGTTTCGCAATTGAATTCAAACTGAAAACAATAATCGCTTATACCGGCTATTGTCCCAATTTCAACTTTTTTAAGCATGCTCTTGCTTTTTAAAAAGTAGTTTGAAGCCGCAGTGCCACCAATTAACGAATATGCTGAACTATTGCCGCCCAGTGTCAGTGTTCCGGAAACCGGATTCAGCAGAATGACATAATCTCCTGATTCCGAGTATACATGACTTATTCTAACGACACCAGTACCGCTAATAGTATCCACCGTCGTTTCATCGCCCCAATCTATGGTTACACCCTGGGATGTGGTTTGGGAGAAAGTCAAATATACTGTTCTGGAATAATCATCGTTGATGGAAACATACAGTCGTGTCTTTCCGTCATCCGTAATATAATTCTGCCCGATGATAAGTCCTCCATATTTATTTACATAACTTTTTGCATCAGCCAGTACCCAGTTCCATCCTTGAGCGGTAAGCCCTTGATGTGTCGGGTTTGCCGGCATCTCGTTAAGTGCGAGAAAATCCGCTTTAGTATATGCATATAAAATCGTTCCGTCATAGTCGTAGAAATTCACGTCGCTTTCTTCTACTATACCACCCCCTTGTTGAATACGATCCACATAGCCCGAATAATCATCAAGCGCTGCGGAAGAAGGAACATTTACGCCCTTTGCCTCAATAGATGACTTAATATCAGCCTTTGCCTGCTGAAGTCTTGATATTTCTGTTGCTATGCTCATATTAAATCGCTGCTAAAAGGGCTTCGACATCTCCTACTATACCGTCAATATAATCGACAACCGACTTTGCGCCGGCATACTGCATATTTGTTGACGAACGTGAAAGGGCGGAGACCTTGTTGGAGGTCTTCTCCATCTCGGTGACGATTGCGTCAACGAGCTTGACCTTATCGTCTTCGTTGCTGATGTAGGCGGACACATCGTCCCCATCGAGCGAAGAGACGGAGAAGATGACCTCGTCGAGGTCGGTATCTGCGGTCAGTATAATGTAGTATGCGAGGTTGCCATGGCTGATTTCCGGGTCATCCCTCCAGATTGCTACACCGCTGAGAATCTCACTCAGGTCAAACCCGTAATAGTAGCCGTGGGCCACAATCATGGCCAGTTCGTTACACTCAATGATAAGAGAGCCGATGTACCTCTCTTCTGACCCTCCCGTGTACTGGGCCGTCATGTCGATGCGGTACGAGCCTTTGAGCCCAGCTTCACCACGTGGAATGGGAATTATAAGCGAATCGCCCCCGGAAGCGGTGAGAACGGTCGCACCTGAACCTCCGAGTTTAATATTCCCAGGACCAAGCAAAGATGTGTTATTTATCGTTTTGATATTTACACCTGATCGAAGCTTGTCCTGGAAGAAAGTCTTGCAGTTCGCAAGAAATCTGGAGAGCCCCTGTAGTGTTATGACCTTGCTCATAGCTCGTATTTTGATTTTTCGTTATACATACTGGAGAGAAGCATTGCTAGTCCGCTGCCTCGGCCGAAATCGGCTGTGGAGAATACATGATCCGTTGCGGTTTTCCACCAGAAGGCGCCGGTGCCGAACTTAACATCGCGGACAACCTCATAGGAGATGCCGTGATGCTTCAACATCCAATTGCCAATCAAGACGAACCTGTCGCACGGGATGGCCTCCCGGACAATTTCGTCCAACAGTTTCCTCGTCTCGACGATGGCCCGTCTGGAGACATGCATGTTGCGATGCAGGGCGAAATTCAGGGTCGGTAAACCGTGACGCTCCAGATATTCACGAGTGTCGGCAAGACAGCGCCTGTAAGGCGTTTCACCCTCGCGATGTGACGGCAGTTCTCCACTTTCGTTGATGCTGCGGACATAGTAAGGATAGCGGTCGAAGTCCACGGGCTTGCAGTAGAAATGGTCGTCGAATGATACCAGGAATTCCTCCCCTATGTCGGTGGTATCTACGGCCCTGAGCATCTTCGCCAGCACATTGGCATTCCGCTCGCCATGTGTCGTCGGATAATTCTTATAGATGTCTTCACACGGTATCCTCGTCACAGCATCGGAAAGCCAGTCCGGGCAATGTCCTGAGACATAGACCCGGCCGACATTGCGACCGTACTTCTCGATGGATCTGAGCGATGACCTCAGTTCCAGGTCGCCGCAGCCGGATCCCTTTCCGACAATGTAGAGAATGTCCATCCTTTATCCTCCGTTAACTTTGGTCTATATGAACCGGGTCCAGATCAGGGACCTCAAACAGTGCATCGATTTCGTCAAGAGACGCCTCTTCAATGCTGACATTGATGATCCTGGAGAGTACGACTGCCGAAATGATTTCGTTTGTATTGTCCGAAGGTCCCTCATAGATCATCACGTTTTCGCCGTCGGAAATAACGACCTCCGGGATAGGGAGGTGTTGCTCGGAGTCGGGGAAGTTTTCATCCTCGGCCACCTCGATGACATTGTGACAGAGCAGGCCCATCCCGATGGGCTTGCGACTCAGTGCAACGCTGCAGATCAGACTCATTCCGTCGGCGGACAGCCGGCAGTTCCGGAAGGTGTCGCCATCGCGTTCACAGGTGAATATACCGGCGTATTTTTTGGTGAAATAGTGGATAACGACCCGATACGGAACCGGCACCTCGGCACCGTCCCGCGTGAAGGTCTCAACCACAGTAAAATCACCTTTAAAGTTCTGGTACTTCATATTGATAAGGTTCTAATGGTCCGTAATTGACGATCCGTCCTGTAGGCTGTTCGGCCAAGTGCCATGAGAACGTGAATGACGCGATCTGCCCGGCCGTGCTCTCTCCTGAGGATACTTCGTCGATAATAATGCGGACACGCTGTCCGTCCTGCCAGATATAATGCTCTGAACTCTGAAAGAAACCAGTCCAGTAGTCCACCAGGGCCTGACTCCCGATATCACCCGTATCCGTGATGAATTTCTCTTTGAAATCATTGCCGGTCTCGTACTCGACATCACGGCTGGTGTGCGTCTTGTATTCGGCGCCGCCGGCATCCCGCTTTGATGCGCCGGTGGCGTAGATCTCCTCCAGCTGCCCGAATGTGTTGCGGAAATAGAACATCCGTACCCGAGCATCATCCTTCATCATAATGGTCCGGAGCGTCTTCTGGCCAAGGACGAAGTCATAGGCCCGGAGACCATAGGGGAAGTCATAAGCCACCTGAGGCCGGAGAAAAAGGAAATCAAGGTGCTGGTTGCCCTGGCGATAATATGAGAGGTCATATTCTGAAGCGGGCATCCCTACGGGATAGACAATCAGCTTTAATGGATCAGGACAGTCTAGGCTGCTTCCCGATAATATGGCAATTCTAGGATTTGGGAAAGACGGATAGGATTTCCAGGTTTGCGGACGAAGCGAGAGGATGAAATCGCTGCTTCGCGATGTCCGGACACCGTGCGCTCCGCCGCGTATGGTGGAAAAGGCAAGGGAAGCGGTGCTTTCTCCGTCGTCGTCGCCGTCGCTGCCGTCGTCTCCAGAAGAAGAGTCTACTTCGGCCGATAGTGCCACGGCATGTAGGTGTCCGTCATCGGGAAGAACTCCTTCCAGCAAGTACCTCATCCTGACGGAGCAACTATGCCTGGATGAAGATAAGGAAAAGGCCGCTTTCTCAACGGTGTCCACATAAATACGGATAGAGATGGATTCCTCCGCCTTCGTCGTATTAATGACAAGGTCGTCGATATCCCTCGAAAAATGCACGATGTCCTGGGCCGGAACTTGAGCGAAATTCAGCATAATGAATCCGTTTACTATGCAAAGATATCCTATATCTACGGCGTAGAAAGGACAGCCTAAAGTTCGACAAACTCACCTTCGGATTCCATTCTGTCAACGCCGGCGGCGAAGGTTACGGTCAGTTTCTTGCAGAGCCACGTCCTGCCACGGAAGTAGAATCGGTTGTACAGGCGCCAACTGGCGATTTCGGCAGGCGTAAGGTTCAGTGCTACCGTTACGGTCTGCCGATCGCGAGCCATCCAGGCCGCGAACCGTTTGTGATATGCCTCGAAGAGGTCGGTGGGGGAGAGTGAAATCCGATTGAGAATCTCCTTGTCGGTAGCCTGCGTGGGAATAATATCATACCTATGATCAATATTATACGGATCAATGACAATGCCGAGATCGCTGAGCTGTCCATCTCCATAGAAGCCGATCAATATATCTGTTCCCCGTTCGGATTTGTCCGGTATTGTAATGACAGGTGCGATGCGGTATGCCTGGAAGGGTGCTCGATCAGTATCTCCGGGATTGTCAGGGATTATGTGCGGAATATTTATCGGGACTGTCTTAACCGGAGCACCGGGGATGCGAACCTCGCAGGTCTCCTCGGCGGCTCCGGAGGAATAGTCCTCGTGCCGGAGGTAGATTGCGTCGATAAGATAACGCCTAGGTGTGTTAGATCCATCTTTTTTTACAGAAAAAATCTGTCCGGTGCGAGAATGATGAACAGCTGCATATCCCTCCGTGTTTTCATCTGGATAAGGATGTACAGGATCATAGTCTTTTGCCAGAACGATATCCCGAAGATTCCCGGTCTGCGGGATAACATCACCGTCCGCAATATCCAATTCGAGATTATCGATACTATACGTGTTGGAGACATCGCCACTCCATCCGAGTACATACTTTTTCCCGGCTTCGAAGCCGGATGAAAAACTATCTGACACTTTCTCATCCAATCTTATGGTGGTATTGGAAGAAGATAGTATCGTATCTGCCTTAACCATCAATAGTTTTTGTCCGGACTGGTAGATGTGTGAGCAGAAGACTCCGCATAGCACTTTGATGAGGTCCAAGAAGGTTACATCGGGAAGATAGGAGGCCAGATCTACTCTGGCACCTTGGTTTTGATTCCCGATTTCTTTTTTTGCCGACAACCTGTACTGGCCGACGATACATAGGGGGCGGTAAAAAAGAAATACGTTCCTTTCGAGTTCAAGGGCTCGTTCCCTACTTAACACTGGAGCGAGGATTTCTGCCAAGGGAAATACCGGCATCTCCACTCGGTTTTCGCCAGAGTCATCATAGGGGTAGTTGATATATTTCCGCGCAACATCTTTTGCCGAAAAATCAAATGTCTCCGTATAGGCCTGGTCAATCATAACCGGAGCATATGAATGATCTGTATCAAGATTCCCCGATATCCAATCTCCGATGGTCGCTTGAACCGATTTATTAATAGGAACTTGCCTGAGGCTTTCTATAACGTGCGGGAGATCACATATCTTTTGGTTAAAATCGACGGAATAGTCGATTCCTGTGAAGGTATAGTTCAACTCTCCTTCCTCGATACTCTCATAGATCAGTTTGCCTTCCATCAGGGGGAAGCCGTTGAAATAGAGGGTCGCTTTCAGGGATTTTACCTCGGGAGCGAGCATCATCGCGGCGATGTAGTTAAGCGCTGAGCAGTTCTTCTCGGTCGGCGCGAAAGTAATCTGCGTGGAGAATGCCGCCGGCATCGTGTCGGAGGAAAAGATCGGGTTCTCCATCTCGAGGGAGAATTCTGCATTGGGCGAGAGATCAAGGGAAATCCCGTCGGAAGTGATAATCTCAATCATCCTAACCTCCCTCTTTTTCGTTGCGATTCATATCGATCCAGCTGGGAGCGGAGCCCCCGGCTGCCGGCAATCGGGATCTCCGGCGCGATGGGATTGTCAAGCCGGTACATCAGCTTTTCGAGCATACGTTTCATTTCCGGATCCCCGGATGTAATGACTGTCGTCCCGGCGGATCCGGTAGGCCCGCCGGCAGCTCGGGATGCGGCCGCGATATACGGTTGCGCCGCCTCGATCCGGAGACTCCGGAGCGTCCCGTTGCGCCTTGCATACTCGATGGTGTTGATGAAGGGTGCCAGGTAGGGATTCTCCACGCCGTCTGCAGGGATCACATACTCTCCGCCCTCCTCTCCCACGAGAATGGTAGGGGAGGACACGAATCCCCGTTTATCCGGAGACAGCCTGGCCGGATAACGTTTCCCGTCCTGTTTGCGTTTTGTTTCTACCATACCGCCCTCGGCGGCTCCGAAGGACTCAATGGGGGTCTTTGCAATCATCGCAATCTCGGCAGCACCCATTGCCAAGGCCAGAGCTGCAGGGATAGCGCCCCAAGGAAGTCCCCATTGTGCGAGTGTCTGGGTAACAGAGACTGCCGTATTGATAATGGCCTGCGAGAGGTTCATAGCCTTCTCGCGCTTGGCCTGCTTGATCTTCATCTCCTCTTCGCGGGCGGCCTTCTCCTCCTCCATCGCCTTAATTTCGGCATCGAACTGGGCCTGGGTCATCAATCCATCTTTCAGACGGAGTGCCAGATCGTTCTTTTTCTTCTCATTGCCTTCCTCCCACTCCTTGAGTGCGGCTTGTTCTTTCTCCGCTGTCAGTTTGATGGCCTTCTCTGCAATAGAGAAACCCTGCTTGGCTGCATCGCCGATGGCCTTCATAGCCGTCTCCAGGTTCTTTGCGGCCATCGTACTGTCGCCAATGTTGGCGAAGAACTGCTCCCAGTCGCTTTGGCTCACGCCAAACATTGTCCCGCCTCCAGCGCCGGAGAGCATGCCCTGGTCGGTGCCCTTGATCGCACTTTGGGTGTCGCCGATGGCTTTTTTGACATCGTTTAAGGCTTTTATGTAGGATTTTTTCTGATCTTCTGTTAGCTTAACACCATTTAAGGCCCCGCTGGCAACAATTTGATAGAGAAGTTCCGCCTGTTGTTTCAAGAATTTCTCATCTTCTCTGAGAAGTTCTTTATTCATATTTCGCCGAATGGCAGCCTCTTTTCCAGACCCTTTTTGGGTGGCTGCGATATCATCGGCGTACTTTGCCTCTATCGCTGCCTTTTCACGTTGTTGCTCCGTTTTGATTTCGGCGAGTCTCCGGTCAAAGTCTTCTAGTTGAATCTTTTGAATGTTCAACTGGTGCCGCTTCTCGATAGCCTCTAACGCATTTTTTTGACCTTGGAACTTCTTTTTCTCCTCCTCATAACGGGCCAGTTCCGCCGCCAGTGCGGCATCCCGGATCTTATTGAGGTCATTTTGAGCTTTAGCCTCTTCCGCGACAACGGCGGCAATGAGCGACGTGGTATCCTTCGCGGCCTGTTCCCGTCGTTTCTTTTCGTCTTCCTCCTTTTTCTTGCGGGCATCCTCTCGTGACTTCTCTGAACGGGCAACCTCATCCTGGAACGACTTCAGATGCTTCATCATCGCTTCCTGATAGGCTGTTTCAACGGAAAGCTTGTCGCTTGCCGACATTTTTCCTTTGGCCAGGCGCTTTTCGTAGGTCTGAATCTCCAACTCATAAAGACGCTCATCGTATTCCTCCTGGCTTTTAATTGCTCCGGAGTTGTACTGCTTCAGCAGTTCCAGTCGGGCCTTCTGATATTCTTTATCTGATGAAAGCGACCAGGATTTCTTGGATTTATTATCGTTATTATCGTCGCCACCGCCTAAAGGAGGGCTTCCGGACGTTCCTTCCTCCCCGCTGTCTACGGGGGTGATAAAGGTACCCTTGGTAGTCCACCCGGCAGGAAGGCTATAAAGGTTGGCCATCACCTGGTTGGCCGCCGTAACGATCGCTTCAGCGTCCCGGACAACCTGCGTCTTGAGTTGTGATGCTACGCGGGAACTGTCATCCGACAGCGAAACCAGCCAGAAATCGGCCGTATTCTGCTGCCTCCGGATCATATCAGCGACAATCTCATCCCCGGCTTCTTTGCCGTGTTTCTTGTACACCTTCTCCACATCCTTGTAGAATTTCTGGACGGCTTTCTCGTCAGGGCTTTTCGGTGTGATCTTGCCGAGAACATCCGTGGCAAAGTCGGCCAGGTCACGGAGGATGCCTGTACCATTCCGGAGGGAGAGAACAAATCCTTCCCAGGCGGATTGCAGTTTCTTGGTGGATCCTTCCAGGGTATCAAGGCGCTCATCGGCGATTCGATCTAACTCTCCGTTGACACCTTCCAGAGTATCGCGCAGATCCCTGATCCCGTCTGTGTTTGAAAGGAATGTATTGAATGCGGCCACGGACCGTTTGTCGGTCAGTTCAAGCGTCCCGGCAAGGTCGATTCCCGTATCGTTCAACTTCGCAAGGCCGTCAATGAGTTCGTCCAGCGAGCGGACGGGGCTTCCCAGTTTCTTTGCCAGTTTCCCGGAGTCATCGGCGAGGTTCAGCAAGATGTTCCGCGTTGCGGTGGCGGCGGATGATGCGTCAAATCCGGCATTGGCAAGGGATCCCAGCAGGGATATCGTATCCCGTGCCGAGAATCCGAATGACTGAGCGACCGGGCCTACGATGGACATCGCTGTCTGGAGGTAGGAGAAATTGAGGGCGCTTTTGTTGGTTGAAACAGCCAGCACGGACAACAGATCTTCCGTATCCTCGGCTTTGAGGTTGAAAGTCCGCAAGGTAGCACCGGCAAGTGCTGCGGCTTCCGGAAGATCAGCACCGACTGCGGTAGCAAAATGCAGGACGGGCTCCGTCATAGACAGAATCTGCGGCTCGGTGAAGCCGAGCTTGGCAAGTTCCGTTTGGAGTCCGGTAACCTGGGATGCGGTGTATTCCGTAGTACGGCCCAGTTCCATCGCGTTTTCGGTCAGATTCGCAATCTCACGGACCGGTTTGCCGATGATGGTGGAGAGGTTCGCATTGGCCTGCTCGAATTCTTTCATCTTGTTCACTGCGGACGAAATGCCGCTGACAACACCGGCGACGCCAAGGCCGAACATAGCCAGCATCCCGGTTCCACCAAACCCGGCCAGCACCTGGCCGGTGTCCTCGCTTTGCGATTTTAATTCCCGTAGTCGCTCAGTCGTAAGTTTGACTTCCCGGTTGAGATTATTCCAGTTTTGCGTTCCTGGCACCGCCTTTGACAAAGCCGTTTTAGTTGCTTTCAGGTGCTTCTGAAGTTCGGACAGGGTTTTGTTTTCAAGGCTGATGGTCGAACTGATTTCCGAGTGTCTCTTTTTATTGGCATCCAGGGATGTTTTCGCTTTATCCAATTCTGCCTTATACTTCTTTGCCGATGCAGAAGCTTCGCCGTATTGTTTTACGGCATCCCTATAGGATTTATTCAATGAATCGACCTCCTTCTTCCCGTCCTTTATGGACTTTTGAAGTTCCTGAAGTTCTTTGCGGGCATTGCCGTTTCCGACAATGACATTCAGCCGGAGGTCTTCTGATTTGATCTTTGCCATAATCGTCGTATTATGGCACAAAAATAGCCGCTACTGAGCGGCCGGAAAGGACACGGGCAATAGCGGCTTTAGTCTGCTGGAGTCAACACCGGGAAAGCCGATTCTTCCAACATGTTACAGAGTTCTTCAAACTTTGGCTGAAGGTAATCGATAATCTTTAATGCAAGTTTATAATCTTGTCTTGTATGTTCTCGCTTGAAGGGGACTCCATTCATTCCATAAATAGTGAAATGGTGCCCCCCCCTCTGAACAAAAATATCTTCCAGGGAAATAATATAATAACCATCAAATGCGTAAACATAATAATGATACATTATATGAGAGCCAAAAACATCTAGAAATTGAGCATGAGAACAGACCGTATTCCAGTAATATATACCGTAGCTGAGCCCCATCGCTAATCTACTAGAGTGCCTTGGGAAAAGGAAATATTCGAATATATCGTGCGCTGTCATCCCGGGTTTTTCAATCCTTTTCCGAATATAAAGTCCCTCGGGCTCATTTAACCAGTCTTGGATATAATGGACATACATAGACTGAGCGGCAAGCCCACAATGTGCCAACAGAAGGACAACTGCAAAAGTGAATATCCGTCTCATAATCTCGATCATTTTACTCAAAAAGAGCAAAATCCGAGCCTAAGTTGCGGATCCCCGCACGGTTTCAGCGATTTCTTCGACATAGCCGTTCATCAGGCGGTCGGCGATGGAGGCGTAGGAGCCGTATACGAAGCGGTTGTGGATGCGGTAATTCCGCCGGCGTGCCGCATTGAGTCTGGATTTCTTGATGTCCAGGAAACGTTCGTAAACGGGGTGGACGAGCGTGAGTGTATTGGATGTGGTGTGGACGGACCGGCCGTCGAGCAGGGAACCGCTCCGGACGGCGAGTCCGGAGGCGGCAATGGCCGACGTCTGGCGCGTCAGCAGCTCCTGCCCTTCTTCCCGGAGAACCCGGGAGACAAACCGATCGATGGCGGACATTCTACGAGAGAGTGATATCGATGCTGTAACCGAACCAGCCGCCGAAAAGCGACAGTTCCGGCACGATGTTGACGTTTTCCAGGGAAAGACCGGATAGGTAATTGCAGGAGCCGGATGTCAGCGCGTTATCCAGTGTAGCGACGACCTTGTTTGATAGCTCCAGCAGAGTGGCGTACATCTCATCCTCCAGGGTCGGGGTCGCTGCGGAGCCCAGCTCGTGGGCAAGGACGAAGAATGCGAGCGACAGGGTATCGCTAAAAGTGTCGGTATCTCCCCGCTGGAAACACTCCGGCCGGGCGATGACGACCTGGTTTCCGGAGGCATTGGCGAGTTTCGTGGTGGCGTCACCCTGATTGACGCACCGGATGACGGAGGCACCCTCCAGCTGGAAGGCGGAGAGCCATTCATTTAGTCTTTGAAGCCTTGCGAATCTTTTCATCACGCTTGTTTTCTTTGTAGTTGCACCATAGGATGGAGAGGATGGAGAAGAGTGGCTCTTCATCGACGGCATCCATATTGCCGATGGATCCGTCTCGGGAAATCTGTACGACGAGATCTTTCCAGGTAAACCGCTCGGCCGGTGCATCGCTTCCTGATCCGGAGAATAGAAGTTTCATGTTGACGTCTTCTCCGTCGATGGTGATCGTCTGCGTCTGGATGAAGTTCAGGCAGCTGGCGAACCAGGACATAATCAAGTTTTTCTGCCAGGCGGAAAGCCCGGACACCGTGCGGGGATCCCGCCCGTCCCGTACCGGATGCGGCCGACCGTTGTCGTAAAGCCAGGCGATGCATTCGTCCAGGGCCCCGATGTCCTTATTCTTGAAGAATTCCTGGAGCGCCCGGGATGCGTTACGGAACCGCCCGAAAGAGAGGTCCTGCAGCAGCGCCTTTGGTCCTTTCAGCGGACGCCGGAACGGCCTCCGGATAAGCGGGATCGGGTTTTCCACGCCCTGGTAGGCCAATTCCAGCACGCCGGGTTTGGCCCTTTCGGCCGTGAAGAGGAATCCAAGGCATTCTTCGCACATCAGATAGACCTTCTCGCTGATCACCGGTGCCAGATGTGCAATTTTCCGGGACGGCCGGATTCCCAGGAATACAAACAGCAGCACACGGATGTTGAACTCAAGCGGGGAACGGTCTTTCCGGACGCACTCATCGTGCAGGCGGAAGACGCGCCGGATCTGTTCCGGTGTCATTTCTTCCCAGGAAGTGGGAATATCGGCCGACTTGCCGTTTGCAAATTCGATCCGCTTCATTGAACGCTGTAGAATTTGTCGCGGCGGCGACCGGATGGAACGAGGGCGTTCCCTTCCCAACCGCTTTCTCCGCCGTTCATCTCGGCGGTCATCAGATCCTGGATTTCTTTCAGCTGCTGCTCGATGTTTCCGACGAACCAGTCGATTTCCTTCATGGTTGCGGCCGCACTCTGGGTGTTGCCTTGGTACGACGGGGAGAATCGCCGGGCGATCTTGAGCGGGAAGGCCTCCAGCGACCAGCGGCGGACAGCGACCGTAAGCGCCTTGAGCACGGCATAGCGCCGGGCCAGGTTCAGCAGGTTCCGGTCATCTTCCGCCACTTCCTCGGCCGTGATAGCATCCCATTTTTCGCCCAGGAATCCCCGAAGCCGCATTTCCTGGACCTCCAGCACCAGACTCTGGAGCCGGTAATAGAGGAGGTAACTGCCGTCGATGGGGTAGATGGCCTCCAGCTCCGGGAGGCTCTTCACCAGCGATCCGTCGAAGGCCCTCTTTTTGCCGGATTCCTCCCACTCGGGAACGTGGTTGGCTTCCAGATAGGTATACAGTGCGTCGAGCGACCGGTAATACTGCTCCGTCATCGCCTGATCGTCCCGGTCGAGCATCCAGGAGAACGGTACCTTCTCGTTGTCATCGGCCTTGACCTTGCGACCGGAGTTACCGTGCGTCAGTGTAGTGCGCTGGACCCACCGGGAGACGGCCAGTACCGCGATGGGAAGCCGGACGGCGTCGACAAATTCCTGATTGAGGATGACGGGGGGTAAAATGATGCCGTGGCCGCTGGGTTTGGGAATGCTACCATTCAAATACTGGTAGGAGGCCTCCTCGATGACGTCATCCCCTACATGTCCGGCCACTTCGTTGGTGGCAAAAAGGATCTCCTGCTCGATCAAATCGTAGTTCGCCGCTGCGGCGAATGTGCCCGTCAGCCGGTTCAGTTCAACGGAACCGTTGTTTTCCTTGTTGAATAACTGGTACATTGCTACTGATTTTTAATGCGGTCGGCGGATGAGATGGACTCTTCCGTCTCCAGCTTCGTGTGATAGAAGCCGATCCGGAGGTCTTTGCCCGGGAAATTGAAGGCGATGGCCTGGTTAAGCGGCTCCAGGATGGTACTTTCCTTGATGGCGGCATCCGAAAGGAGATACAGCTTGAATGCATAGAGCATCTCTGAGCCGGATGCAAGCTTCCCGTTGACCATCACGTTCGACAGCGACGGGTGCAGCCCCATACCGGAGGTGATGGCCGAGACGGATGCTTCGGAGATCTTTAGCTGAGATTCGACGAAATCCTTAATTTTCTGGTCGATTGCGTCGATTTTCCACGATTCGACACGGTCGCCGTCGTTGATGTCCACCGTGTGGAAGAATTTTCCGGCATTCTCTTTCCCGGAGAGGACCTCCGTAAGATTTCGAAGCAGCTTCTCGGTCAGGCTTGATATTTCCTGCTCGATCCTGGACTCGTCCCAGTCACGGTGCATTTCGCGAAGGGCGTTCCGCTTGGCATCCCAGTATCCATTGGGGGAGTGAACGTGGTAGGCGAGATTAAGTCCGTTGTCAGTCACGTATTTGAAAATCGTCGGGATGTCGGACCCCCGGACGATCCACCGGAGGGCCCCCCAATACTGCGGCACGCTATAGAAATCCCGACTGAAGCTGTAGTTGCTGATGTAGGCGGCCGACACGCCGTACCGGCCTGGATCTTTCGGGTCATAGACCGGATAAGGACGGATGCCCGTATTGACACATCCGTGCTCGAAGTCTCCCACTAGAATACGCCGGACGTCCCGGATATTGATGGAATCTTCCGGCCATTCAAGCCGGGCATTCTTGGCCACGAGATGTTCCAGGTGATCGATGAAGGGTGTACGGCCGATCCGGTGGCCGCGCTGCAGGTGCACGGCGTTGAAGAATCCCTTCAGATAGAGATAATCTGTCGCACATCCGATGATATAGGAACGCACATCCCAACTGTCAAGCCAGGCCTGGATCTCTCTGTCCTCGGTCCAGATATGCTTAATCTCTCCGCCGTCAAATCCCAGCCTGTAAAGGAATGGCCCCTGACCGTACATCAGATTCAGCTGCCGTTCCAGGATTCCCGGCGCCAGATTGTTATCATCGAGCGTGTCCCGGAGACGATTGGGTATGTCATTGTTGTGCCCGAACGGCACAACCTTGAATTCGCCGATCGACATCGGCCGGAATTCCCAATTGCGGTCGGCCAGCGACCATACCATTGCGTCGGCTTCCACCATGGGGCGGTTAGACATCGTATAGCAGCGCCCGTCATCAAGGATGATGGCATGGGTATGCTTGGATATTTTTTCAGTTTTGGGCATATTATCGCAAATCTACTTTTTCGCCGTTGAAAGTCATCAGCAGGGGCTGGTAGAACTGCCTCGGCTCCATTGTGTCCAGATCCAGATACGCCTCCATTATTTCCGCATTCTTGTTATATTTCGCCGATTCGCGTTTCCTGAGACGGCCGTGGCGGACATAAATGATTCCGTCACTCTTTTTCCGGGTGGCGTCGAACGACATAAACGAGAAGGCGAAGGATTTTCCATCAGCTGACAGCCGTCGCATCTCGTGGAGCGCATCAAACAGTTTCATAGTGCAAAGTTATGCGAATCCAGGCGGGAATAAAGGACAGCGGGTCCAGGGAAACCGGTTTCGTGGCTCCCGGCCGTTGAATTCGTAATCACGGCCGAAAAAAGTCTGCTTATTGGACCTTTTTTTTACTTAATGCGCTGAAATTCTTTGATATATTTAACGATGACGGGCAAAAACGGCGATTTCTGACGAAGAAGAGCGCGGCCCGCCCTGTTCTCTCCGTGCGGACGCACCGCTCCGAAAAGGTGATATATGACACGAGGGGTATTTCCGGTGCTTATTTCCTCCCGGTGAAGATGGGATCGATGTTGCCGGGAGTCGCGGCCGTCTTTCCGGATGCAAGGGCCGTCAGGCGCCGGTCCATCAAGAAATACTTGAAGGCGTCGGATGGGTTGGTGGACTTCATCGGGAGATCCTCGACAGGCAGACGCTCGCTCCGTTTGTCCTTGTAGACGATATCATCCTTCACCTTGGTGCGGGCCAGCTGCAGGGAGGCCTTGAGTTCCTTCGCCGCATATGCGTCGATGCGCACCACCGGCAGTCGCGGGTTGCTCTCGGAGAGGATCTTCATCATAAACGTGTACTCCTGGCTCTGCAGGATGGTGGCCTGGCCGACGGACATCAGCTGCACTACCCAGCCTGTGCGGTGCCCGTGACCGTCCGTCTCGATGGCGTGTTTGAGGTCGTCGGCGTTGGACCGGCGGATAGACCGGTAAGCATTGCCGGCCCGGTCATAGTAGAGTTGCACGGTCTTGTTGCGCATCGGTGCGAAGTAGGCCCGGAACTTGGCTCCGAGTTCCGGGATGTGGGCCGGTGCCAGGGTAAAGAGGAACTTCAGCACCCGGATGCAGTCCGTGCCCCGGTCCTCTCCCTCCTGTCCGCATACCATTGAGCACATGTTGCCGAAGTCCACCCCGAGACGCAGCGGCCGATCGGGATCCAGATAGCGAAGGACCCGGCAGTCTTCCTGATCCAGGAGGCCGAACTCATCGTAGGCGGATTCATCGATCCCGTCGAAGTAGAAATGTTTCTCATTGAGGGCGGAGTAGAATCGTTCACCGGACTCAAGTTGTGGCCTCATTGACAGGATCGCCGTCTTCAAATCAGGGATGTTCCCCTCGATGGCATCGCGGAACCAGTCAGCCGTGAGAATGTCCACGTTGACGTATGAGGAGGTCCGGATATAGAATGTCTCATTGGCCGGCTGTTTCCGGAGCGCAATCCATTTCGCCCTCCAGTCGTTGGCAATCCTGAGCGCCCGTCGGCACCGTTCCAGATCTTCCGCCGAACGGGTCTTGATGTAGTTATCCTTCTCGGCCACATAGGTGCGCAGCGCATCATTGTACACCAGCCCCGCCTTGGCCACGAGCATGATACTGTCCACGTCCATCACCTTGACATACTTCGACATCCAGGTATATTCCCCGATATTATTGGGATTGGCGACGTCCGAAGTGAAAGACAGGCCACGGTAATAGACGCTATGTCCATACTCGGCCCGATAGCCGCGCACCGCCTTCAGCAGATTGGCGATCTTGCTTTCCTGGAAATACTTCGCTTCATCCCCGAACACGTACACATAGCTGCTTCCTGCAAGCGTGGACGGACGGTCAAGAGAACCGAACCGGATGTTCAGCCCGGTGAAGAAGACGATCGTGCGCTTGTACGTGACCAGCTTGTTGAAGGGCTTCCAGAAATGCGGACGAAGCCAGTCAGGGAGTGACTCCTTCTCTTTGTCGGTATATCGCGGAGGTTCTTTCTCCACCACATAGTGGATTCCTTCCCGGAGTCCCTTACGCTCCAATGCTTCCAGGACGGTGGGAAGGATGTTCGAAGAGAGATTCGTGAAGGTGTCTGCCACCCAGACACAGGGCGCCCCCGGCATATCGTATATGATATCCATCAGGCGCTCCGTCTGGATATCTGTTGTCTTTGCGGATCCGCGGCCCAGCTCGCAATAGAGTTTTCGCGGACTTATCAGGTTGATTACCTGGGCGAATTTGTTCATGTACTGGACCGTCGCCGCCTGCGTCGAATCCAGCTTAACTTTCTTCCGATTGCTCATCCTTCAGGAATTTTTCCAGATCCAGTTCCTTGATGCCGGCTTCCTGCCGAATTCGTTCCAAATCAACGGAGCCCTCAGGGAGTGCCTTGAGAATGGTGGCTTCAACTTCGCGCCGGTCCACCTTGGGAAGACCGATGGATTCAGGATCCAAGGACTGGATGCGGAAAGACGGCCGGAAGAGTTCCGGATTGACGGACGGTTGGTCCTCCTGATCCAGTTGCAGAACCTTCGCTTTCATCATCAGGATCTCCGATGCCGCCTTGAAGTCCTTCGATGATGTGGCCGCATCCCGGGCTGCGATGTACAGCGCGTCGAACTGGTCGGCCATCTTCCTGCGCAGCGCATCCTTGGTATAGGCTTTGTCGCTGTAAAACAGTTCCGTAGCCTCTGCATACATCGCCGAGGCTTTCTCATACGTAAGGCTGACGGGCTTCGACGTCAAAAATCGCATTGTCACGCGCTTGCCGTACTTCCAGTCCAGCGAATGGATGAGCATCAGAAGGTCCAGCCAGACCCGCTCCTTCGCACTGAGGTCTGAGGCCTTGCCGGATGAAAGATACTCCTCGATGCGGGCCCAGGCCTCCAGATCGGCCGTCCCGCCGAAGAGGTCGAGTTTCGAGACGGCAAAGGATTTGTCCCGCTTGACCTTCCCGGAGAGGATGTCCGCGATTGAGTGCAGCACGTCGGCTACTTCTTTGTTGGTTTCGTCTTCGTTCATCGGTGGGTGGATTCATAGATGCCGATCATCTTCTCGATCTCGTTGAGCCGGAACTGTTTTTCCCGGATGAGATTCCTGCGGCCGTCATCAAGATCCGGCCGGTCGCCTTTCCGGATCCGGAACTCCAGCCGGGTAATCCCGTTCCGGAGATTGTCCCGCTCCTTCATCAGGTCGACGGCGTTCATCTTCCGGATGGCTTCCAGGTCTGCCGTTCGGCGGAAGACCTGGTGCTTCCCCAGTATCGTCCCGGACTCCTTGAAATGACTGAATTCGCGGAAAATTTCCGCATTTTCAGTATAATTTTCCAGCAACTTTTTTGCTGTTCTGTAACAATCATCCTCAGAGGTGCATGAGAATAGGTTCTCGTGCGCTTCGACGTAGTTGTGATAAGCCGTAATCTTGTCGGCTGCGAGGATTTTCAGCTCCTGGGGACAGTTCGGATCGGAGAGGAACGGCCACTGCCGCCGGAAGTATCCGGATGTCCGGACCGCCGCTTCCGCCACCCGATCGGGGAGAAGGGATCCGAGCACGCGGGTGAGCATCCGGCCGTATTTCTCCGGATGCCGCTCCACCATCCGGTGAAGATGGTCGTTCGGCGCGTAAACGTCAAGGAGCCGGAGTCCCTCCCGGACTTCGGCTCCTTGGTCAAGCCATTTCTCGATTTCTGTCATAAGAGCACTTTTACGATCTGAGAAGCGATTGCATTGAAGCCGGCAGGATTCGCGAAAATGAATTTCTTCCGGACCATCGCCTCCGCGACCTTCGCCCAGCAGGGGTCGGCACGCAGGACTACGGACAGATAGTTGCCCCATTCGCGGGAAACCAGGACCGGCCGGGTGAGGTGCGTCTTCACCCACTTCCTGACGAAGTCCTCGTCAGACAGAACGTCATTCTCCGGAAGGAATTCTTCCAGGGCGGTCTTATCGAACACCACCGGCGTGCGTCCCCACCAGGTTTCCTTGTCCTTGAAGACATAGACGGCAGGGCTGCAGAGTTCTTCGAGGGTGATCTTCGCGCACGGCACCAGATTGGCCGGCACCAGCACAAAGCGGTCTTCGACCTCCGGGTCCGTGATGACATTTTCCAGAAGGATGTCCTTCAGGCTTTCATCCGGCTTCACCGGGATCAGCTTGAAATCCCCGGGCCCGTTCTTTTCCCAAACTTTCCCGAGGATTCCCTCTGATCCGGCAAATGCGAGTATCACCAGGGTGATTGCTTTTGCCATAGTGGTTTAGTCGGATTCGCCGTCGCTGTCGCCATCGCCGGATGCGGCATCGGCCACCGGCACGTCAGCGCCTGTGTAGATACCCGGCAGGAAGGCGTCGGCCATCGCCTGCTGGAGGGTCATCTTGTGGTTCGTCGCCTCGTTGTTGAGCGTGGGCTCGACGCCGAGGTAGAGCGGGTTGCATTTCGAACCGTACACCTTGCGGGTACCGTTGTCGCAGTTCCCGACCAGGGCGATCAGACCCTTGTTGACGTTGGCCTCGATGAAGTCGTTCACCGCCTTGTCGTCGCCCGGGTGGGTAAACTCCAGTTTCTTGGTGAAGCCTTTCGCGTCCGCCTCGCCGGACACTTCGAAACCGGGAGCGATCGTCGTGGGGGTCGCGTAGATCTTCACGGCCTTGGCGCCCTGCTTGAGGGTGAAGTCACCGGAGAGGGCCGTGTCGCCGTGCGAACGGGTCGGCTCGGCGGTCACATCGTCGACATCGATGAGAATGATGTCGGGATTCTTGGGAAGGGGAGCGCCGGCACCGGCGCTCGCCTTCGGGATGGATACTTTCGTGTACATATTCAGACTGGTTTTGGGTTACTCACTTTCACCGTCGGAGCCGTCCCCTTCGCCGGAGGCACCGCCGTTGACCCAGACGCCACCGTCGGTGGGATCCGTGGCAACCGCCTCGCTCGGGGTGTAGCCGTCGGGAACGGCGGCATACACGGCCTCTTCCACGCGGAAGCCGACGGCGAGCGAGAACTCACCGAGGATGTCGACATCGTAGTGGTGCTCTTCGATCTTCTGGATCACGTTCTTCGCGTTCACCAGGTCGACCAGAAGCACGAAGTTCTCCTTCGGCGTGGCGAAGAGGATGGGGGAGCGGTACATCGAGTCGAGCCCGATCAGGCTGAAGCGGGTGAATTCGATGCTGGTGCCGGTGTCGGTACCGGTAAACTTGCCGTACACGGCCTTGTAGGCGCGACGGTAAGCGGTGATGAGTTCGTTGGCGACATAGATGTTCATCTTGCCGGCGAAGAGCGGGGAGATCTTGTCCGCGAAGCCGTCGACATACTTGAGCAGCTGCTCGTCGGTCAGCTTGTAAGGATCCACCGCGTCGGCGAGGAAGTTCATCTTGCAGCCTTCGGTGGCCTTGCCCTCGACCAGCTGGGTTTCGAAACCGTCCATCGAGTTCACGGCAGGCGTGCCCTCGTCCCCGTCGGACTTGGAACCCGCGGCGACATACTTGCCCTTGCCGAGCATCGAAAGGGTAATGTCGTCCAGAACCTTCGGGATGATGTGCTGCTCGACGATGTAGTGGGTGATGGGCATCTCGGAGAAGGTCTTGCCCTGCTCGTAGAGATACAGGAGCCAGGAACCGATGATCTCGGCCGGCTTGATGCTGACGTTGATCTTGTGGCGGCGGTACTTGATCACCCGGGGGGTAAACTTCATCTTGCCCTTGGGCGTCCAGGCCGGGGTGAACTGCTGGGCGACCTCATTGAGGAAGCCGTTTGCGGCGATGTAGTCGGAGTTGACATTCACCTTGGTGAGTTTGTCGGCATCCGCAAAGCCGTTGTAGATCCGCTTGGAGACGAGTTCGAGGCGGTACTTCGGAGGCATCGCCTGCGAGAACTCCTGATTGAGATCCGCCACGTCGATCGTTCCGGCGTCGGAGGCGCTGACGCGGCCCTCGGCGAATGCCTGGGCGAACAGATTGTGGGCGGCCTTGGCGTTGATCTTGAAGACCGGAGCTCCGACGCCGACACCCTTCGCACCGGGAGCATCCTCCGGAGCGGCGGCCAGATCGTTGATGGTGCCCTGGAGGACATTGATCCGGTTGCGGTTCTCGGTAATCTCCTGTACGAGCGTGTCGTGTAGCGTTTCTGCCTCGGTGTCGACCGTAAAGTCGACGGCGAGGAGTTTGTCGAGGAAAGCCTGGCCGTAGGTCTTGACGACTTCGGCCTTCTCCTCCTCGGTCAGCGTGACCTTCCCGCCTTCGACGGAGAGGTCTTCCTTCTTGAAGAGACGCGCGACGAAGCGGCGCATCTGGTTGTTGGAGAGCTTTTTCATAATTTGCTTAAAATGGATTAATTGATGTTGGTTCGAATGAGGATGTTTTCGATACACTGATCCAGCGTGAGGATCCCGTCGGCGAGCCCCAGCCGAATGGCCTCTTCTGCGTAGAAGGTATCACCGGTCAGCACGCCGGGAGCCTCCGCCTGGAGGTTCTGGCGACCGGCTTTCACATCAGCGTGGAAGGCCTGTGCAATGGGAGTCAGCTTTGCCTGCAGGCGCTCGGGCTTTCCGTCCAGTGCCTCGCGGTAATCTGCGTTCTTGTCCGGCGACTCCTTGGCATAGACAGAGATGATCCGGGTACCGGTCTGCTTGTTCTCCCGGTCATCGATGAGCTGTGAGTACACGCCGATCGAGCCGAACTCCGAGAGCTTGTTGTCTGCGAAGACGCTGTCGCACATCGAGGCGATCCAGTATGCCGCGCTGAAGCAGGCATCGCAGTGGGCGATGACGGGTTTGCCAGTGGCCTTGAAATACGCGATGGCTTCCTTGATGGGAGCGATGGCATTGACACTTCCGCCTCCGGAATCGATGTCCAGGATGAGACCGGAGCAGGCCGGATCGTCGGCCAGGTCCTTGATCCGGTCTCCGACATAGAGCATCCCGTAGCTGAAGCAGGTATCGTATTTGGTGATCGCGGAGTGCAAAGGAATGATCACGATTTTCTGACCGTCCGCCTCGGCGTAGGCCGCATCGTCATCATCGTCGTAATCCGTCGCAACGGTCTCTCCGCGGAGGACCTTCAGTGCGATGGGAAGCCAGGACTCGGGCTGATGAAGCGCCCAGATGCCCCGGCGGATATCAAGCGCCAGGCGCTTGGGATGGGGTTGACGTTGCATAGGATGACCTTTTTTGCAAAGGTATCCTATATCTCGTGCGTGGAAAGGACAGCCCTAAATGGCTATCGGGCACTCATATTCAACGCTCATCTGCAACGGAGAGCCTTCCTTGACGTCGAAATGGACGGGAAGATCTTTCGTTCCGAAGATATCCGAACGCCCATTGTCGTAGATGATCAGGATCTCGGCATTGGCGCGAAGCTCGGGGAAGGGCCTGGAGATGTTTACGGTCATTTTCAGTTTTCGGCGGATGCCTCCTTCCTCCGTCACACGCTGTACGTCAGCCGTGTAGACTGCCGGTACCATCGGCACCTCCCTGCGGAAGTTGTCGCCGGCGTCCAGGTCCCGGACAAAGATGTTTTTGATGATGCGAATCATATTGATGGTATTTATAGAATTTTGTCGATGCGCTCGGCCCGGTTCAGAAGCTTCGCGAAAATGGCCTTCTGATATCGTTGCTCCTTCCTGTAGGCTCGCTTGGACAGGACATCGAAATCATCCCTGCTATACAACTTCCTGGATGCGATGAAGGCATTGATGATATCCCGCTTCTGGTACTCGGTATGGAGGCCATTGAAGTAGAAGACGTAGAAGTCCTGGTCGAAAATGGCTTTCAGAGTGTCGTTCAGGCTCTCCGTGTCCACTTTGTCATAGTACAGCCACTTGGATTCCAGTGTCCGGCTGGATGGCAGGATAGGGAAAGAAAATGTCACCCGGCTCTGCGGGTCCGCGTTGAAGGGGACCGGCGTGTCCGATGCCCGGAGGTGCGAGATGAGCAGCCGTCCGAACATCACCTTGTTCGTCACCTTCAGAAGTCCTTCCTCCCGTTCGGGGAAGATGTATCTGCAGTAGTCTCGAAGAATACTGTCAGTGATGCTCAGGGAAGCGCAGATATGAGGTTTTTCGGCGGAAGGCATAAGTACAAATATACGAAAAATCCGCTAATTGTGCCATATCGTGGCACATAAAATTTGCTTATCGCCATCCGTTTACAGATGTGAACAGGGCCGGGCGGAGATATGGAGAGGATTGAAAACGTCGATATATATACATATTTCGAAGGCAACTTTGGGCAACTTTTGTAACCGATTGATAATCAATGGTGTTTATTTTCTTTCTCGGTTGCCTTTTTTTGTTTTGGTTGCCTTTTTCAGAAGCCGGTTGCCTTTTGGTTGCCTTTTGGGTGCCTGGTTGCCTTTCTGAAAAATGGCCTAAATCATTGTGTGTCAATCGGGTTGCCTAAGGTTGCCTTGGTTGCCTTCAAAAATCGGAATCTTTTTGACGATTTCCCATAATCAGCCCGTTTTCCGCCTCTTCCACTCTCCCCGGGAGCTTTTGGAAAACGAAGGTTTTCCTTTGAATAGGGGGTCCGGGGGATTTTTGCCGATATATTTTTATAGAAAAATAGAAATGGTATGAGCCCAAGCCGGGCTGGATGCGGCAGGGCCGCCGCCCGGCGGGCATGAAAAAAGCCCCGGATCACTCTCCGGGGCCGCTGCCATCGTGGTGAGCTACCAAACAATCACGCAAAAATGGCATGGAAATTTTACAACTATTTATTCCAATTCTTGTATTCTTCCTGGTTTCGCGGCATCTTCCGGATGGCGGTAGCATATTCATTAAACTGAATGTTGATCTCTCCTTCATCGTAGAGCCAGCACAAGAGGCCGATGACCATCTGAGTCTCCCGTTCCGTATTGCGCTCGATGGTAAACCATTGGTCGTTCATCGGAAGTTCCTCGTTGACCCAGTGCGCGTATATGGGCGCCGTGTGCTCGATCCAGTTGGCGTATGCAATCGAGAAGGCAAGCATGGCCTCCGGAGTCCGGAGAAGGTATTTGCTGTAATCGTACATCGCTATTCAGGCAAATCGTCAAACATTCCCGGTGCCGCTGGTGGAATGTCCGGCACATCCGGTGCTTCGGGAACCTCGTCCGCATCGTCGATGCTCCCGCTCTGCAGGATGTCCAGGTTGATGCCGTAGTTGTGGCAGAGGGCGTCATAGTCGAACACCATCGCGGTAGTCGTCGTGGAGTGATTCTGATCGACGCCGGCGGCGGTGGAAATCAGTTTCTTGAACTTTATGCCGCCTACGAGTCCAAGATATTCGGGCGTGTGCTCGATGTAGAACTTCAGAGAATCCTTCGGAATGACCTTGTTGCCCGTCTGCCGGTTCTCCAGCATATACAAAGAGAAAACCCGTTTGTAATTGAAGAGGAGATACCTGTGCGATGCATTGGTCTGGATCTCGGGCCCTCCGTTCTTCGGACGGAGCGTTCGGCCTCCCTCGATGATTCGGTAGTCCGCCTCGATCCAGATCTTGGAGGCGGAAACGAGCGTCTCTACACCGTCCCAGAATTCGGACAGTTCGCTGTTCTCCTTGGTTGTGGAGTTCTGACGCACGCACAGTTCGGCAAAGGTCCTGAGCAGCTCTCCATATTTGAACGGCAGGTCCAGCCAACTTTCCAACGTCCGGAACGCGGCGAGAATGACCGTCCAGTTGTTCAGCGTCCGGTCCTCCATGCCGTAGGAGCGAACGAGGGTATTCAAGTCCTGCCGGGTGTCGTCGAAAGCGACGCGGAACCCGGAGCGGAAACGGCTCCGGTGTTGCAGGATCTCTTTTGTCAGGTGGGTGAGGCCTCGGGCCTCGACCACCTTCAAGTCATCGAAAATCCTCTTCTCTTCGTCCGTGAAGGATGTCTTGGCGAAGGTCAGATAGATAGTCCTGGAAAAAAGGGCGATATCCGCAGTCGGCATTTCCTGTCCGGAGAGCACGACGCCGCAGTCGACAGCCGTCATCTCACGCTTCTTCTCGTTGTCGACATTCAGCCTGGTGCGGCCGCTGCCGTCGTAGATTCCCTTCAGGAACTCATACTTCTCCACATCGATGTCTTTCTTCATCTCATCGAGGTGGACGATGGCGTTGCTGACCTCGGCCACTGCCTCGGCGAGTGCCGCCTTCGTGGCGTTAGATACGTTCGGAGCACGGCGGCCGGAAGTAAAGAAGAAGGACGAAAGCGACGTGCCCAGTTTCGATTTACCCGTTCCCTTGGGCCCGAAAAGGCAAAGGAGCGGGAAGTCGCCGTTGGTGGACTGGATCACGATATCGCGGAACATCGTAGCCAGCAAGTAGCACACGGCCACCCTCGCGTTGTCGCCGAAAGCAGCCACCAGGCGCTGCACATAGTCGCGGAGACTGATCTTGTTTGTCTCCAGATATACGAACTGGCGCTCAGTCAGGAATCCCTGCGTGTTCGCCTGCGTGTCGGCCGCACAGCCGGGAAGGTAATACTTCCGGTCACCGATCTCCACAATCCCGTATTTATCCGCCTGGTAGAACTTTCCGTCCTCGTCCATCCCACCGTTGCCCCAGGCCCAGAAGCCGTGCCGCTTCTGCCAGCCCAGCTGCCTGATTTCGTCTGCAGACGGCGTGTTGTCGTACAGATAAAGCTTCAGTCGTGTCAATTCCGCAGCAGTGGCCTCCCAGACGAAATTCCCGGCACTCTCCGTTCGCGTCTTGAAGTCCGAGAAGGACACCAGTTCCGACTGGGAGAGTTTGACCACGGCCTCCTCATGGCGGTCGTTGATGACCTCAAAGACTCGCTTGGCATTCCGTTCATCGCGGATGTGCAGCACCGGGCGCATCGTGAAATTGCTCCATCGCTTGTCGCCGGTACTGGACCCGGCACCGAAGTAGCAGTTGTTTTTGACATAGAACCCGTAATTCCGGAGCATCTCCTGGGCGGATTCGTCCTTGACGGTGCTTTTCCGCTCGCTCTCGTTCCGGGCCTTGTAGAATTGGGACGTCCAGATCTTCGCATATTTCCCGTCCCGCTTCCGGAAGGTATCGAGCAACACGCCGGCCGCTTCCTGATCCTTCATCGAGGCGAGAATGCCTGATAGCTCGGTGATGATGTCGGTTACCTCGGCCAGTCCGCCGGCGGATTTCATCCGCAGTGCGTGGTACCAGGGCAGGAAATCGTTCGTGTATTGCGCCAGGGCGTCACTATATCCGCGCGGACGGTTGCCGAAGTATTCGTCAGGATCCTTCCCCAGCTGGGGATCCCAGCGCATCACCCGGACATCCAGGCCCTTTTCAATCAGTCGTGGAGCGTTCTTGATGACGGCTTTCTCCCCGGCCGCATCCATATCCCCGATATAGATTACGCTCTTCGCCTTTCTGGCAATCAGGTCGATCTGGTCGTCCGTCAGGGCCGTCCCGCAAGGGGCAATGGCGTTCAGCACGCCGATCTGATGCAGACGCACTACATCCGGATTCCCTTCGCACAGCACTACGGCCCTGGAGGCTCCGATCTGCCTGGATGCGACCCGCCAGCCGAAGAGTGTCTTTGACTTCGAAAAGAGGGGAGTGTCGGCCGTGTTCAGATACTTCGCCACATTGTCGATATCACCCATATATCGTCCCGTGAATCCGCATAGGATCCCGGAGGTCGTATAAAGCGGGAAGATAAGCCGGTCGCGGAATGTGTCATAGTACACTCCGGTGTCCGGATTCTGCTTGATGACCCCCGCCTCCAGCAGGTCGGCCGTCTTGTGGCCTTGCTTGAGCAACTCGTCGAGCAGCCCGCCGCCCTTGGGAGCGTAGCCGATCTCAAAAGTCTCCACGGAATCCTCGTTCCAACCGCGTTTCTTGCAGTAATCCTGGGCAGCCGGTGCGCTGCGGAACCGGCAGCGGAACCAGTCCAGCGCCGCCTTGTTGACGGCCATTAACGTCTCCTTCCGGAACCGGGCCTGCCGATCCTCCGGGGACTCCTCCCGCTCATCGATGGGAATGCTGTATTCCTTGGCGAGATGCTTAGCCGCTTCGTAGAAGGTAAGGCCGCGTTTCTCCATCACGAAGGAGATGGAATCGAACGTCCGACCACAACTGCCGAAGCAGTGCGCCGTATTCCTGGACGGCGTTACCACGAAAGACGGCGTCTTCTCCTGGTGGAACGGACAGCAGCACTGATACGACGAACCGGAGCGCTTTAAGGCCACTCCCTCCCGCTCAATCACAGAGACGATATCTATATCTCTGATTCGGTCTATTGTTTCAATTGGTATCACAAAAAAAGTACAAAATTTACTGAAAAATATTTGATTTTGTTTTGCAAATTCAAATATTTTTTGTACCTTTGTAATGCCGACGGGGGATAGCCCTTGAGAGCAGGAAAGCCAAAGCCTTCAAGTAGGAAAAACCAAAAACCGAAGAGGTATGGAGCTCAAAATCACCCTCAAGGTTTGGAAAATAAAGATCTGCTTCACGATCGGAATTTAATCCAAACTCCAAGGCTCCCGGCAAGGCCGGGACGCCTCTTCGGCTTTTGGTCTCCGCAAAGATACAAAATCTATGGAAGAATCTGCAAAAATTTCAAAGAACAGGGGCGGAGCCCGCAAGGGAGCCGGCAGAAAGAGCATCGGCGTATCGAATAAGAGCGCCACGGTTGCAGTTCGTCTGCGGCCGGAACTCAAAGACCGGCTTTTCCGGGCGGCCGATGAAGCCGGCATCTCAGTCAGCGAATTCCTCAGCCGGATGATTGAACATCTTTAGGATCCGTTCCGCCCCTTTGCGGCGCATAATTTCCCGGAGACCGGCGGTACATCCTTCGCCAGTTGAACTTCTTTATCAACCCCTGGAGCCTGGAAGCTTCCATTTTCTCGAAGTCCCTGCAGGCCTCTATGGCGTCGCCTTGCCGGGTGCCGAAATTCATAACGTCGTGCCAGCCGGATTCCTTTTCGCCGGGCATCCGGAAGTATGCTTCGACGACATATTCGCCGAAGATCGTGATCGAAATTGAAGTCAGCAACATATCGCATTCATTATTGCTAGCACAATGAACGGCAGCGCCGCCAGGACGACCGTGATGATCGCTCCGGCATGTTCATTATGATTCTCGTTTTTCATTTTGACCTTGTTACCCGACAATATTGGCCGGGCGCCCAGCGGCATACCCCGGATACGTAAAGCCAGCATCCGATGCATTGATTTCTGGTAATCCCCCCCCCCCCTCATACTTCATCCTCCTGAATATCCACAAAATCCGGGATTGATAGCGGGCGGTTTGCTTCAATATAGGCCAGAATGTTTTCCCGTTGTGAGAATTCCGTAAATAGCCGGGCCGCCGTGTAAATGAATTTCAGTATTTTAACAAAGAACGCGGCGTTTTCCTCTGTCGCTGGAACATCAGGAAGGTGATCGACATTCCCTCTATACAATCCTTCTGCCGTGACCGCTACCTGATCGCATAGCCAGTTAAGGTTCGTTTTTTCTTCCGGCTTGTGGTATGTTTCGGGCCTTCTTTTGCTTAGTTCAGTTACTTGCTTCCCGCTTTTGAAGCGGTAGCATTTGCGGTCGTAGACACCAGCCCATACTTGAAGCTTTGGCGTTGCCCTGTTAAGATCGTCCGACCTCTTCGTAAAGTCCACCCAATGGCCTTTCTTCGTACTGGCGTCGTAGTTGCCATTTTGGGCCCACCCGCCGTTTGGAAAGATCTCGCCATCATCGTCAATGTAGCAACTCCCGGCCGTTATAATCTGGTATTTGATAACGGTTTCTTCCCGGATAAGCTCCCGGCTAAGGGCTTCTTCCATAAATTCGCGAATATTCTTCCGCAGTTCATCTAGGGTTTTTGCTGAAAAATATCCATCCCGGCCTTGCCGGTTCTTGCTCATGGAGACCCCGTAATCAAGCAGCTTATTAACTGCAGTTTCCGGTAAAGTTGTTGTAAAAAGGCCTTCTTTCGTTACGGAAACAGAGGTGTTAATCCCTAGGGTATCGCCGTACTCGTTCTTGGCTACAACGTTAATGTCTGTCAGTTTTCCCATATTTATTTACAGTATAAAACATCCTATTTTCTTATAGCACTTTTACAATTTTGACGGAGTCGGAGAAACAACTCATAATCTTTTTCCGAGATAAATGATAAAATACTTCTTGCCCGGTTCTGCGCCCCACTCTGGTCTCCCTTCCCCGTATCC
>JAEEGL011680686.1_pt1 | contig 33460 bp, 32 predicted proteins | sample 9134231 | NCBI WGS metagenome assembly JAEEGL01 (sample SAMN16246548, study PRJNA631951) | gut metagenome | biome: gut microbiome; feature: rumen; material: fiber-attached | host: Bos | place: Iran: Karaj | collected 2018-10 | reverse complement strand
GATTTGTCCACCAGTTCTGCTCTTCCTTTTCTAACTAATTGTTGAATTGTAGGCATTTTGTTGTTTGTTAATTAATGATTGTTACTAAAATATTCCATGCTTATTTCTTATACGCGTAGGCACATGAGCCACAGTTCGCGCGAAAAAGCCTGCAAAAGTACTGCTTTTTTTTGACATGACCAAATATTTTTCAAAGAAAATGCAAAAAATCTTCATTTTTCATCGTTTTGTGCAATATAGTTAGCATTTTTGCTTCCGTTTCAGTCTCCATTTTCTCTTTTTCCAAGGCGTTGCTTATAGCCTCCAATAATGTCTCTTTCTCCACCGAGAGAAGAGCGAGAGATGAGCGAGAGAAGAGCGACTGAAAACATGGGGTGTTTTTTTTGTAAAAAAAGTGCGAAAAACATGAAATGAAAATGAAAAAATGCGGTTTTTGCTGATTTTTTGGTTCTTTGTAAGTGCATGAAATACAATCGGTTACAGTTGTTTTATAGTAACAAAGTCTAGGATGCACTCGTAACGCCCTCACAATAGTCCGCTAATGCTCCTTTTCCGGAGTCGTTTTTGGGAGTGAGAGAGGAGCCCCCCAACCCCCTGAAGGGGGAGAGAGGAGGTTGGGAATTAGGGAGTTAGGGAGGAGGGATTTTCATAACGTTTCGAAAAGAGAAATACAACCTTCTCTTTGATATTACAACTTATTCATTTTAAATGACTTATACGTAGGTTCGAAAATAAAGAACATTTATATTATGTTGTAAAACATTTCGTTTTATGTTCGCGCGTTCATAATTTATGTGTAACTTTGCACCGCATTTTGAGGTAAATCCGGCTCCCCGCCCCTACCTCCAATGCATAACCTTGAATTATTAACATTTTAAAAATTAATATTATGAAAAAACTATTTTTACTCATTCCCGCATTAGTGCTTACAATAGCAATGTATGCGAAAGAAATTAACGTCAGCTCGGGGACATCGAACATTATCCATTACACGATTGCTGATTCGGGCACTGAGGATGGTGACGTTCTCGTCCTTACAGACGCTGGTCCGTACATTAGCACTGCCGGTACTGATGATTACACAAAGTTAGTAAAAAATCTTACCATCAAGGCTGCTGATGGAATTGAGCCTGTTGTAAAGCTTGAAGTACCTTTCCGTAGCACGGGAGGAAAAACGGTAAAATTCATTGGTATCACCTTTGACGGAACATCATTGACGAGTTATGATTTTTATTTCCGCTTTTATGATGATGCCGATAACAATCTGGAATTTGAAGATTGCGAGTTTAAAAACATCAGTAAATATATTTTTGATGTTTACACTGGAAAGAAAGCAAATTCTTTAAAACTCACGAACTGCGACCTGCACGATAACTCTAGCCGTGGTATCCTTAACCGAGGTACTTTAACCAGCCTTGAAATCAACGGTGGTCAAATTTACAACTTTACCGGCTATCCTGTTCTTGATAACTATGACGGCGCAACTCTTGGTGACGTAAATATCAACGGAACTGAATTCTATAACAATGCGAAAGATATCATTAGCGGTACAGCAACCTCACACGCTAATTCTTGTACAATCAACAACTGCTATTTCCACAACAACGCCCGTAGCGCTGTGTATTTTGCAGCAAGTACAGTGGAAGGAGTGGAGACCTGCGATGCTGTGATTGTTAGAAACTCTACCTTTGCTAATAATGACCTTTCTGCTTCTTCTCGTAGCGTAATTGAAGTACAAAATTACGGAGGAACAGAAGCGGCTAATATAGAAGTCACTGTAGACCATTGCACATTCTACAACAACTCTACTGTTAACTATGACTATTCATGTGTACGTTCTAGAAAATCCACGAAGGTTTCCATTTCTAATAGTATTTTTGCATATCCTTCTACAATAGAGTTTTATGCAACTAACTGCTACGGTGGAACTATCACTAACAACCTTGTTTATAATTTAAGTAAAGGACATCGTTCTTCCGGTGGTGCACCAGCTATCACAAACGCCATTGCAGGCGATCCGCTCTTTGTGGACGCAGCAAACGGAGATTTCTCCCTTGCAGGCAATTGGGAAACCATGAATATCTCTCCTGCACGTGGCGCAGCTACCGATGGTTCCGACATCGGTGACCCACGTTGGTATTCCGCAGAGGTGCTGCCGGAGACAGATTTCGCTTCGCCATACAAACTTTTAGGTGCAAAAGCTATTTTGGCTGGTAATATTGGGTATGACGATACCAACGATTATCTTTATGGTGATGGTGGGCATAATCAAGTTTATGGTACTGCTACTTGGAAAATCCACGCTACAAGAGCTTGTCAAGTTGAGGTAGCTCTTAATCTGAACTCAGGAAATACTTCCGGACATAAACTTAGAGTGGAAGTATTGGATGCAGATGGTAATAGCATCGGCGAATTTGCCGAAGAGACATCCACTTTACCGGGCACACTCGCTATTCCTGCAATAGGAAACTACACTATCATCCTGCATGAAGATCAGACCTGGTCTTCTGCTATGATTGATAACATCACGCTCTCCTATGTTGGTGGAGAGGTACAAAACATGCCTGGCACAACCAACATCGCTGATGCTTGGTTCTCCGCTAACGGCACACGCGCAGATGGCAAAATCTCCTTCCCAGGTTCTACCATCCAAGACGGGTGGGTAAAATGGAATGTCGCTTTTGCTAACGCAGGCAACTACAATGTAACTCTTAATATCAACTCAGACAACTGCAAAAATTATACTGTAGCATTGGTTGATGCTAACGATGCTAATGTGGTTACCCCGCTGACATTGAATGATTGTAGCACAAAGGGTACTCCGATTGCTTTGTCCATGGGTGCAATGGAAGTTCCTGCCGGTAACTATATCTTAAAAGTAACTAACGCTACTCCATATTCCGATGCGGAATTAATTAGTGTTAACTTCGCTTACGCTGGCGGTGCAGCAGTTGACTTGTCCAAGACCACTCCGGCTTCCCTCCTCGCTAATGCAGATGCAATCATCTCTGACGATTGGAGCATTGAGGGCGGTAAGATTACCCACGCTGAAAGCAAAGCGCTTACCGGATGGGCAAAATGGAATGTAAATTGTGCAGACTATGGTAACTATCATGTAGCCGTAAACATCTCTTCGGACAACGGACACGGTGTAAGAGTGGAAGTATTCGAGGATGAAGCACAACCGGCTATTTACACATTGGATGAACCGAGTTCCGGAAAATATCACACCGGAGATTTGGCGCTTGATTTAGGAAATATCCTTCTTGCTGATCGCGAGTACGTAGTTAAGATCACTAACACTGTTTCCAGTTCTCACGTTCAAATTGCCAGCATCGTTATAACTTATCTGAACGGCGCACAAGCTACTCTCCCTGCAACCTTCAATTTCGAAGATGGTATGTTGAGCGAGAAGGCACATATTACGGCAGGCGAGCTCTGGTTCAATACAATCGGCGACTCCAACCCTGTTGGTCAATGGGCAAAGTGGAATGTAAAGGTTGCCGAAGCAGGTACCTTCCTCTTCACGATGAACGTAAGTAGCACGAACGGCCAATCCTACAAGATTTCTATTCTTGACGGAGAGACAGAAATAGATGCGTTCGAATCAGGTTCTGTCGGCAGTGGGGATCAAACCGTTAAGCACTATTTTAACTTGGCTACCGGTAACTACACTGTAAAATTGGAGAATACATATCCTTGGTCACAAGGTCATATCGTAAGCCTCGTAGTTACACAACCTTCGATCCTCGTTCTTGATGAAGCAGTTACGGATAATACTGTTATTCATAACAATTATAGAAACGGCACCCATGATATCCAAATCACTCGTACTATCGTTCCTGGCATGTACAACTCCATCTGCCTGCCGTTCGATGTAAATAGTGCTCAATTACAAGCTATATTCGGAAGCGATGTAGAGTTGCTCCAGATGACAAGCACAGCGCTTAACGGTAGTGAATTGGATCTGAACTTTGATGCTGTTACCAGCATCTATCGTGGTACTCCGTATCTGATTAAGACATCGAAAACGGTTGCGAATCCGGTATTTGCGGAAGTAGAAATTAAAGAAGAAACTGGGCAGGCAACTTCTACAGACATAGTAGACTTCATCGGTTCTTTCATCAAGGGCGAAGTACCGGCAGGAGAGGATAACCTCTTCCTCGGGCCGAATAACTTGCTCTATTTCTCGGACTCCGCTACGCCGATCAAAGGAATGCGTGCGTGGTTCAAAGTGAAGGTTTCCAATCCGCAACACGTAATCCAACACGCCCGCATTGTAAAGGGCGGACAAGTGCTGACGGACATTGAGTTGGTCAATGGCGAAGCACAGACGAATGGTAAATTGATCGAAAACGGGCAACTCGTCATTATTCGTGACGGCGTTCGTTATAACGCCCTCGGTATAAGGGTTAAATAAATCCGACCTGCAAATCCTATTGTTTAACACTTTAAAATTTGAGCATTATGACAACGAAAAAACAATATATCAGACCCTTTACAGAAAGCGTAGTTTATCACTCAGGTTGTATTTGTGTATCCGGCGGCGGAGGCAAGAGTATCGGTGGCGGTACTCTTGGCGGAGGCGGCAAAAGCGGAGGAACGATAGACCCGATGTAATCCATCTTAAATGCAATACATATGAAACGGCTATTTTCATTCACTGCGTTACTTTGCGCGGCTACCATCCATGCCGCTACTATTAATGTGTCCCCAGGTTCGGGAACACTCAAGTCTGCAGTAAATGCGGCTACTGCAGGTGATATCCTCCTTTTAACAGAAGGTACGTACACCGAATCATCCGTCAAACCGACTGTATCTCTTACTATCAAAGCTGCAGAGGGCACACATCCTATCATCAGCCTCACCAGTCGCTTTGAGATACAGGCAGATTTCACCCTTCAAGGTGTACAATTGGAAAGTACCGGCGAAGCGATTCGTATGGTTCCCGGAAGCAGTCCTTACAATGTTACGGTGAAAGACTGCCAACTGAAAGGTTGCCCGAGTTATTTCATTCGAGCATACAATACAGACCAAACCAGTCCGTATATTAACAATCTTACTATCGACAACTGCGTGTTCCTCATGGGTTCAGAGGCAGCTAATACGGCTCGCGGTATCGCTGCGACAAAAACCCAAAATCAATTAGGAAACCTGATTGTTCGTAATAGCACCTTTGATGGCGGTGCCAATGGAACCGGACGTATAATATACTTGCATTCAGGTGATGAGAATGCAGTTATACCTATGCAAGGTGTTTGTGAAGTGGATCATTGTACCTTCTACAATACGACAGATACGCGAGGCGTTTATTTGGCTAATATTGGAGGAAGTCATGTAACCAATTGCATTTTCATGAACGCTAACGAAGTTGCCGGAGGAGTAAGTTTCGCATTGTATGGTAGTGAATCGCATATCGAAAACTGCCTCACATGGTTAGCTCCGGTCAAACTGTCTACCGGCGCTACTCAGAGTAATTGCGTTAACCGTAATCCGTATTTCGTCGATCCGGCGAACGGCAATTTCCAACTGGCAGCAAACAGTTCTGCTGTGGCTGCAGCTACAGATGGTTCTAATCTCGGTGATCCGCGTTGGGGCGTTTCGACAGAACCATATAACAATGACAATGATCCGTATGAACCTTACAAGAAACCGTATTCTATGGCTCCGACGACTAACTCCGTCAAAGTGATTTGGCAGATGTCTGAAGAGGCTGAACCGACAGAGGCATTGGTTTACTACGGAACAGACTCTACAAACCTCAATATGCAAATTGCTACCAGCGATGGTTGGGTAGTAGCTGACGAAGGATATGTGCATGTCGTTACATTGCCGAATTTGCAACCTAACACACGCTATTATTTCACAGTCGGAAAGAACGCTAATCGCCGTTATCCGAAAATCAGTTGGACCAAGACTGCTCCGGAACAAGGAACGGCTTATCGCATCTTCTCCATCAGTGATATTCACGGCAATGCGCGGAATAACTGGTCTAACATGCAGGATTTCATCTGTAATCTCAACTGCGACATTGCACTCATGAATGGTGATTTCGTCACTAGTAAGGGTGATGACCGCAATTGGAATAACTATTATTTCACTCCGGGTGCACAATTCTTAAGCCAAGTGCCTTGTATGTCTTCGCCGGGTAACCATGAGACAGGTGATCCGTTCACCTATCGTTGGTCCTCGTTCTATGACTATTTCCACCAGTTTAGCCATGAAGGCGCGCCTGAAGGAGACACCATCGATCCGCGAGGAGAATCATACTTCCATTTCGTTTATGGTAATGCGGATGTAATTATTTTGAATATCAACGGTGATCCTTCGTCGCCTGAGTTCCTCCCGGGTAGCAAACAATATAAGTGGGCTGACTCTATTCTCAATGTATGTGATCGTCCGTGGATCCTCATCTGCCATCACGTAGGTGTTCATACTACCGGCTATCACGGTCAATGGGCAGACGAACCGCGACAAATGGGTGCGCTCTTTGAGAAATATGCGGCGCAGGGCAAACATATCATCTCTCTTTCAGGCGATGACCACTCGTTCGAGCATCTCTATAAAGACGGTGTGCATTATGTTCGCCCGGGATGCGGAAGAGATGCCAACTATGCACAGCAGAAACAACTCAAAGACTTCAAATACTCCATGTTCTACAAGCAAGTATCCTGCTTCTCTACGCTTGACATGGCTGCCGATGCTTCGCATATCTACCTGACTGCATATGACTCTGTAGGTAATCCTTTCTATAACTACGATTTCTTGCTGAACGGAGAAGTTATCAACCCTGCTGTTAACTTTACCGTACCGGCACAGGAAGTAAGTGTAGAAGACTCTATTATGCTTCGTTGGTTTACCTTCGATCCGGTGGGAGATGCTACCGTTTCGTTCTATTACTCGCAAACCGATAATGCTACCAATGTCGAAGGAATGACTCCTATCGTTACCGGTCTGAACAACAAAGCAGAGAAATATATGTGGCACACACGGAATATCAATCCGAAGGGCAAGTATTATATCTATGCAGTCATCACTTCCGGAGGAAAATCGTATATGGGCAATAGGCCGGCAGTGGTTAACCTCTTGGAAGATGTTACTCCTCCGCCTGCTCCATCTGAGTTGACGGGTAGAATCAATAGCGGACAATACCGCTTGTATTGGGTCAACCCTACTCATCTCATTCATCTCGATAACCTGCTGACCGATTTTAGCAATGGGCAGGATAAGATGACGAACGAAGGAGAAGACGGCGCTACGATGGCACTCAGCGTTAGTGAAGGAGCACTCAAATGTGATTATAACATCTCCAAGGCTTGGGCGACCGCTTCAGCAGACTACGTGTTTGATGAAACCGTAGATATGAGTCAGACTCCGATCCTCACCTTTCGCCTCAAAGGAAACGGCACGTCCACTGCTCTGCGTATCGTGTGCAAGAACATGTCTGCCGGACATGAAGACTGGTGGTACACCGAAAAAATCACATTGGCTAAGAATACATGGGAAGACATCACGCTGGACTTGAGAACGCTGCAAGCATTTGACTGGTACAGCAATACCGACGAAAAGAACCGAGTAGATGGTGTTGTTCGGATTTCCTTCGGTGTCTCAACCGGCAGTTCTGTCAATGGTACGTTCTATCTGGATGATTTGCATATGAGCGGAGATATCTATCCTGCTCCGGATTATGCCCAAACGGTAATCGTGCGCAAGGATAATGCGTTTCCGACTTCTCCGGCTGACGGAGTAGAGATATACCGAGGAACGGCAGAAACATGCGACGATGCTTCAGCTGTTGTAGGACAAGTCTATTACTACGGCGCTTTTGCAGCAGATGATCTCAATAACTGGTCTGCTCCGGAGACAGGCGCACAGTGGATTTCGGAGAATGTGATTGACAATACCGGTATAGATAATATAGAAGGAACCTCTGATGCTCAGAAATTCCTTCAAAACGGTCAATTGTACATCCGCCATGCTGCCGGCACATATTCGGTACTGGGACAACCGGTTGATGTAAAATAATTATTCCAATACAATCTGTCCGAAGAACTGCGGGCAATGGAAATTGGGAGTTGGCAGCTGTATCGGCTGCCAACTGACGTAATGAGGTTTCTTCGTCTTATCGGCACACTTATAGAAATTGACATTCAGTTTCTGCGGAAAGACAGGCTGGCTCTCCCTGAAGATCATATCCAGCGGGATTTGCAATTCCACCTCCCATTCGAAGAGTCCGTCTTTCTCCTCAAAAGCCTCTCGCGGGAATGTGCATTTGCGCACTATCCGCGCCATCTCGTCAGCCGGAAAGGGCACTACTTCTTCGGCTCGTCCTTTGCGCCGAGAACCGACCATCGCACCAATGCAGTTGGTCTCGAAATTCATATAATGCTTTTCTCCCGGAACCTGGCAGAAGAACTCCACGCACGAGTCTTCCCAAACGGGTCCTTGGTCCGTTGTCGTCACTGCCCGCAGTTGTTCGCCTTTGACGCGGAAATGCAGGTATAATGAGTCGTGGTCGTTAGTCACTTCCACCGTGGTCTGCGGGCAATAGGGATACTCGCTCCGCCAGTTGACTTGATCAATTGCGTAAACCATAAACTATCAATTACAAACGGGCAATAATGCTCTTCATCTGTTCTTCCACTTTCTCTTGCTCTTCGACCAGCCTCAGCTGCGCCTTGGTACGAACCAGATTATGCTCCGGATAGGCAATCTTGTAATACGTATCTCCATTGAGCCAGTCGGTGAAGAAACGCACTGTCTGCATATAACTGAGCAGCCGGCATCCGTACGGCAGCAACTCTTTCTCCATCTGAGTCAGGAAGGTAGCTTCTTTCAGATAGCCGCGTGTATATGCCTCGAATATCTCCAGATCCACATGGATATTATCCAGATTAGTGTCATCCTCCGCACCTGTGTTAGCCGCCGTGCGCATGAAATCGCCGAAATCGCTGAAGACAAATCCCGGCATCACCGTATCCAGATCCACGATACAGATAGGCCGTCCTTTTTCGTCAAAGAGCACGTTGTTGACTTTCGTATCGCAGTGGTTGATATGCTTTCTCAGTTTTCCTTCGCGGAATAATATCTCCGCCAGACACATTCTCTCTCTGCGGCTGTTGATGGCTTCCACAATATCTCTGCTCTCCTCCAGCCTCTGCCGGCGGACATCTGAGACGGGACGGTTCGCAGCTTCTGCTATCGCCTCATCCAACTGCTGCAGCCTGAACTCCATGTTATGGAAATTAGGTATCGACTCGCACAAGGCATTGAAAGGCAGGTCCGCCAACTGGCATTGGAACCGTCCGAACGCTTCTCCCGTCAGTTCGGCAGCCTTGGGTGTCACTTTCTCCTGCGACGTAGCCGGTTCCACCAGCACATAGAGCCGCCAGTAATTGCCATCCGGGCTCTTGTAAAACAGTTTGCCTTCCTTGGTAGGAATCAGATGCAGGACCTTTCGCTCGATATTTTCCTCACGGGCAATCAACAACTTCTCGCGGATATGGGAGGTCACAATCTCGATATTACGCATCAGTCCCTCCACATCCTTGAAGATATTATGGTTGATGCGTTGCAGGCAATAGGAGGTCTCACCTATCCGTTTCGCCGGCACGACGAATGAGTCATTGATGAACCCTACGCGCAGCGGTTGCGGTTGCTCTATCTCATTCCAGATCGCAAAATGCTTCAGTATTTCTGTCTCTTTCATAATGAATTAGGGGATTAGAGAGTTAGAGAGTTAGGGGATTAGGGATTTCAGTTCTTCGATGGAACCACATGTCCGCCATCCGGCGAACTGCTCTCCCGCTTTTCTGTTTTTCTCCAGATCATCCACATAAACGGTATGTGCGGCGTCCGGGTGCGCCTCACGAATGACATGTTCGAAGATCTCTTTGTTCGGCTTCGCCATATGCAGGTGGTGGGAAGCAAAGACCGCGTCAAAATAGTTCCCCAACCGGTATTGCTCCCATATAGGGTCCCAGTGCAACTGGTTGGAATTGGAGAGCAGGATCGTCCTGTATCCTTTCTCCCGCAGAGATGCGATATAATCCAGCCTCTCCTGCGGAAGCGTATCCAACATACTCAGCCATGCTTCGCGGATCTGATCAACCGTCGTGCCCGGATAGCAGTATTCCTGCAACGTAGCCAGAAACTCTCCGGTAGATATATTTCCGTACTCATAGTCGTGCATCAACTGCTTCGAAGCGGCACTCACAGCCACCACTCCTTCGCCCTCATCGTCTATACCGAGAATATTACGGATATTCTCCTCCGGCATCAGCCGTTTGAAATTACTCACACACCGCGGCACATCCAGATTGATGATCACGCCGCCTAAATCAAAAACGATAGTATTAGCCATTTATTGAACCATTTGACCGTTTACGGTATATTTCTTCCCGTCTTGCGTCAAGACAAGCACCTGGCCGTCTTCCAGCACTTTCTGATTGCTGACAGCCGAGTGAGGGCTGACCTCCTCTATTCCTTCCGGCAGTATTCCCGGATCTTTCGGAGCGGAATTGGAGATAGTGATCGACGCATCCAGGTCGTTATATCCGGTATTGCTGTCCCATACATTCTTGTTGCCGAACCGGACGGCATAGCGCGGGTCATTCTTGATCGACTCATGCCTATCGGGCATCCAGAGATACAGGTCATACGAACCTTCCGCCACCTCCGAAGGTATATCCACTTGTTCGCGGATAAGACTCCATGTTCCGTTCGGCAGCCAGCGTCTGGGATCGGCATTCAGTTTCAGGGTATAAGTCTTGCTGCTGTTCTTGAGGACGAGATAGACGGGACGCTCGTTGTACAGCGGAGCGTATCCCACATTACGCAGCGAGATGACCACATTCGCCTTTCCGCCCGGAGCCGCCTGATCGCTATACTGCGCGCTCATCAGGTTGTAGCGGTAACCCATATAGACGTTGAGTGTGTCAAACAGTCCGCTGTTGCGCCATCTTCTGATCACCGGCATGGCGTATGTAGAACCGCAGAACGACCAGTGATAAGTAGCCATCTCCGAAGGAGCCTGGCTGTAACGGCGTTCTGCTAAAGCGTCATCATCGTCAATATTCGTCTCGCCGCCGTTCGGGGTATAGAGGCACTGGGTAGCCACATACCGGCGCATTTTCGGGTCGTCGCCACTGTCGTCGCTTGCATACGTACCCATATTTCCCCAGTCGTGCAGGAAAGCGTCGTTATGACATCCCATGCGCGCTTTCTGGGTCCCGCTGAATCCTTCCGCCACCGTGAGAGGGGTCTTGTCTTTCAGATACTCCTGCTGAATCATCGGATAGCGGAACAAGATAAACATAGCCGCCGGCGTGTTCTCGAACAGATACTCGATCACCTTCCTTCTGTTCGCCGTGACATGCTGGGTCTCGTTGCCGTAGTTGGTAGAGTAATACCATTCGCCCCAGACGCCGACAAACCCTGCCTCCAGCACATAGATCACATCCTCATTGGCTTCCAGATGCGGTTTCAGCTGCTGCAGGTGGCGGTGTACCCATTCCGGCGTAGCATCCACCTTATCGCTCTCGCGCTCGGTATAGGCGAAACGCAGCACGCATTTCAAGCCCATGTCGCGAAGCGTCTGCATGTCTTCGTCAAAGCCGTTCAAGACGGCTTGCGGCAGATCCTGAGACTTAAAATTACCAAAGTTGTACAGCACAACCGGCATGGTCATCTTGTCGTTTTTTCCCCAATTGGAATCAATATGGTTCTTAACGCGGTAAGGACTGCTCGCAGACACCTTGCCGTTTAACTCCTCCGTAAAACCGCGTTCGGGGTTTTTGAAGATAGTGGTGTTGTCCGGCGTGTAAGTCACTACAGAGGCATTTAGTGAGATCATAGAGGCTATGAGTAAGCCCGATAAAAAGAGAATCTTTTTCATATCCGCCATATTTTGCAATTTACGCTGCAAATTTACTGCTTTTTTTGCATATATGCAAGTTTTTTTTGTTTATTTCAAAAAAAAGCAGTATCTTTGCACCCGCTTAAGTTCTCCGGCATGCAAAACAGCGTTTTACATCCCGGCTTGAAATAACTGATAATCATTAAATTCTACATAACTAAATGGCTAATTTTCAGAAATTGACTCCTCGTTCCGAGGACTATTCCAAGTGGTATAACGAACTGGTAGTGAAGGCGGATCTGGCAGAGCAGAGCGCTGTACGCGGCTGTATGGTGATCAAGCCGTATGGCTATGCCATATGGGAGACCATTCAGGCGGAGTTGGACCGCCGGTTCAAAGAGAAAGGGGTGAAGAACGCCTATTTCCCGCTGCTGATTCCTAAATCCTTCCTGAGCCGCGAGGCGGAGCACGTAGAGGGTTTTGCGAAAGAGTGTGCCGTGGTGACTCACCACAGGCTGATGAACGACCCGAACGGCAAGGGTGTGGTGGTTGATCCGCAGGCCAAACTGGAGGAGGAACTGATCATCCGTCCAACCTCTGAGACCATCATCTGGAGCACCTACAAGAACTGGATCTCGTCCTACCGCGATCTGCCTATCCTTTGCAACCAGTGGTGCAACGTGATGCGCTGGGAGATGCGTACGCGTCTGTTCCTGCGCACGGCGGAGTTCCTCTGGCAGGAGGGTCATACCGCCCATGCCACCAAAGAGGAAGCGGAGGATTATGCACGCCAGATGCTGGATGTATATGCTGATTTTGCAACTAATGTGATGGCTATTCCTGTGGTGAAAGGTGTGAAGTCTCCGAACGAGCGTTTCGCCGGCGCACTCAACACCTATTGTATCGAGGCGATGATGCAGGACGGCAAAGCGCTGCAGGCGGGTACAAGCCACTTCCTGGGACAGAACTTCGCCAAATCGTTCGACGTACAGTTCCTCAACAAAGAGAACAAATACGAATACGTTTGGGCTACGTCCTGGGGCGTTTCAACGCGTCTGATGGGTGCGCTCATCATGACCCACTCCGATGACAACGGACTCGTTCTGCCGCCGCATCTGGCACCGATCCAAGTGGTTATCGTACCTATCTTCAAGAAACAGGACGATCTGGAGAAACTGCTGGTCAAGCTGAACCCGATAGCGGATGAACTCAAAGCTCTGGGTATCCGCGTCAAGGTCGATACGGACGAGAAATACACGCCGGGATACAAGTTCGCCGACTATGAACTGAAAGGCGTACCGGTTCGTCTGGCTATGGGCGGCCGGGACCTGGAGAACGGCACGATTGAGATTGCACGCCGCGACACGCAGACCAAAGAGACCATTTCTATCGACGGCATCGTGGAGATCGTGAAGAACCTGCTGGAAGAGATCCAGAAGAACCTGCTGCAGAAAGCGCTCGATTTCCGTATCGCCAACACCCGCGAGGTGAACAGCTACGACGAGTTCAAAGAGGAACTGAAGAAAGGCGGTTTCCTCCTCGCTCATTGGGACGGCACCGCCGAGACCGAGCAACGCATCAAGGACGAGACCAAGGCTACCATCCGTTGTATCCCTCTGGCAGACCTGCCGGGACACAAGAACGAACCGGGTACCTGTATGGTCACCGGCAAACCGTCCGCAGGCAGGGTTATTTTCGCCCTCAATTACTAATTGGCATAATCTTTGCAAGTAGCCTATTGACATGAAACGACTACTGCGCATAATATGGATTTCCCTTCTCCTCTTTTCCCTCTCCCTTGAGGGAAGAGCCGGAGAGGGGTTTTCTCGTAACTACGTGGATTCCTGCATGATCAAGATCCAGGACGGCGACACCTTGTATATGGCGTGGCTGCATGAGGTGTGGGTCTATCCGCCTATGAAATTCAAGAACAAGAAGCAGGAGAAATTCTACTGGCGGACCGTGCGGGACGTGAAGAAATGTCTGCCGTACGCCAAGATGATCTCCAAGGACATGGAATACGCGGATGCCGAACTGGCGAAAATACCGGACAAGAAAGAGCAGAAGAAATGGTGGCGGAAGTTCGAGCGGCAGCTCTTCAAGAAATACGAAAAAGACTTCCGCGGCATGTACGCTTCGCAGGGACGGATGCTGATGATTCTGCTGGACCGGGAGACTGACCGCACCAGTTACGAACTGATCAAGCAATACAAGAGCAAAGCCGCAGCCAACTGGTGGCAGTTCGTCGCCAAGCTGTTCCGCAATGACCTGAAAGAAGAATACGATGCCACGGACAAGGACAAAATCACCGAGCGCGTCATCAACCTCGTCGAAGCCGGACAGTTGTGATTATGTTCTGTCTGCATAGCGTTAAGCTTGCAGTTTCTTGCGGGAGGCGAAGAGGACGATGAGAGCAGTGATAGCGGAGAGGGTGTCGCTCACAGGAATAGACCACCACACGCCGTCCAGCGGATCGGCAAAAGCCATCGGCAGAAGCAGAGTCAGCGGAATAAGATAGATCACTTGCCGCGTCAGACTCAGGAAGATCGACTTGCCCGCCTTGCCGATAGAAGTAAAGAGGTTTCCCGTGACCATCTGAAATCCCACAATAAGCATCGAACTGCAGATAATCCGCATCGGCCGGATCGTCCGGGTTATCAGGTCCGCGTCGTGGGTGAAGATCTTGGTCATCACCTCCGGACAACACTCGCCCAGAACAAACACCAGCGCCATCACGCCCGTTGCGTACGCGCAGGTGATATAAAAGGAACGTAGCACGCGATCATATTGTTTGGCGCCGTAGTTATATCCCGCCACAGGCTGCATTCCCTGGTTCAGACCCATCACGATCATTGCGAAGATAAAGGTCATTCGGTTGATCACGCCGTAAGACGCTATTGCCATGTCGCCGCCGAAGTTCTTGAGCTGGTTATTGATAATAATGACCACGAAGCAATGGGCGATATTATATAAGAACGGCGACATACCGATCGCCAAGGCGCGGCTTGTGATATGCCGGTTGAGCCGCCATATACCCCGATGAAACCGGACTAACTCGTTCTTGTCGAAGAACTTCGTAATCTGCCATATGACAGCCACCGCCTGGCTCAGAACGGTAGCCAGAGCCGCTCCGCGAACGCCCATCTCCATGCCGAAGATGAAGATCGGGTCCAGGATGATATTCAGTATGACCGCTACGATGGTAGCCGTCATGGAGAAACGCGGATGACCTGCCGAACGCAGCAAGGCATTGAGACCGAAATAGATATGCGTCAGGATATTACCATAGAGGAGGATCTCCATGTATTCATGGGCGTAGAGGATGGTATCCTCGCTTGCGCCGAACGCGTAGAGAATCGGATCCAGCCATATCAGCCCGACCGCCATCACAATAGCCGAGAGGATGACGTTCATCACTATCACATTGCCCAACACCCTGTTGGCACGCTCGTAGTCTTTCTCGCCCAGATAGATCGCCAGCAGCGAAGAAGCACCCACCCCGACCAAGCTGCCGAACGCAGCGCATATGTCCATAAACGGCTTGGCTACCGTCAGTGCGCCCAATGCCAATGCGCCGCAGCCGTGACCGATATAAATCGTATCAACGATATTATACAGCGACGTAGCCGTCATCGCAATGATGGCGGGCATGGCGTATTTGAAAAGCAGTTTATGTACCGGAGCTGTGCCGAGTTCGGAGGTTCTGTTCATGAATAGTTTAACTTTTTAACGTCGCGCAAGCGACTATCTTAACTATTTAACAGTTTGCCCGCTATGCGGTCAAACTCTACCGCTGCGGGATGACCGGCTTGCAGCGTTATCGGCAGACCCTCGTCGCCGCCCTCGCGGATAGACTGTACCAGCGGGATCTGGCCCAAGAGCGGTACATTCAGTTCCTCTGCTAATTCCTTGCCTCCGTCTTTGCCGAAGATATAATATCTGTTCTCCGGCAGTTCAGCCGGCGTGAACCATGCCATATTTTCCACCAGTCCGAGAATAGGCACATTCACCTTCTCGTTGCGGAACATCTCCACGCCCTTCCGGGCATCGACGAGCGCAACAGGCTGCGGCGTTGTAACCACGATAACACCCGTCAGTTGCAGTTCAGAGATCAGCGTCAGATGGATGTCGCTGGTGCCCGGCGGCAGGTCTATCAGGAAATAATCCAACTCGCCCCAATGGGCATCTTCAATGAGCTGTTTGATAGCGTTGGAAGCCATTCCGCCGCGCCATATCACCGCGCTTTCGGGATTGACGAAGAACCCGATGGACAGCATCTTCACGCCGTATTGCTCTATCGGCTCTATCAGCGTCCGTCCGTCTTCTTCCACCGAATAGGGTCTTGCGTCTTCGCACCGGAACATCTTCGGCATTGACGGACCATGGATATCGGCGTCCAGCAATCCCACACGGTAACCCGCTTGCGCCAGAGCTACCGCCAGGTTGGCTGTCACGGTCGATTTGCCCACTCCGCCCTTGCCGCTATGGACAGCGATTATATGCTTCGCCCGGACGGGAGAATCGGTCTTTTGACTTTCGACGTTCGACTTTCGACTAATAATCTTCGTATGGATCTGCGCCTCGATATTAGGATCAATATAAGTCTGCAACGCCACCTCGGAGGCTTTTACGACCGATTTCATGAAAGGGTCGTTGTCCTTCGGAAAAATAAGCGAGAAAGAAACCTTGAAACCGGAGATACGGATATCGTCCTCCAGCATTCCGCTCTCTATCAGATCTTTCCCCGTACCGGGATACCGCACGTGGCGCAGGGCGTCAATTACTTGTTGTGGATACATAAAACTATTTATAGATACAATATTTTCTCCGGGATGTTAAACGAGTACAAAAGTACTGCTTTTTTCTGAGATATGCAAGTTTTTTTTGTATAATTCAAAAAAAAGTTGTACCTTTGCGGCGTGAAAAACGGCATTCATCGCTTCATACAGATCCTGACATGGTTGGGAATCATGTCAGTGCTGACGCTCCTCGCTATGGGCGTATGGATTGTTGTATGGCATGGGAGCCAGAGTACGGAGAGTCTCAAATGGCTCCAGTTCCTCCAAACGATCGGCACGTTCCTTCTTCCGCCGATACTGTGCGCCTGGATATGGGACGCCGGACATAAGCCTTTCGCATGGCTGAAAATGGACCGCGGCGCGGACTGGAGGACCTTCGTTCTGGCTATACTGATTATGGTCTGCGCCATTCCGGCTATCAACCTGCTGGCGGATCTCAACAGCCGCATCGTGCTGCCCGAAGCCCTGCGGGGACTGGAAGAATGGATGAAAGCGCGGGAAGACGATGCTGCGGCTTTGACGGAACGCTTCCTGGCTGCAGGCTCTGTCGGAGGATTGCTGATTAATATAGGTCTCATGGCGCTGCTGCCTGCGATAGCAGAAGAGTTGTCTTTCCGCGGCGTGCTGCAAGGTATCTTCACCCATAACCCGTCCCCCGTAACCCATAACCCCTCAACCCCTCACCTCGCCATCTGGGTGACGGCTGTCATCTTCTCTGCCATACATATGCAGTTCTACGGTTTTGTGCCGCGAATGCTGATGGGCGCCATGTTCGGATACGTCCTCGTGTGGACCGGCAGCCTCTGGGTGCCGGTTGTGATGCATTTCACCAACAACGGTCTGGCGGTACTGGCCTATTACATTTGGGGAGCGGAAGAAGGAGAAAAAAGTTATGCCGACACGATCGGTGCCGGCACAACATGGTGGTTAGGCTTGATCAGCCTGGCCGTGGTGATAACCCTGCTTGTTTTTACATATCGGGGTCTACCAGGATACGGCCGCAGAACTCACAAGGAATAATTTTCTTCCGTGTACGGATGTCCAACTGGCTCTGTGCAGGAATCTTGGCGTGGCAGCCCCCGCAGGAGTCACGCTCGATCTTGACAACTGCCAGACCATTGCGCGCATTCTTACGGATACGTTTGAAAGCGGTGAGCAGACGCTCGTCGATTTTCTTCTCCAGCTCACCGGCTTTGAGAACCAGTGCTTCTGTCTCCGCCTTGGTCTCTGCCAGAATCTGATCCAGCTCCGAACGCTTCTGGTTCAGGTCAACCGTGCGCTCCTCGATGTCCTTAACCGTCTTGGCTTTCTCTGCCGTACGGGCCTCTAACTCTGCGGTGTAATGTTTGATCTTGCGCTGCGAAGCCTCGATCTCCAACTCCTGATATTCAATCTCCTTATTCAGGTTGTCGAACTCACGGTTGTTGCGCACCGTGTTTTGCTGCTCGCGGTAACGCGAGATGGAAGCGTTGGCGTTCTCGGTACGTACACGGTGGTCCGAGATCTGGGTCTCGCACTCTTTGATGTCATTCTCGATATTCGCCAGACGGGTCTTCAGACCTTCTACTTCGTCCGCCATATCTTTCACTTCCTGCGGCAGCTCGCCGGCTAAGGTACGCAGGGAGTCGATCTTGGAATCTACCTGCTGCAGTTCATAGAGGATCTTCAGTTTTTCCTCGATGGTCAATTCTCTTTTTGCCATAAAATTATCAATTATAAATTATTAATTATCAATTAAAACCGGTGTTCTGTCTTTCTCGGATATATAGCATGTTACACCGAGCGGCGCCAGAATATCCCGGAATATCTCGCGTGCGTGACGCTCACTGATCCAGTGATCGATATCAATAATCCCTATTCTGCCGTCAGCGTCCTGAAAATCATGGTATTTGCAGTCGGCGGTAAGGTACACATCAGCCTTTTGAGATATAGCTTCGCCGATAAACTCTGCTCCGGAGCCTCCGCATAGCGCTACCACCTGAACGGTTTCGCTTGCGGGACGCGTATAGCGGATATAGGTAGTAGAAAGAATAGTACGTACATGAGCTATAAAATCCGGATAGGGCATCGGTTCGGGCAGCGAACCGATAATACCGAGATAATTATACTCTCCCTTGAGCGGAGAGACAGAGAGGGGTTTATAGTTCTCTATGCCTAATTTGTCGGCAAGACGGGTATTTATTCCGCCGGGCGCGGAATCCAGACTGGTGTGCGCGGAATAGATAGCGATGTCATGTTTGACAGCCTGCTCCACTACGCGTGCCTGCGGGGTCTGACCGCATACCTGTTTCAGTCCGTGGAAGAGTAATGGATGGTGAGAGACGATGAGTTGGCATCCGCGCATAATAGCCTCATCGACCACCTCCGGCGTAACGTCTGTGGTCAAGAGGACGGAGCTGATATCGCGTCCCGTGTCACCTACCTGCATTCCCGAGTTATCCCAATTCTCCTGGGCACTCCGTGGCGCTACAGATTCTATGCTATTGATAATCTCCCTAAGGAGCACTTATTTTTGTTCCTCTTCCGGCTCTTCAAGCGTAAAATCGGTTATGCCGGCGTTAACGAGGATGTTATACCATTGGATGAGTTTCCGGATGTCTGACGGATAAACACGGTCGCGGTCCCAGTTGGGAAGCACCTCGTCGAACCATGCCTGCAACTCCGGGTTGGAGGCTTTTTTCGGATCCATGGCTACAGGCTTCAGTCCCTCTTTCTTGCCTGCGTTGGTCAGGACTTCGCTCAACGATATATCGTCTGCGTCAGTAAACATGGATACGTCGCTCAACGCTACGATCTTGTCACGCGCATAAGTCGGCATACGTTTGCCGTCCACCAGACTCTCTACAATCAGCATATTATTGCCGCGACTGACCAGTTTGTACAAACCCGGTTTGCCGGTTATGGCCAGTATTTCCGATAATTTTGTCATATCTTTTAGCTTTCTACTTTCGACTTTCTACTTTCGACTTTCTGAAATCCGCTGCAAAATTAGTATATTTTTTTGAGATACGCAAAAAATTAGTGTTTTTTTTGCCAATTTTACCCGATATTGACCAAATCGCCGTTCAGATAACTGTCGTAAGCCGTCATATCGATCAAGCCGTGACCGCTGAGATTGAAGAGGATCACTTTCTCTTCTCCGGTCTCGATACATTTCTTCGCTTCGCGGATAGTGGCGGCGATGGCGTGACAACTCTCCGGAGCGGGAATAATACCTTCCGTGCGGGCGAAGAGCAATCCGGCGTCAAAGGACTCCAGTTGCGGGATGTCCACGCCACGCATATAGCCGTCTTTGAGCAACTGGCTGACGATCGTACCGGCTCCGTGGTAGCGCAAGCCGCCGGCGTGGATGTTAGCCGGTTTGAAAGTGTGACCCAGGGTGTACATCGGCAGCAGAGGAGTATAACCTGCGCTGTCGCCGAAATCGTATTCGAACTTGCCTTTGGTCAGTTTCGGACAGCTCGCCGGCTCTGCTGCGATAAAATCAATCTGCTTTTGACTTTCGACTTTCGACTTTCGACTATTCAACTGGTGTCTCATGAAGGGGAAAGCCAGACCGCCGAAGTTACTTCCTCCGCCGAAACAGGCAATGATCGTATCGGGGTATTCGCCCGCCATAGCCATCTGTTTCTCCGCCTCCAGACCGATGATGGTCTGGTGGAGCGATACATGGCTCATCACCGATCCTAACGTATATTTGCAGTTGGGAGTAGTGGTAGCCAGTTCGACCGCCTCGGAGATAGCCGTACCCAGCGAACCTGGGTGGTTCGGGTCGGCGGTGATGATATCTTTTCCGGCACGGGTGGACATGGACGGAGAACCGGTTACGGTGGCGCCGAAAGTACGCATGATACTGCTGCGGTAGGGTTTCTGCTGCATCGAGATCTTCACCTGATATACCGCACATTCCAGTCCGAACGTCTTGGCGGCGTAACTCAGCGCGGCACCCCATTGACCCGCGCCTGTCTCTGTCGTCACGTTGGTCACACCTTCCTGCTTGCAGTAATAGCACTGCGGAATGGCGGAGTTCACCTTGTGCGAACCAAGCGGATTGACACTCTCGTTCTTAAAATATATATGCGCGGGCGTACCTAATGCTTCTTCAAGTGCATAGGCGCGCACGAGCGGCGTGGAGCGGTAGAAACGGTAGCGTTCCTGCACTTCCTCGGGGATGTCAATCCATGGGTGGGTCTGGTCCAGTTCCTGCTTGGCACACTCGGCGGCAAAGATATGCGCCAGATCATCCGCGCTCAGCGGCTCTTTGGTTGCGGGATTCAGCAACGGCAGAGGTTTGTTCACCATATCTGCCTGAATATTGTACCATTGGCGAGGCAGTTCGCTTTCGTCCAACAAAAAACGTTTCTGTTTCATACGGCTTTCTATTTTTGACTTTATACTTTTGTCTTTCGACCTTTTGCTTTCGCAAATTCGGCTGCAAAATTACATTTTTTTTTGCATATGTGCAAATTTTGTTGTACTTTTGCGGCGGATTATGGCTTCGAAGATATATAAAATACTGAAAGAACCGCTGTTTAGGCACTTGCTGTTCACAGTGGTGGCTATAGTGGCAGTAGCCTTATTGCCATCCAAGCCAATATTTTCCTTCCAGAGCGACAAGGGTATTATATACGAACGCAGTTTCAGCATGGACCGGCACCAATTTGTAGTGACCCAGACGGATTTAGCCACCGGCGCAGAACATGTAACCGCCACCATGTCGGTCAACGGATTGTATTACTGCTATCTGGGGATGTTATTCGGCAGTATTGTATGCTTGTTCGGTTTCTTCAGCCGGAAAGGAATTAAGATCTGCCATTTCGTCATAGCGGCAGCCGGGGTCTATTACGGTCTGGCTATTTTTTACGCTTTGCGCATGACGGACCTGCATTATGCTACGCTCTTTCCCACGATAACAATTATCCTGCCGGCTATCGTCATACAAATGATGTTGCTCGCAAGAAGGAATATCCTGCGAGCAACACGGAACGAAAACGAAGAAGGGGATTGAATCATTTTTTTCTGCTAAAATCTTGCACAAGTCGGAAAAAAGCAGTATCTTTGCAGTCGATTTTAGATTATGGGACTACTTTTACTATATCTTTTTATCGCTTTAGGCGTCAGTTTTCTGTGTTCATTGCTTGAGTCGACACTGATGTCCACCTCGCTCAGTTATATCAATCTCCGCGTGGAAGAGGGGTACGCTCCTGCGAAGTTGATGCAGCAATACAAGGAGAACACGGGCAAGCCTCTTGCGGCGATTCTGTCGCTTAACACGATTGCAAACACCATCGGTGCTGCGGGCGTGGGCGTACAAGCCACTGCGCTGTTCGGCAGCAAATGGTTTGGCGTGGTTTCCGCTATCACCACTATTCTGATTCTTGTCTTCTCGGAGATCATTCCCAAGGTGCTTGGCACGCGTTACTGGCGTGAGCTGATGGGTTTTGCCGCGCGGACCATACAGTTCCTCTCTTTCGTGCTCTACCCGCTGGTTATGCTGGTGGAGTTGATCGCAAAACTCTTCGGCGAAAACGACGACCCGTCCGTCAGCCGCGAGGAAGTGCTGGCGATGGTGAACGTAGGAGAAGAAGAAGGAGTGGTGGACGAGGACGAGAACAAGATCTTCTCCAACCTCATGCGCCTGGATTCTATCCATGCCTACGACGTGATGACGCCTCGTGTGGTAGCCAAGACGGCGCCGGAGAGCATGACGCTCCGGGCTTATTACGACAACGACGAATACGACCATTTCTCGCGTATCCCGTTGTATAAACCGGAGGCGCCGGAGTATATCACCGGCTATATCCTGCGTAACGATGCGCTGGAGGACCTGACAGAGGACCATTTCCGCAAGACGCTCGGCAGTATCAAACGCCCGTTACCGGCTTTTGACCAGGACCTGACGCTCGGCACTATCTTCGACAGCATGCTGAAACAGAAGAGCCAGATAGCGCAGATCATCGACGAATACGGTATGTTCGTCGGAATCCTGACGCTGGAGGACATCATCGAGACGATCTTCGGTCTGGAGATCATAGACGAGAGCGACACGGTGATCGACATGCAGCAATACGCCCGCGAGAGATGGGAGATGCGGCAGAAGAAATACAAGAAAGTAGAAAGTCCAAAGACCGCGGAAGAACCGCTCAAAGAAGAAAGCCAAAAGTCAAAAGAAGAAAGCAGTGAGGAAGCAGAGCACGAACATACGGATAGAGAACAAACGGGCACGGTTTGAGTACATCATCTTAGACCGCTATACCGCCGGTATCCAGCTTTTCGGTACGGAGATCAAATCCATCCGGGAGGGGAAAGCCTCTCTGGTTGATTCATGGTGCGCCATCGAGCACGGCGAGATATTCGTCAAACAGATGCATATCGCCGAATACCGCTTCGGGTCGTTCGCTAACCACGAAGCCAAACGGGACCGCAAACTGCTGCTGCAACGGCGTGAGATCCGTAAGTTAGAGAAAGCCACGAAGGACACCGGCAAAACAATCATTCCGCTCCTGCTTTTTATCAACGAGAAAGGTCTGGCGAAGATGGAGATAGCGCTCTGTCAAGGCAAGCATACCTACGACAAACGCCAAAGCCTCCGCGAAGCCGACGACAAACGCGAGATGGCGCAGATGCGCAAGATGGCGCGTTTGTAGTTTGTGATTTGTGGTTTATAATTTGTAATTCTAATATAATATAATATGAGTAAAGCATTATTGATGATTTTAGACGGCTGGGGCATCGGCAATAAGAGCAAAGCCGATGTGATCAGCTGCACGCCGACACCGCACTGGGATGCGTTGTTAGCACAATACCCTCACTCGCAACTGCAAGCCAGCGGAGAGAACGTAGGCTTGCCGGACGGACAAATGGGTAACTCGGAGGTCGGACACCTGAATATCGGTGCCGGACGTGTCGTTTATCAGGATCTGGTGAAGATCAACCGTTCTATCCGGGACAACTCGATCATGCAGAATCCCGAGATCATTGCAGCCTACCAAGCGGCTCAAGCGCAAGGGAAGAAACTGCATATCATGGGTCTCTGTTCCACCGGCGGCGTACACTCGTCTCTGGACCACCTCTTCAAACTCGTGGAGATAGCCAAGGAGTACGGCGTAGCCGATAAGACTTTCGTCCACTGCTTCATGGACGGACGTGACACCGACCCGCGCAGCGGTAAGGGATTTGTGGCGGACCTTCAGAAGGTATGCGACGCCAACGGAGCACACATCGCTTCTATCATCGGCCGTTTCTACGCCATGGACCGCGACAAACGATGGGAGCGCATCAAGGTGGCTTATGACCAGCTGGTGAACGGTGTCGGACGGCAGGAGACGGACATGGTAGCGGCAGTACAAGGATGCTACGACCGCCACACCGAGGAGCACAAGGACACCGACGAGTTCATGGAGCCGTTAGTGAACAGTACATGCGACGGACGTATTGCGGAAGGCGATGTAGTCATCTTCTTCAACTACCGCAACGACCGCGCCAAAGAGATTACGATCGCGCTGACACAGCAAGACATGCCGGAGCAGGGAATGAAAACCGTTCCCGGCCTGCACTACTGCTGCATGACCCCGTACGACAGTTCGTTCCAAGGGCTGCATATCCTTTTCCCGAAAGAGAATGTAGAGAACACCCTCGGTGAGGTTGTCAGCCGACTCGGACTCAAGCAGTTACGCATCGCCGAGACAGAGAAATTCGCGCATGTGACCTTCTTCTTCAACGGCGGCCGTGAGGCGGAATATCCGGGAGAGGAGCGCATCCTGATCCCCAGTCCGAAAGTACCGACCTACGACTTGAAGCCGGAGATGAGCGCGCCGGAAGTGACGGAAGCGCTGGTAGCCGCTATCAAAACGCAGAAATTCGACTATATCACCCTTAATTTCGCGAACGGCGATATGATCGGTCATACGGGCGTATATGAAGCTATCGAGAAAGCGGTGAAGTGCATCGATGAGTGTTCGCACAAAGTGATTGAAGCGGCGCTGGAGAACGGATATGAGATCATTGTGATCGCCGACCACGGCAACTGCGACAACGCCATCAACCCGGACGGTACGCCTAACACGGCGCACTCGCTCAATCCCGTACCTTTCGTTTATATCAGCAAGGATCACAAGAACGCCCGTGTAGAGGACGGTATTCTGGCGGATGTAGCTCCGTCACTCTGTCATATCATGGGTATTCCCCAACCGAAAGAAATGACCGGTCACTGTCTTATCAAAGACTAGTGTTATACGCGTTTCTGGTAGTGGTAGTCGTCGAACTTACTACCACCTTTCGAACTGTCGAGGCGTTCATGGCCTCGCAGTTTGTTTTTTATACGGTACCAGAAATCGCCCGTGAACGGCTCGCGCCAGTTGATATGTCTCCAATAGAGGATGAGCAGCCATCCGAACAACATCCCTCCCAAGTGTGCGAAATGGGCTACGTTGTCCGCCGAAAGACCTGCTACGGAGCCTAATCCCGCGAAAAGCTCTATCAGCGCGTATATAATAACGAACGTGCGTGCACGTATAGGAATCGGTATAAAGAGGATGTACATCGGTACATCGGGATAAAGCCATCCGAAGGCAAACAGGATACCGAATACGGCGCCGGAAGCACCTATGGTATTGAGCATCGTGGCATAATAAGCCAGCGCCTCAGCACTGTATGAGCCGCTCATATTGGACAGCATCAGCATCCATACCAACTCCTGGATAACCGCAGCTCCGAGACCGCAGACGAGGTAATAGAGCGCAAAACGCCTTGCACCCCATTCCTGCTCTATCACAGGAGCAAACATCCATACAGCGAACATATTGAAGAATATGTGGCTGAGATTGGCATGCAGAAACATATATGTGAACGGCTGCCACCAATGGAAGGAGGAAGCGGAAACATAATGAAGCCCGCCAAGGGCGTTCAGATCAATGCCGTATCGCTGCAGAACGGCAGCCAGAAAAAAGACAATGAAATTAGCTATCAGCAGATAGCGCGTTACGGTAGGGATATTTCTCATAAAGCATATAATTACGGGTACAAAAGTACTATTTTTTCGTGAAATAACCGCACAAAAAGTGCGCCAAATGCAGAAAAAAGCCTATTTTTTCAATATTTTTGCATTTTTTTGCTCAAAATATTTGGTATATAAAGAAAAAGTTGTAACTTTGCACCACAAAATTGGGACACGAACCCATGTAGTTCACATTATTAATAACTAAAAACACAAATGTTATGAACAAATCAGAACTTATTAAGGCAGCCGCAGCTAAGGCTGAGGTTTCCGCAGCATTGGCAGCAAAGGTTATTGACGCAGCTCTCGAAGAGGCAGTTGCAGCAGTTAAGAAAGGCGAGAGCGTACAGCTCGTTGGATATGCTACCATCGCAGTAGCTAACCGCGCAGCTCGCAAGGCTAAAAACCCGCGTACCGGTGCTATCGTTAGCGTACCTGCTAAGAAGGTCGTTCGTATCAAAGCCGGTGCTAAATTTGCTCTCTAATCCAGGCAATGTAGCTTTACAAACGAGTTGTCCCAGCTATATGGGCAACTCGTTTTTGTCTGTTAAAAAGGTATTAGGTACATGTTGAATATTATTTTATGCGGTGCCCCGGGTAGTGGTAAGGGCACGCAATCGGGTTTTATCACCGAGAAATACGGTTTGCAGCATCTCTCTACAGGTGATGTCCTCCGGGCTGAGATAGCTTCGGGTAGCGAACTGGGTAAAAAAATCGACACACTCATCTCGCAAGGCAACCTGGTTCCGGACGAGATGATGTACGGCGTAATTGAAAACTATCTTTCTTCCCTGCCTAAGGATAGCAAGGGAGTTATTCTGGATGGTTACCCACGTACTGTTTCCCAGGCGGAATCGCTGACTGAACTGCTGAAGAAATATCAGATGGACGCCATCATGATAGACCTGCTGGTGGACGAACAGTTGCTCATCCAGCGCCTTATCGAACGAGGCAAAGTGAGCGGACGGGCGGATGACAACCTCAATACGATCCGCCATCGTATCGCCGTTTATCACAACCAGACGGAACCTATCGCGCTGTATTATCTGCATCATGGCAACTACTGCCCTGTGAACGGAAACCACGCCGTAGAGGATGTGTTCCTGCAGATTGAGCGTATTTTGGATTCGCACATTAAATAATGATTTTATATGCCAAGCAATTTTATCGACTACGTTAAGATCTACTGCCGCTCGGGAAAGGGCGGCGCGGGTTGTATGCACCTTCATCGTGCCAAATATCTGCCGAAAGGCGGTCCGGACGGCGGTGACGGAGGAAAAGGCGGGTCGGTAATATTGCATGGCAACCGCAACCTCTGGACCCTGCTTCACCTGAAATACCAGAAGCATATCATGGCTACCGACGGAGGCAAAGGAGGTCAAAGCCGCTCCTTCGGCAAAGACGGAGAGGACAAGATCATCGAGGTTCCTTGCGGAACAGTGGTCTATGACGGCGAGACAGGGGAGTTTATCTGCGAGGTCAAAGAGCACGGCGAACGTGTCGTGTTGCTCAAAGGCGGACGGGGAGGTCTGGGAAACTGGCATTTCCGTACTGCTACCAACCAGGCTCCGCGGTATGCCCAGCCCGGTGAACCGGCGCAGGAGAGAACCGTTATCATGCAACTCAAAGTGCTGGCGGATGTAGGTCTCGTCGGCTTCCCAAATGCCGGCAAATCCACGCTGCTGAGTGTCGTCTCTGCCGCCAAGCCGGAGATAGCGGACTATCCGTTTACTACCCTCACGCCGCAGTTGGGTATCGTCTCGTATCGCGACGGACGCTCTTTCTGCATGGCAGACATCCCCGGTATCATCGAGGGAGCCAGCGAGGGCAAAGGACTTGGTCTGCGGTTCCTGCGGCATATAGAGCGCAATGCGGTGCTGCTCTTTATGGTGCCTGCCACCAGCGAGGATATCAAGAAGGAATACGGGATTCTGCTGAACGAACTGGAGAAATACAATCCGGAGTTGCTGACCAAAGCCCGGATTCTGGCTGTCAGCAAATGCGATGCGGTTACGGACAAAGAGCTGGACAAACTCAAGAAATCCAAAGCCCTGAAAGGCTTGGATATTCCGGTGGTCTTCATCTCCTCCGTTGCCGGACAGGGGATTGACGAACTGAAAGATGCGCTGTGGACGGAACTGAATAAAGAGCAGAACCAGGTTATCGAGATCTCTCATGCGCCGATTGATGTCACGGTCATCGAGTCTGAACAGCCGGATAGGCCTGACAACTCCGATGATGAGGAACATACTATATATCTCAACGAGGTAGAGGAAGAGTGGGATCTGGACAAATACAAAGGTATCGGTTGGGACGAGTAGCAACTTAACGGTTTAACGGCTTAACGTGCGAAGCACCTTTTACGATAGGATGATAGAGTGGCGGGAACGTCACATCAGCGAGAAGCATTTGGTATTGCTTCTCTCTTTCTTCGTAGGTGCTTTCTCTGCCGCCGCTGCAGCCATACTGAAATCATTTATCCGTTTTATCCAGTGGATTGTAGAGGAACAGCTCATCGGGGACGGACATACGTGGTGGTATCTCATCACTCCTATCATCGGTATTACGCTGGCGGCTCTTTTCGTCAAGTATATTGTCCGCGATGATATCTCGCATGGTATCACTAAGATTCTGTACGCTATCTCGCAGCGCAAATCAATCATCAAGGCGCATAACATGTGGTCTTCCATCATCGGGTCGGGTCTCACCATCGGTTTCGGAGGTTCTGTCGGAGCGGAGGCTCCTATCGTCCTGACGGGAGCAGCCATAGGCTCCAACCTTGCGAAAGCGTTCCGTTTGGACCAGAAGACCATGATGCTCATGATCGGATGCGGTGCTGCCGGAGCTATCGGAGGTATCTTCAAGGCGCCTATAGCCGGTCTGGTGTTTACGCTGGAGGTGCTGATGATGGATCTGACAATGACCTCCGTCGCACCCTTGCTCATCTCCTCTGTCACCGCAACAGCCATCTCCTATATACTGACAGGAACAGACCCGATGTTCCCCCTTGACACAGCTGAACCGTTTATGGTAAACAGAATACCGTGGTATCTGGTTTTAGGTGTCGTATGCGGACTTATCAGCCTCTATTTCACACGAGGCATGAACAAACTGGAGCAATGGTTCAAACACGCTATCAGGAGCATGTGGGCGAAACTGCTTATCGGAGGCGTGGCGTTGAGCGTTTTGATCTATATCTTCCCGCCTTTGTACGGAGAGGGATATGATGTTATCCGCCAGCTCATCAACGGGGACTCTATGTCGGCCATCCAGAACAGCCCCTTGGAGCATAACGAATGGGCGGCACGAAACGGGCATTGGCTGCTGCTGACCTATTTCGGTTTTATCGTCCTGTTCAAGATTGTCGCTTCGGTGGCTACCAACGGTGCCGGAGGTGTCGGAGGTATCTTCGCGCCCTCGCTTTTCATGGGAGCTATCACCGGTTTTCTCACGGCGCGGATCATGAATATAAGCGGACTGATGGTGCCGGAGGCTAACTTCGCTCTGGTAGGTATGGCGGGACTCATGTCCGGCGTCATGCACGCTCCGCTGACAGGTATCTTCCTGATTGCCGAACTGACAGGAGGATACCATCTCTTCATGCCTCTGATGATCGTTTCGGTCATTTCGTATTTGACAATCATGCTCTTTGAACCCCACTCGCTGTATGCCATGCGTCTGGCGCAGAAAGGGGAACTGCTTACTCATAATAAAGACCGCAATGTCCTGACGCTGCTGAAGATGGACAGCGTCCTTGAGACGGATTTTATCACAATCTTCCCCGATATGACATTGGGAGAACTCGTCAAGGTGATCAGCGAAAGCCACCGCAATATCTTCCCGGTTATTGACCACGAGGGCCATCTCAAGGGTATCCTTTTGCTCGATGAGGTGCGTAATATCATGTTCCAGCCGCGGCTGTACAAACGGTTTACGGTAGGTCAGCTGATGACCTCTCCGGCAGCTGTGCTTAGTTTTGACCAGCCGATGGAGAAAGTAATGGAGGTCTTTGAAGACACCGGCGCATGGAACTTGCCGGTAGTGGATCAGGACCGCCGCTATCTGGGCTTCGTCTCCAAATCGAAGATCTTCAACTCCTACCGCCACGTACTTGTCCATTTCAGCGAGGAATAAACCCATATCGCTCATGCCCTGCGAAAGAAAAATATGGCTGATAGTATTGTCATTGATGACGATGCTATCTTCTTGCTCGATCCCTCAACACCGTGAAGCACAGGAGGTTGTTGCGCAGGCGGACAGCCTGTGGCATGAGGGCAGGATGTACGGCATGGACGAAGGAGACTGCGGAGCACTCACCGAGCAATTTATTAATAAAAATATAAATTTATTTGGCGGTGTAAGATATTTTTTGTACCTTTGCAGCGGAGTTAGAACCAGGAGAAGTTACACGAAATAATCATAATGGAACGGCATATGAAACAACATCACCAACTTCTACAGAGCCCAAGTGGAGTTGCACTCCTCAGGAGAATTAATACTACGTTATTATTCTTTTTTCTAGGATGTATTCCCTCCGCGGCGAATGATAAACCGATATTACCAAATCAAATAGATGCAGTATATGTATTTAGTATAGAATTTGAATCCTACTTCGCCGTAAATGTGTCCAAAGAGGAATTTATAAGCTGTTACTTAAGAAGCAGTGAGACACATCGTGTCGTTATAAATGATAGCAACAAAATAGAGCAGTTAATATTCTATATTAATACATTACAAGCATCTGCAGAGCTTAATAACCGTAATAGTGACATCAGGTTCTATTACAAGCCAATAGTTTCAAAATCTGCGCAACTACATTTGGTTAATACTTATCCTTTAGATATCCGATGCTTAATAGTAATAGAAAATAACAATAAATATACGCCTATTTGGTTGTCCAATAACTATGCTGAAATTGAAGGTATATATTATGAAATTGATGGAGATTTACGAGAATGGATAAATGCCTTATTTTGCAATGCCCATATATATGGCGGATTAGAGATGGTAGTGGATAATAACCAAATCGGTTATTATGGCTACGATGCCAACGGCGAGCGGGTCTATAAGTTGACCGCTACAAATTTACTGCGCACCCTCGGAGGCGAGTAAGAGCAAAGTAAGAGGCAATGCGGAGTCAAATCACCGAATTAAGACGTACAGGATGGTCGCGTGATGGTCGCGTTCCTAACTCGACATAGAGTGCTAATTTACTCACGGGTCATTTACGACTCATTTAGCACTCATAAACAAAAAGAAAGCGGCGCAAATGCGTCGCTTCTTCTTTGAGCTAACAAGTTCTGATTACTCAGCTACCTCAACAGCCTCAACAACCTCAACGGTGTCGTGGTTGCAAGTGTCCTGGCAGCATTTTTTCTCGCAGCACTTGTTGCCGCAGCTCATTGCTACAAAAGCAACAGCTACGATAAGAAGCATTTTCTTCATAAATTTTAAAAATTTTAAATTTCTGGAGCTTTGGCTTCGTCAAGTAGTGTAAGTAACTTACTCTCGACTAGCACAAACCTTCATACTTTTAGTTAGTTAATAAAGCTTTATTTTTCTATTTTTTCCGCAAAACCGCGAAAATCGGTGCAAAAGTACTACTTTTTTGCGATATATCCAAAAAAAAATGTATTTTTGTACAATAAATTTTGCATTTTGCTACTGAATACTGCATTTTGTTGGTTACAAACAGATTTATATGATAAAAAAAAGCGACCCGAAGGCCGCTTCATGTGAGATCATCTCACAAGTAAAATAGTGCTTACTTGTTTTTCTCAACCTCATCTGCTACATCGTGACCGAGTTCGACAGCACGCTCGATAAGAGAAGCCTCTTTCTGAGCCTGTGTCTCTTCCTGTGCCGGTGCTTCAGCTGCTGCGGGAGCGGGAGCCGGAGCCTCTACTGCTGCAGGTGCCGGAGCGGCCTCTTCTGCTTTCTCTGCCTCTTTGTTTGCGCAGCTGAGTGCAGCCATTGCAACAGCTACCATAAGAATAACTTTCTTCATAAATTTTAAAAATTTAAAAGTTAATAAAGCTTTATTTTACTTTTTGTTTCGCCTTTTTGCGAAAAACGGTGCAAAAATACTATCTTTTTTGCATATATCCAAAAAAAATTGTAATTTTGCGCAGTAAATTGTATTTTTTATGAAAAAATTGAGTTTTTTCGATAAGTCCGACTTCAAGTTCGTCGGGTGGAATATCCTTTTGGCTGTTGTTCTGGGTATCGGTATCCTTGTAGCCTTAATCGCTTATCTGAAGCGTTATACGGAGCATGGCATAGAGGTGGAAGTAGCCGATGTACGCGGATTGGTAGAAGCAGAGGCAGTGCCTGTCCTGGCGGAACAGGGATTGCATCTGGTCATTGTGGACTCCACCTATTCGGACAAAGTGCCGTTTGGCACGATTGTAGATCAGGACCCCAAGCCGGACTCTCATGCCAAACACGGACGCGCTGTATATGTCACAATCAACGCTACTACGAAACGCCAGGTGACCATGCCGAACCTGCAAGATATCAGTTACCGCCAGGCGGAGACCACTCTCCGCGGCATGGGTCTGCAGGTGGACACCGTCTATGATTATGAGCCTTCCGAATTCAGAGATCTGGTGCTGGATGTCAAATGTAACGGCGTCAGTGTACAGCCGGGAGAGAAACTGGCGGTAGGAACGAAAGTACGGCTGGTTGTAGGATTCGGACGTGGTACAGAAGAGGTGGAAGTGCCGTCCGTCATCGGCTTGACGCTGCAGGACGCACGGAGTCTGTTGCTCAGACACCGGCTCACCGTAGGAGCGGTAATATACGACGAACCGGAAGAAGAAGGCGTTATTCAATATATCTACCGCCAGACCCCGAGCGCAGGCGAGAGGCTGATAGAGGGAGAGACCGTTGCTTTGCGGCTGTCTAAAGACATAGAGAAAGCGGCAAGCGGAGGAGATACACATACCGAAGAAGATACATGGTTCTAGATCCGGATATAGAAAACGAAGAGTTGTGGGAGCGATGGCGGTACGAGGTAGATAAGGGTCAGGGAAAAGAACGGATTGACAAATATCTCGCAGAGCACATGACCAATACCAGCCGCAACCGTATCCAAACGGCTGCAGATGCAGGCAACATATGGGTTAACGGAAAAGCGGTTGCCTCCAATTACCGTGTCAAACCCGGAGATATAATCCAGGTGCTGCTGGATCATGAACCGCATGATTTCACCATTACGCCGGAAGATATTCCTCTCAATATCGTATATGAAGACGAGGACCTGCTGGTGGTCAATAAACCGGCAGGATTAGTTGTTCATCCCGGTCACGGCAATTACGAGCACACGCTCCTGCATGCCCTCGCCTGGCATTTTGAGCACAATGGCCAAATGGCAAATGGCCAAACGGTAGATATAAACGATCCTTCCATCGGTCTGGTCCACAGGATAGACAAAGACACATCCGGACTTCTGTTGATTGCCAAGACACCAGAAGCCAAGACGCATCTCGCCAAGCAGTTTTTTGACCATACGACGGAGCGGACCTACAACGCGCTTGTCTGGGGTACGTTCAAGGAAGACTGCGGCACCGTCGAAGGCGCGCTTGCGCGGGATAACAGAGACAGGACCCTATACAGGGTTTGGGACCCGGAAGAATGCCCGCAGGCAAAAGAAGCGGTCACTCATTGGCGGGTTTTGGAACAGTTTTTGTACGTCACTCTGGTGGAGTGCCGTTTGGAAACAGGCCGTACACATCAGATACGCGTGCATATGAAGCATATAGGACACCCTCTTTTCGGGGATGAGAAATACGGCGGGTGCGAGATTCT
>JAEEGL010347987.1_pt1 | contig 33462 bp, 30 predicted proteins | sample 9134231 | NCBI WGS metagenome assembly JAEEGL01 (sample SAMN16246548, study PRJNA631951) | gut metagenome | biome: gut microbiome; feature: rumen; material: fiber-attached | host: Bos | place: Iran: Karaj | collected 2018-10 | reverse complement strand
TACGTGTATATGCAGGGCTGCGATGATGGAGTGAGTGCAATCTCTGAATACAATCCTAATAATGGAATGATCACCGTTATTCTCAGTAATTACGGTGATAATGTGTGGTCGAGAATGAGGAAGATTCGCGAGGAAGTGTATGATAATTTCGAGAAATGAGAGGAAAAGTGGTTAATCAACGAAACTACTGTCGAGACCATCGTATTGATCGAACATTGTATGTACGAACAGCAATCTGGCTGCACCTAAGAACTATGAATCGGTTGGGTTTTCTTTGTATGACAGAAAGCCAAATGAAACGGAAAGTGCCTATACAGGCGATTATATGTACTATGAGATATTGCTTTGATTGAGATAATTGAGGATAATCAACAGGAAGGACTGACGAAGAAATGAGCAAATATGATCCTCTGTGGAACAGCTATCCGGACAAAACGGAACATAAATTGACAGGATAACCTTTCCTGCTCCGTGTAGAATAAAATCATCAAAGGGAAGGAGTGTGGCAAATGGAGTGGCTTACCAGCATTCGGAGAGCGATTGATTACATGGAAGAACATCTGGAAGATAACATCAGTGCGCAGGATGTTGCCGAACAGGTCTTTATGTCATCATTCTTTTTTCAGAAGGGGTTTTCATTGATGACCGGGTACGGACTGAGTGAGTATATCAGAAACAGAAGACTGTACAAGGCGGCACTGGACCTTCAGAAAACTGATGAAAAAATAATCGATATTGCGTTCCGTTACTGCTATGAAACACCTGAAAGTTTTACTAAAGCTTTTTCACGTTTTCATGGTGTGAGTCCTTCACAGGTGCGGGAAGGAGCGCCGATAAAACCATTTCTTCCTCTGAAAGTTGAAATTTCTATTCGCGGAGGTAATAAGATGGATTACAAAATAAAAACTATGACCGGCTTTAAGGTGATTGGGTTTGCAAGAGTATTTGATGGAGAAACTTCTTATGTAGAGATTCCCAAGTTCTGGGATGAGATCAGAGAAAAGTATGCAAATAACGTCTGGAAGGGAAATGCACCGACAAATGCTATTGAAAAAGCAATCGTAGATAACAACATCGGTGAGTACGGTGTTTGTGTTGATGATGTAGGTGACGGCAAGTTCAGCTATATAGTTGCAGGCATTTATAAGGGTGGCGAAATTCCTGAAGGTATGACTGTTTACGAGCTTCCGGATTTTGACTGGGCAATCTTCGATTGTTATGGATCTTGCCCTAAAGCACTACAGGATGTAAATACTAAAATCTGGAAAGAGTGGCTGCCGGGTAACCCTGACTTTGAGTTTCCCGGGAGCGTGAACATAGAGTGGTATGGAGACGGAGACCCGAGTGCTTCGGATTATCACGCTGCAATCTGGATTCCTGTGAAGAAGAAGTAAGCAAGGAGGGCAGTAGAATGGATCAAACTGTTTTGGATTGGCTTCTGGAAGATAATAATCCGGAAGTAAGACTCAGAACCTTGAAGGAATACAAAAAACTGTCGGAAGACGATGAAAGTGTTGTCAATTGCAAAAAGGAACTGCTTGGCAGCAAGGTATATGAGAGGGGGCTTAAGAAATTAAAGAAAGACAAGCAATGGGACAAGTATGATGCGATCATGGCTTTTGCCGAGTGGGGACTGACCAGAGAGGATATCGGAAAGGATATTGACAGCGAGGTCTTCGCTTTGATCGAAAGTACAGGCTTTAAAATGCTGTGCGGTGAGCCGCTTCTGCTCAGGAATCTTGTCAAGCTGGGATATTATACGGAAGATATCGTTAAGAATGAGATTGATTCTGTTCTTAGGCTTATCAAAGACGACGGGGGCTTTGGGTGCATCAGTACCAACAAAAAGATAAATGATCCCAGAAAGTCCCATAAGAGCTGCGCAAGGCTGACAGTGGAGTATCTTTTACTGGTTGCGGAACTATCACTTCAGGGATACAAGCCTGAATGCGCAGACGCCTTGATACATTATTTTACCAAGCGAAACATTTTCTACCGGACAGACGATATGCAAACGCCTATGGTGGACGTGATGTTAGGGACGTTCTATCCGCCCGATCCCATCAAGATTGGAGCGCAGCAGATTGTTTACGCCCTGCGCATACTGGGATGCAAGCCGAAATCGAAGGCTATGCAGGCCGGATGCAAAGTGCTGGATAAGCACAGGCTGGAAAACAGCAGATACGTCCTGACAGCATCCAAAAGCGTACCTGCATTCAAGGCCGGTAACGTGGGCGAAGAAAACAAGTGGGTAACGCTATACGCGTATATGGCGAGGGAAACCTAGGGATCAGGAGGAGGGAAACAGATATGGATAAGAATTGGTCGGAGAAAAATAAGGAAATACAAAAATTGTTGTCAAAAGAAGCTACTTTTGGTGAAGCTATCCGGAAACTGATAGAATTCAGAGAAGAATTGTTTCAACAGATAAGCTGGATAGTTGAAGGATATCCCGATAAGGCTTTTTATCAGCTGCCGTTCGCAGGAGCAAAGGGATATCACAGCAAAACTCTTGCGTATTCCATCTGGCATATTTTCAGAATAGAAGATATCGTGGCTCATGAGATGATCGCAGAGGATGAGCAGATACTGTTTCGTGAAAAGTTTCTTAAGAAGACCGGGTCACCGATCATCACAACCGGGAATGAACTTGAAGGCGAAGATATAGCTGAGTTTTCAAAAAAATTGAAAGTGCAGGAATTATATCGATATGCAAAGGCTGTAAAAGATTCAAGTGATAAGATCCTTTTACAATTACAATACAGAGATTTAAAAAGAAAATTCAATGAGGATACAAAACAGAAACTGATAGAAAGCAAGTGCGTCAGTGAGGATGAAAACGCATTCTGGCTGATTGACTACTGGTGCGGCAAGGATATAAAAGGACTTATTCAGATGCCTTTTTCACGCCATTGGATCATGCATATTGAAGCAATGCAGCGGATAAAAAACAGGCTTTGTAAGCTTGCAAGAAAGGGCTTGGACCCTGTCGCTATATGCGGTTTATCCTGTAATCATTGTTTCCTTGGAGAGTGGTGCGGAGGCTGCAGAACAGAGTATAATACCTGTTCCTTTGCCGTATATTCAGAAGACAGGATATGTCCCAATGTAAAGTGCTGCAACGAGAAAAATATAGACGGATGCTACGAATGCGATAATATTGAAAACTGTGAAAAGGGATTCTATGTATCGTCAAATGACGGGGCAAATGCCGCGAAAGCGCAGTCTCTGTATATAAGGAAGTATGGAAAGAAGGAATTCCTGAAGGTCCAGACAAGATTACATGAGAAATATGAATTTGAAAAAGTGCAGGAAATCATAGGACAGGACTATAAAGAAGCACTTCGTATATTGGAAGAAAACTGATGGATGGTCTTATGGATTTGCTTATGGTGAAGAGAGTAATGCTGGGTGACAGACAGTTCGGACGTGTCAGGCATGTGAGAGGATAATAACATGAAGACTGTAGAAATACTTGGCGCAAACCGGTTTGAAAACTATACAAAAACACGTGAAGGCTGTCGGGCAGTAGTAGTGAAGAACGGAAAGATCCTTCTTACGCACGAATTAAACTCAGGCTGGTGGCTGCTTCCGGGAGGCGGACTGGAAGAAGGTGAGACTTCTGAAGATTGTGTGATCCGTGAGGTCGAGGAAGAGACGGGGTTCATTGTACGCCCACTCAGACCGTTCCTTTTTATGAATGAGTATTACGAAGAATATCGATATTCGGGGTATTTCTTTGTTTGTGAAGTGAGCGGAAAAGGACAGATGAAACTTACCGATGCGGAAAAACGTCGCGGAGTACAGCCGGAATGGATCTTGTTGCAGGATGCTATCGAGCTGTTCTCTAAACATGAATCATATGCTGATATAAGTGAAGAAAAAAGAGGTTCTTATCAGCGTGAATATATAGCGCTTAAGGAGTATATGAAGCTCGACTCTGAAAGTCCTGAAAGACAGATCTACGAACGTTTTCCGGGAGTAAGCTGTGCATACAGGGATGCAGCCGGAAGAGAGATCTTGAAATACAACGGGGATGCCGATAAGGAAAACGGTATTCCTGTGGATGGAAATACGGTTTTTCCGGCCTGCTCGATATCTAAGTTTATTACTGCAATAACTGTGATGAGGCTTCAGCAACAGGAACTGCTGAATATTGACGAACCTGTCAACCGTTATCTTGATCAGTGGAAGCTGCTTACATCGGAAGAAAAAGAAAGCGATGCAACGATAAGATCGATCCTCAGTCATACATCCGGGATCATCGATGGGGAAGATTCATTTTACGGACTAAGGCGTAATGATCATGAGATTGGGTTACTGGACATTCTGGAAGGAAGGACTGCATATAACAAACGGCGGACAATGGCGGTAAAACCGGCGGGAACAGCGTTTGAATATAGTGATGCGGGTTATTGTGTACTTCAATTGATGATTGAAGATATCACACATTGCAGTTTTGAAGAAGTTGTAGCGAAATATATCTTTGAACCGTTGGGCCTTAAGAAGACTTTCTTTGCGACGATTCGGAATCTTGAACTTCGGGAAAAGAATCAAAATATGGTCGCAGGATATGATAACGAAGGCGCTTTGATTCCGGGAAAATATCCTCAGATTCCGGATCTTGCTGCTTCAGGTTTATGGAGCACACCGGGTGAACTGATGGTTATAGCAAAAGAGTTTATCATGGCGATAAATGGCAGGAGTTCATTATTAAAGAAGGAAGCAGCACTGGAAATGATCAGACCGGCAGAGAGTTTTTCATGGGTTGGCCTTGGTCTGTTCCTGCGGGGCGATGATACCCTTGTAATGCAGGGCTGGGGAGAAAACGGACAGAGTATGATCAAAATGAATCACTCGACGGGGGAGATATCCGTTGTGATGACAAACAAAGATCCCGGTGTGGATCAGACGGAGTCCGGAGTGGAACAACTTGCGGCATTGTGACCCACGGGGACGGGGTTAGTGGTTCGTTTTTGAACATATTAGGTATTCTTTGATTATAAATATTCTGTCTATTTGATATAGTATCGTCTTCTGTTATGATTCTTTATGTAAGGCGCCTGTAGTAACCATAAAACGTACACATTAAAGATGAGGATAAAAACATGAACAGAGATATTTTTATAAGAAACCTGACGGGGGACAGGATCAATCTTAGCCCCAAGGGCAGAAATGCCGATGAATTGTCTGTAGAAGAGTTTGAAAAGAATTACGAAAACTTTTTTGAGATGATCTTTGAGATAGCTGCCACGGATATCAACGGTATAGCCGGATACGGAGAATTCGATGAAAACAACGAAGCTCCTTTTAAATCATTTAAAGAGTTTGTAGAAGAGACTTTCGATGAGAAACAGGAAGGCTATTGGCATAACTGGACCAAGATGTTTGGAACCACTTTTCTGAAGAAGGATTATTTTGACAGGATCTATGCAAAAGTAATGCAGTATGCGGATTTCTGTGAGGGTCAGAGATTCCTGGCAAACAACAATACTTTCTTTTGTAACATGCTGGTAGATGATGCCGGAAAAACATACTGCGCTGATTGGGGACGCGCCGGGATCATGGATTTCCTGATGGATTTTGCGATACTGGATCTTAACAAGCCGTATCTGCTAGTCCCTGAGAAACTTTATGAATATGCAAAGAAGAAAAACATAGAGATAAAGAACTTCAGGGAACGTTTCTTATGCATGGCATATTTTAAGGGTATCCATACGCTGATGTGGCATGCTTCCATTGATGATCTGGTATCCTGTGAATCCATTACCAGGTCAATAAATGAACTTGAAGACCGAATGAACAAACTGGCGGATTAAAATGCAATATGAAAATGCCAAGGATATTCTCCCCGCAAGTCTTCTTGCGGAAGTGCAGAAATACGCGGAAGGAAAGGCGATTTACATTCCCAAACGCAGTAAGCGGGAAGGTTGGGGAGAAGCATCCGGATATCGTGAAAAACTGAATAAGAGAAACACTGCGATCCTGAACCGGTATTCGACAGGGAGATCTATAATGGAAATTGCAGAAGAGTTTTTTCTTTCTCCGGAGACCATAAAAAAGATCGTGTACGGAAAGAAAGTGATGCTTCCTGAGTATTCACCCTCTGTTTATTCCGCAGGACAGTATTCAAATGCCGGACTGGGAGAAGAATGGGTACGTATCTGTCTTGAATCCAAAGGATTGGAAGTGCCGGACAGTGACAGGTACTTTTTGTCTGAACTTGTGAGGATACCGCTGCGCCTGATAGATGATGATAATGAAGATGCGAAAGATCTCGATGAAGTAAATTTCAAAGATACGCCGCTTATCATTTTGTTCGAAGACCGAAAGTTTCATGTATTGCACCGAAAAGATGTTTTGTCAATGTTACGCAAAGAAAAAATGAATGCTCAGTATGCATTTATTTATGCGCGGAAAGAAGAGTACGAATACTATCTGAAAAACTTCGGTAAACAGTTTCAAAGGTAATGATAGTCTTTAAGAGGTATAATAGATATGAGGTTAGCGGCTTATCAATTTGCCGTAAATGGTGATCTTGATCATAATCGAGGAAAGAGATAAGGGAGAGTACTGTTGCTATGGATATTAGGATTGCTACATCTGATGATATAGAACTATTAATGAGCAGTCGTCTTGAAGTGCTTAGGGTGGTAAATGATCTTGATCCTGCTTATGAATACAGTGATGAGATCATTGAAAACAGCAGAGAGTATTTTAAAAACGGAGATCATACCACTGTACTTGCAATGGATGGTGAACGTGTTATAGGTTGTGCAACAATATGCTACATATACATGATGCCGACATTTTCGCACCCAACGGGAAAACGTGCTCATCTTATGAATGTATATACGATGAAAGAATGGCAAAGACAGGGCATAGCAAAGAAAATGGTGTCGATGCTGATAGATGAAGCATGGGCACGCGGTGTCACGGAGATCAGCCTTGATGCAACAGAGGCGGGACGTCATTTGTATAAAAAACTCGGTTTTGTTGATTCGAAAGAGGGGATGGTTCTTACCCGGGGGTAGAATGATGATAGTTAAGGTAAAGGAAGCAGAAGAAAAACAGCTTATAGCAAGAACAGTGCTAGAATCATTGAAAGAATGGTTTGAGGTCGAAGAGAGCCGGGAAGGCTATATCAGAGATTGCGTGGATTGGACATTTCTTGCGGCGAAGGATGACGGTAAAGTAAAGGGATTTCTGTGCCTGAAAGAAACAGGAAATGCTACTGTTGAAATTGCTGTTATGGGTGTGCTTAAGGAATACCACAGAAATGGGATCGGTCATCAGCTTGTGGAAAAGGCTAAAGAAGAGGCCAGAGCTGAAGGCTATGAATTTATGCAGGTTAAGACCGTAAAAATGGGAATGTACGAGGACTATGACAGGACAAATCATTTTTACATCAATTGCGGATTTAAGGAATTAGAAGTGTTTCCTTTATACTGGGATGAGGCTAACCCTTGTCAGATATATGTGGTATATTTGAAATAAGGCTGCAGAACACAGAAAGGCTATAAAGAAATGAGAAAAGATTTTTTGGCTGTATTCAGCGGGTTTCCTGATCATCATTTTTCGGAAGAGATCACAGAACGGCTTCGCAAAGAACTGACTGTGCGTAAAAGCATCGTTTTTATCAGCGCATGTCCGCTTGAATATGCGCAAAATGATGACGATTGCGATGGGATGCATGAAATGTTTGCCGAGCAGGGACTGGCATTTGAAAAGCATTGCGTGATCGATAAGCGCACTGAAGCCTCCGAGGCAAAGTTACTTGTGGAAAACGCTGACTGTATCTTCCTTATGGGAGGCGGAGTCTGTGAGGAACAGCTTGAGCTTATCAGAGAGAAGGACTGTTACGAGGCATTGCTTGACTGTCACGCAGCGATCTTCGGAGTCAGCGCCGGTTCAATGAATATGGCAAGGAATACGATAGATTTCTTTGAATCCATGGAACCGTTCCCCGGGTTGGGACTTACAAACATTACTGTGAGCTGTCATCATGATCCGGAGGATACCTGGCGATACGAACAGACATTAAAAATGTCTGAAAACCGTGTAGTTTATGCCATGGAGGATATGAGTGCTTTCTTTATCAAAGGCGGAAAGTTTGACATTATAGGAAACATCTACCGCGTAGAGAACAGAGAATTACACCTGATTACGGAAGACGATATTCACGAGCTGGAACAGGATGAGTTTCGCAGAGTATTTGACACAATACCGGATGAGTTTGATAAATTTCGTCCGCGGTACAGTGAAGAACTCTTTGATTTTTTAAATGACCGGGCCGGAATAGGACCCGGAAAGAGAGTGTTGGAGATCGGTCCGGGAACCGGGCAGGCAACGGAGCCCGTGCTCCGTACAGGATGCGAATACCATGCTATCGAACTCGGTGAGCATCTGTACCGTAAAATGATAGAGAAATACGGCATGCTTCCCAATTTTAATATTGTGAATGATGACTTCATCACTCATGATTTCGGCGATATGAAATTTGATATGATCTATTCGGCAGCCACGATCCAGTGGATACCACAGGATATCGCATTTGCCAAGACCTTTGAACTTCTGAACCCCGGCGGAATCCTTGCAATGATGCTGACTTCATCGGAATATAAGTCGGATAACGAGGCTTTGTATGAGAAGATACAGGCTCTTTATGATAAGTATTATAAACCGGATATACCGTATACACATGGGAAATTCAAATATACCGCAGCGCCTGAGTACGGATATTCGGAGGCTGAGCGTTTTGAGTTCAAAGGGCAGCGGGTGTTCACTGCGGAGGAATATGTCAGCTTTTCCGGAACACACTGTGACCACATCGTAATTCCTGATCCTATCCGAAACGAGTTCTTCAATAAACTGAAAAGCGCGGTACAGGAGGCCGGAGACCGTGTAGTGTTTAAGGACACATATATTTTATATCTTGCGAAGAAAGCATAGGAAAGGATGAGCAGAATGAATTTAAGATTGATCAGGGCTTCAGCTGAGTATCAGAAGCAGATTACTGATATGCTGGATGAATGGAACGCAAGAGGAGAAAAGATAATTCCCTATGCTGTCAGAAGGCTGGATTATCATGATTTTGAATACTACTGTGAGAATCTGGAGAATAAAAACTTTCTGTCGGATGAGTTTGTAACGGACTCAACTTTTTTCTGTCTGGATGAAGATAATGATATGGTGGTAGGAGCCGTAAATATCAGACATTACCTGAATGAATCATTGCTGTTGGATGGCGGTCATATAGGAGACGGCGTCAGACCATCAATGCGCAGAAAAGGTATTGCCACTAAGATGATCGCTCTGGCTTTGGAAAAATGTAAAGAACTGGGGATCTATAAGGTTTTAATGGTCTGTGATAAAGACAATACAGGATCTGCAAAGAGTATAATCAATAATGGCGGAGTGCTGGAAGATGAACCGGTAGTAGACGGAATACCGCAGCAGCGTTACTGGATCGATATATCAGATCAGGCTGATGCCGGATATGAAACTATAAGGCATATGTCAATGGAAGAGATACCCGAATGTGTACGGCTGATCCGGGAGTCTTTTCAGACTGTGGCGGATGATTTTGGTTTTACGGTAGAAAATGCTCCGAGATTTACAGCCTTTGCTACGGATGAAGGCAGACTCCGGTATCAGTTATGCAGGGAAAAGCGGCCGATGTTTGTATATATGAAAGGAAACAGGATTGTCGGCTACTATTCCTTAGCACTCCTTAATGAAGCAGAAGCGGAATTAAATAATCTGGCAGTACTGCCGGAATATCGTCATTGTAATATCGGAAGAAAACTTCTGGAAGACTGTTTTGCCAAAGTAAAGCAAACAGGAAGAACAAAAATAAAAATCGGTATTGTAGAAGAAAATGAGATTCTGAAGAACTGGTACAAGAAATACGGATTTGTGCATACAGGAACAGTAAAATATGATTTCTTCCCCTTTACCTGCGGGTATATGGAAAAGGAGATAGAGGGCTGATATGGAAAATAATGAAGCTGATATCATACTGATCCAGCCCTTTGATGAGCGTGATCAGGACGGGATAGAAAATGAGCTCAGATATATTGCTGAGCATACCGCTATGGATTTCAGATTTATTCCGGTAAAGATAAAAAAATGGAACAGCGAATTGTCACCGTGGAATGCGCCGCCTGTGTTTGGTAATGAGGGTTTCGGTAACGGCGCTGCAGATACACTTGAAAAGATAAAAGAATTATGTGATGATAGGAACAGATCGTACTACCTTGGAGGATACTCTCTTGCAGGACTTTTTGCAATATGGGCAGGATATCAGACAGATCTGTTCAAGGGAATAGCAGCAGCATCACCGTCTCTGTGGTTTCCGGGTTTTGATGATCATATGAAGGAGAATACATTTCATTCGGAAGCTGTCTATTTAAGTCTCGGTGATAAAGAAGAGAAAACGAAGAATCCTGTTATGGCAACTGTCGGAAACAGAGTCAGAGAGGCATATGAGCATTATAAAGAACAGGGTATTGACTGTACACTTGAGTGGAATCAGGGAAATCATTTCAAGGATGCGGACATAAGAACGGCTAAGGCTTTTACCTGGTTATTGAACAGAAGAAAAGAAAATGAAGGGAGAAAGTGATGAAAAACTACGCAGAGCTGTGGACCGCTTACAAAGAAAGAAAGAGCAACAGAGATTGCAGAAATCTCCGAAAGATCTGTTTGCCTGAAACAGAGGCTTCCGATAAGACTGCGGAGAACGCGGTAAATGAGCTGAAGGCAGGGCTTAAGGGAATGCTGGACATAGAGCCTGAAATAGTTTTCGGTTCAAAAGTAACGTCGAAACCGGTAACAGACGGAAAAAGTATTCTGGACAGTGAAGAGTATAGTATATCATTGATCGAAGATGGGATAAATATCGCGGCGAAGAGCAGTTCAGCTATATTGTATGCAGTATTTGATATTCTGCGCACCGTTGCCTGCGAAAAGGATATAACGAAAACCTATGCAGACGGAAAGACAGTAAGACCGTCCAATCCACTGAGGATGCTGAACCACTGGGACAATATGGACGGAAGTATAGAGAGAGGTTATTCGGGAGAGTCCTTCTTCTATGTAAATAATGAGATCGTTATCGACGAGCGTACAAGAGATTATGCAAGACTGATCGCATCTGTCGGTATTAATGCAGTAGTCATCAATAACGTAAATGTTAAACAGGCTGCTTCTTATATGATAACGGACAGATACTTTGATAAACTCTCTCAGCTCGGAGAGATATTTGCAGGCTATGGCATAAGATTGTTCTTAAGCCTGAATTATGCTTCAACTATAGAGATCGGAGGTTTGGACAGCGCCGATCCTCTTGATGAAAATGTCATCTCATGGTGGAAGGATAAGATGGCAGAAGTGTTTAAGAAGATACCCACACTTGCAGGCTTCCTGGTAAAAGCCGATTCCGAAGGCCGTCCGGGACCTTTTACTTACGGAAGGACACAGGCAGACGGCGCGAATATGCTGGCCAATATCGTAAAGGAATATGGCGGCATCATTATCTGGAGATGCTTTGTTTATAACTGCAGGCAGGACTGGCGTGACAGGAAGACTGACAGGGCAAGGGCAGGATATGACAATTTCATGCCCATGGATGGTGATTATCATGATAATGTGATACTTCAGATTAAGAACGGTCCCATGGATTTCCAGATAAGGGAACCGGTCTCACCGCTTTTAGGCGGTCTTAAGAAAACCAATCAGATGCTGGAGGTGCAGATCGCGCAGGAATATACGGGACACCAGATAGATGTCTGTTATCTGATACCGGAGTTTAAGGAGATACTTGGGTTTAAGACCTATTGCAGTGAGGATAAAGACAGCGTAGCTGATATCATAAGCGGAGATACTTTTAACAGCAGATACTCCGGAATGGCTGCTGTTACCAATACCGGAAATGATTTTAACTGGACCGGCAATTATCTGGCAGGAGCAAATCTTTACGGTTTCGGAAGACTTGCATTTGATACCGGGCTTTCCTCGGAACAGATAGCAGAAGAGTTTGTGAGGATGACCATCTCGCAGGATGAGACAGTTGTAAAGGAGATACTCGGCATCCTCCTTCCATCAAGAGAGATCTATGAGAGATATACAAGCCCTCTTGGGATAGGATGGATGGTACAGCCTGCTACTCATTACGGCTGCAGCGTTGACGGATACGAATATGACAGATGGGGAACATATCACAGAGCCGATCACCTGGGAATAGGTGTTGACAGGACCGATAAGGGCACAGGATATGCTCTGCAGTACAATGAACCGAATGCAGGTATATATAATTCTCCCGAAAAATGTCCTGATGAACTGGTACTCTTCTTCCATCATCTGCCTTATACACATAAGCTGCATAGCGGAAAAACAGTGATACAGCATATCTATGATTCGCATTTTGAAGGATATGAAGAAGCACAGCAGCTTGCTGCCAAATGGGATCAGCTTAAAGGAAAGATAGATGATGAGGTATTCGAAAACGTCCGTGAACGTTTCGAACGTCAGCTTATCAATGCCAGGGAATGGTGTGACCAGGTAAATTCCTATTTCTTCCGCAAGAGCGGAATTCCCGATGAAAAAGGAAGACAGATATGGTAGTGACAGACTCACTCCATTAACTGTTCAAAGGTAACACCGTATTTAAGAGCGATATCAGCAGCATAAGAAGATCCGGGAGGGGGCGCAACTTTAACTTTAAAGGTGCGCTCTCTTTCATCCGATACAGCCACAAGCGATGCTGCTTTGCAGGGCGTATCCTGTGAATTAAGCTTGTCGATCTCGACAGCAAGCTTATGCATATGTGTGTTGAAGACAGTTCTTATCTCTTTGCACAGCAAGGCTTTGACCGTATCTGCAGCGATATAATAACCTTCCTCAAAGGAAGTGGTGGAAAAAGTCTCGTTAAGCAGCAGCAGGCTTTTATCCGTACATTTCGTAAATATCTCTTTAAAACGGCGACATTCTTCACCGAGTCTTCCGAGATCAAGAGTCTTATCTTCATCTGCCGGATAGTGTGTGTATATGCAGTCTGCAGGCTGGAATGCAAACTGATCCGCAGGAACCGATATACCGCCCTGGGCAAGCGCATAAAGCAGGCCTACAGCCTGAGTGATGGTGGTCTTGCCGCCGCGGTTTGCTCCGGTTAATAGATAAACAGTATGCTCATCGGTGAAATCAAGATCGTTGGTGACTATATCCTTGGATTCAAGTTCGCCGGCAGCAGCCAGTTTGAGATTGTACAGTCCGTTTGCTTCCATGCGCGTACGTCCTTCTTCGATAATGGAAGCTGTGCAGAAACTGAATCCCTTTGCTTTGAGATCCTTGATAAATGCGGCCCAGCGCACATAATACATAAACTCGGGGATCAGATCGGTAATGTCAGTGATGCTGATCGTCACATATCTGCTCAGGAGCTTTTCCAGACGTTTCGTGATATCGGAGAGAAGCTGGCTTATCTCTTTATCAATATTGTGTGTTAAGTCTTTTCCGCCATCCTGCTCCGGAACGCTCATAAGCGTAGCCGGATGGTAGCGCAGCTGACCGTTCCAGTCACAGCCATCATTAATACCGTCCTTTGTGAGCAGGGCATCCGCAAAATTATTAAGTATGCCGGAACTCTTAAACTGTTTGTTATTTACGGACACTATGCCTATGCTGTCCACTTCAAAGCTCTGGTTTAAGTTGATGCCAAGAGTAATGCTTTTCATGGTATCGGTGGTAGCTTTAAGTGAAGCCACATCTTTCTTCAGTTCATTAAAAAGGGATTCATCGTAAATACGGTCAAGGTATTCCCTGAGTTTTGCGAAGCCTTCAGATTTAAGCTTATATTCATTAAGACAGTCCCGGACAGCATCAACGCAATTGATGTAATCATTTAATTCACTGAGTCTGTGCAACAGTTCCCAAAGCCCTGTCTTTATATCATGCTCACGTCGGAAGCTGCCGTATTCATTCAGAAAATGTATCTGATCCAGAAGTTTTATCATGCGATCGCACATTTCGGGATTTGCGAGGATATCTTCAAAGATACCGGTGCGGAAACGGGTCACCTCGGGATCCGCTGTCATATTCTTCATCACCGAAGCAATGAGAAAACGTTCATTCTGGCGCATGCTGACTTTTTCCAGGATATAGTCAAGACCTATATCATGAAAAGAAGTATCACTCGTTACGCTCCCAGTAATATTGTTGGGGTCGGGATATAAAATGCTGATCGCTCTTTTTCTGGCCATGAAAGACCTCCTTATCAATCTTTATTTAGTATATATCGGGAAGGGGATAAAAACAAGATTTTTTGAGACTATAGCTTGTTAGCGCTGCTTAAATAGTAGTATAATACTGACATCTGAGCTAAAAAGGAGCAGAAATGAAAAAAGAAGATAAAACCAATGTCATGAGAGTCCTTGACGGAAAGAAGATCCCCTACGAGAGTCATTCATATGAACCTGATGCTACTATGACCGGCGTGGAGATCGCAGGCATACTCGGAGAAGATCCTGTGAATGTTTTTAAGACGCTGGTCACCCAGGGAAAGAGCGGAGCTTATTATGTGTTTGTGGTACCTGTTGCGGAAGAACTGGATCTTAAGAAAGCAGCAAAGGCAGCAGGAGAAAAAGCCGTGAGCATGATCAAACAAAAGGAATTGCTGCCGTTAACAGGCTATGTACACGGAGGCTGTTCACCGATAGGAATGAAGAAAGCCTTTCCTACATTTATACATGAGAGTGCAGGCAGTCTTGATAAGATATTTGTAAGCGCCGGAAAAGTCGGTTTTCAGATAGAACTTAAAGCTAAAGATCTGATAGAAACCGCCGGTTGCAAACCTGCTGATATAATATGAGATAAAAGGGGAAAAGTAATGGGCGATAAAATGGAAAGCATAGAATTAAAATATCTTAAGAGTCTGGCAAAACAGTTTCCTAATGTTGCAGCAGCTTCTACAGAGATAATAAATCTTCAGGCTATCCTGAACCTTCCGAAAGGTACCGAGCATTTTCTGACAGATATCCACGGTGAGTGGGAACAGTTTAATCATGTCATGAAGAACGGTTCCGGATCGGTGAGAAGAAAAATAGACGAACAGTTCGGCAATACCATGAGTGAAAAAGACAAGCGAAGTCTTGCAACTCTTATATACTATCCCAAAGAAAAATTATCGATAGTTGAGGAAGAGGAAGAATTTCTAGAAGACTGGTACAAGATCACTCTTCACCGTCTCGTGCATATGCTGACCTGGGTGTCTTCAAAGTATACGAGATCAAAAGTCAGAAAAGCGCTCCCTAAAGATTTTGCCTATGTTATCGAAGAGCTTATCACCGAAAAAGAAGAACTGGAAGACAAAGAGGCATATTATAATGAGATAATACATACTATCATAAGTATAGGCAGTGCGCCCCAATTCATCAGAGAACTGTGTGAGCTTATACAGAGAATGGTGGTGGATCATCTGCATATAGTCGGTGATATCTTCGACAGGGGGAAAGGTCCCCACATTATTATGGATACGCTGATGCATTATCATTCACTGGATATACAGTGGGGTAATCATGATGTGATATGGATGGGCGCGGCAGCAGGAGATGAGACCTGTATAGCAACTGTTATAAGGAATTCCGCAAGATACGGAAATCTTGATACCCTTGAAGAAGGCTACGGGATCAATCTTGTGCCACTGGCTACCTTTGCTCTGCAGACTTATGATAAGACCGATTGCAGCGCCTTTGCGATCAAGTATGATGATGATTACAACACCAGGGATCTGGAACTTGATATAAGGATGCACAAAGCAATCTCTATCTTGCAGTTTAAACTCGAAGGCAGGACTATAATGCGTCATCCGGAATGGGGAATGGATGACAGGCTGTTGCTGGATAAGATAGATTATGAAAACAGGACGGTAAACATCGGCGGTAAGGAATATGTAATGAAGGATGTGGATTTCCCTACCGTAGATCCGAGAAATCCTTATGAACTTACCGATGATGAAAAGCTTGTAATGGAAAGACTGGTAGCAGCGTTCAGGCACAGCGATAAACTTCAGAAGCATGTTAAGTTCCTTTATAACAAGGGAGCAATGTATAAGATACACAATTCAAATCTTCTGTATCACGGTTGCGTACCGATGGATGAAGAGGGCAGGTTCATGTCGCTGAATATTGCCGGTGAAGAATACAAGGGAAAAGCCCTTTATGATGCGCTGGAATTATATGCCAGAAAAGGATATTACTCAAAGGATCCGAAGGAAAAGCAATTCGGAAGGGATATACTGTATTATATCTGGGCAGGTCCTAAGTCACCGGTATTCGGAAAAGATAAGATGGCAACTTTTGAACGTTATTTCGTAGATGACAAGGCAACACATAAGGAAGTTAAAAATTCTTATTACAAGCTCTATGATAACGAAGATGTGGTCAATTCCATAATGGAGGAATTCGGGATAGATCAGAAGCTTGGTCATATAATTAACGGACACGTTCCGGTAGAAGTAACCAAAGGTGAGACTCCGATCAAATGCGGAGGCAAGCTGCTTGTCATTGACGGAGGGTTCTCAAAAGCATATCAGGAAAAAACAGGCATAGCAGGTTATACGCTGGTAGCTAATTCCCACGGTATGTTCCTTATCAGCCATCAGCCTTTTGAGAGTAAGGAAGCAGCCATCAGGACTGAAACTGATATAGTATGCGACAGGATACCGGTAGAGATAGCGCCCCGCAGGATAATGGTGGCAGACACGGATGTGGGTAAAGAACTGAAAGAAAGCATAAGTCAGCTGAACAAATTGCTGGAAGCATATCGCGAAGGAATAATACTTGAGGAATAAAAAACACGGGGACTTTTCAGTCCCCGTGCTATTTTTATACTTTAGTGAATGTCTTTCCACTTCCAGTTTACTACTTCGGGAAGATCTACGCCGTAGTCACTGATGTACTGTTTGTGCTCAACCAGCTTGTCGCTCATCTTCTGGAAGAGATAAGCTCCGCGGTTTCCGAGCTGAGGCAGGAACTTGAGAGCATCCTGTACCAGGTGGAAACGGTCGATATCGTTCTGTACACGTACATCGAAGGCTGTAGTGATCGTACCTTCTTCTTTATAACCGCGTACATGCATCAGACGGTTGTTGTGACGCCGATAGGTCATCTCGTGTATCAGTGTTGCATAACCGTGGAAGTTGAAGATCACAGGTTTATTTGCGGTAAAGAGCATATCATATTCGGCATCCGACAGTCCGTGAGGATGCTCATTCTGAGGAACCAGCTTAAAGAGGTCTATAACATTGATGAAACGGATCTTGATATCCGGCAGCTCTTCGCGAAGGATTGATACTGCAGCAAGAGCTTCAAGTGTAGGTGTTTCACCTGCACAGGCAAATACTATATCCGGTTCCTGTCCCTGATCGTTGGAAGCCCAATCCCAGATGCTGATACCCTGTGTGCAGTGCTTTACTGCTTCAGGCATGGACAGCCACTGGGGACGGGGATGCTTGGAAGCTATGACTACATTCACGTAGTTACGGCTGCGCAGGCAGTGATCCATGGTGGAGAGCAGGGTGTTGGTATCTACAGGAAGGTAGATGCGGACAACGTCTGCTTTCTTATTTGCAATGTGATCCATGAAACCGGGATCCTGATGTGTAAAGCCGTTGTGGTCCTGTTGCCATACGGTAGAGCACATCAGCAGGTTCAGTGATGCAATCTCTTCTCTCCAGGGCAGCTGGTTGCAGACCTTCAGCCATTTAGCGTGCTGTGCGCCCATGGAATCGATGATACGTGAGAATGCTTCATAAGTATTGAAGAAACCATGACGACCGGTTAAGAGATAGCCTTCCAGCCAGCCTTCACACATATGCTCGGAAAGCATTGAGTCCATAACACGTCCGAAACGTGAAAGATGATCGTCCATGTCGCTCTGCTCTGCATTCCAGTCACGGTTCTCAACTTCGAATACTGATGAGAAACGGTTGGAGTTGTTCTCATCGGGTGAGAAGATACGGAAGTTCTTTGCTTCTGCATTGAGTTTGAAGATATCGCGGATGTAGTTGGAAAGGTTTGCTGTATCCTGGCTCTCCTTTGATCCGTGAGCTTCGGTATCGAAAGCATAAGAACGGAAATCGGGCAGACGAAGGTCGCGAAGGAGCTTGCCTCCGTTTGCATGAGGGTTCATACCCAGTCTTGCATCACCTGTGGGAGTAAGCGCCTCTATTTCGGGAAGGAGACGTCCGTTATCATCAAAGAGCTCTTCAGGCTTGTAGCTGTGCAGCCAGTCAGAGAGTATCTGAAGGTGCTCAGGCTTGTCCATCATAACGGGAACCTGATGTGCAAGGAAGTTGCCCTCGATACGGTTGCCGTCTACTACCTTGGGACCTGTCCAGCCCTTAGGTGTGCGAAGCACGATCATGGGCCATACGGGACGGGTAGCATCATTGGTCTCTCTAGCATGTTTCTGTATGTCTTTGATCTTCTCGATCACTTTATCCATGGTCTCAGCCATCTGGCGATGCATATCCATGGGCTCTTCGCCTTCAACGAAATAAGGCTCCCAGCCGTTGCCGTGGAAGAAATCGGTAAGCTCTTCTTTGGAGAGACGGCCGAAAATAGTAGGATTGGCGATCTTATATCCGTTCAGATGCAGTATGGGCAGCAGAGCGCCGTCGCCTACAGGATTGATGAATTTGTTGCACTGCCATGAAGTAGCAAGAGGTCCGGTCTCTGCTTCACCATCACCGACTACAACTGTAGCTATCAGATCGGGATTATCAAAGATGGCACCGCAGCCGTGAGCTATGGAATATCCGAGCTCGCCGCCTTCATGAATGGAACCGGGAGTTTCGGGCGCACAGTGGCTGGGTACACCGCCGGGGAAGGAGAACTGCTTGAACAGTTTCTGCATACCTTCCTCATCACGTGAGATATTGGGATAGATCTCACTGTATGAACCGTCAAGGTAATCATTTGCGATAAAGAAGTTTCCTCCGTGTCCGGGACCGGAAAGAAGAATCATATCAAGATCATAGCGCTTGATAGCGCGGTTGCAGTGGACAAAGATAAAGTTCTGTCCGGGAACGGTTCCCCAGTGACCTACGATCTTTTTCTTGATCATGTTATCGGTCAGGGGTTTTTTCAGGAGAGGATTCTCCAGGAGATAAAGCTGTCCGGCTGAAAGATAGTTGGCTGCGCGCCAGAATCTGTTCATATTTTCGAGCAGTTCATCAGTTATGGGGCCTTTTTCAACTATGTTGTTTTCCATAAGCCGCTTCCTTTCTTTAATATAATGGTAGTTTATTTTTTCAGCAATTAAGATACCCCAAACTGTGTATTCCGTCAAGTGTCTGCGGCTTGACAGGGGCAGGTGCATTGATTATGATTATCTGAATCATAAGTAATGGTAAAGGGGCTTTATATGATCCTTTTTGATGCAAGACGTCTGAAAGCATATGAATATCTGAAGCAACTGTGTGAAGCCTGCGGAAAAAGCGAGGACTTCACCGAGGCACTGTGGATGGAGATGGTATCAAATGAAGGTCTCATGGGTGAATTCATGTATTATCTCGACAATCACAGTATTTACGGGCAGCTGGACTGCAAAGGATATACCCTTACGGATCTGTATTTCTACAATATGAGACAGTTTGAGCTGACACAGGATATAGGAAAGAATTACAGTGACTGTGATAAAGAAGAACTGGTGTTGGATACCTTTATGGATATGGCCGGAATGCTTAAGAGTCCGGAAAAATATATAAAGAAGCTTTCCGAGGGACTCGGAATGGATCTGATGATGTAAGGAGAAGAACTTGACAGAGATACTGACTGTTGAAAACATGCGGAAAAGTGATGCAGCCACCATTGCGGGAGGAGTACCCGGAAGGGAGCTGATGTACCGTGCAGGTAAAGGCATTTTCGAAAATGTTGACTGGAAAGCACCCGTAGCGATCATCGCAGGCAGCGGTAACAATGCGGGAGACGGATATGTAATAGCAAAGCTGCTTAAAGATGCGGATATAGAATGCAGTATCATATTGCTTAAGGAGAAGTTTTCCGAAGACGGTAAGTACTATTATGATATCTGTGTGAAAGCAGGGATAGCAACAGAAGTATGGAGTGAGAGAACAGAACTTGGCAGGTTTGGCACGATAGCTGACTGCATATTCGGAACGGGTTTTAAAGGAAACGTAAGCGGTACTGCAAAAGAAGTCATAGACAGGATAAATGAAAGTGAAGCTTATGTAGTTTCCGTTGATATCAACAGCGGACTCAACGGAGACAGCGGAATGGCAGAAAGCTGCGTCTGCTCAGATCTGACAGTATCGATAGGAAGTTATAAACCGGGACACTTCATGAACATGGCAAAGGATGTCATCGGAAAAAAGATAAATATCGATATCGGAATTAAACCGGTAGAGAAAGCATTAATGCTGATTGAAGAAAGCGATATGGTCAAAGTTTTTTCTCCGAGAAAAAACCTCTCAAATAAAGGAAGCTACGGATATATTGCTCTTATCGGAGGATCGGAAAGATACAGCGGCGCCATACGTCTTGCGGCAATGGCGAATGCTGCTATGAGATCGGGAGCCGGGGTAGTTAAGCTGGCAGCTCCGAAAAGTCTTGAAACTGTGATACTTCCGGCTATACTTGAGAGTACCTTCTTTCCTCTTTCGGAAAACGAAGGACGGCTGATATACAGTAAAGAAGAGACAGATGAACTGACAGCCAATGTAAAGACCGTTGCATTTGGTATGGGTATAGGTACATCAGAGGCTGCGGCAGATATATTGAAACATTTATTGCTGTACTATAAAGGAAAACTCATAGTCGATGCTGACGGACTGACACTGCTGTCACGCATGGACAAAGGGATTGTACAAGAGAGAAACAGTGAGTTGATACTGACTCCCCATATTAAAGAGTTTTCAAGGCTGACGGGAAAAGAGATAAATGAGGTACTTGATGATCCCGTTAAAACGGCAATACAATATGCAAAAGAAAACGGAGTAATACTTCTGCTCAAGGGACCTGCAACTATCGTAACAGATGGAGATAATACCTGTATTATCGACGCAGGCTGCGCCGGAATGGCCACTGCGGGAAGCGGTGATGTGCTTTCGGGAATACTGTCGGCAGTATGCGCATATACGGACGATACTTTTATTGCAACGGCAGCAGCTGCATATATAAACGGAAAAGCCGGAGAAGCGGCACAGGAGCAGAAAGGTTCGATAAGCATGACGGCATCCGATACCGTGAACAATATAACTGCTGTGGTAAAGGCTTTGGAGATTAAAAATGAATGAACAAAAGATTGTAAAAAAACTTTCAAATGTCGGTATATGCGGAAATGTGATCCTTGCTGCATTTAAACTGGCAGCAGGTATCATCGGCAATTCCGGAGCTATGATATCAGATGCGGTTCATTCCCTTTCGGATGTTTTTGCAACACTTATTGCTTATATCGGCGTAGTGATGTCAAGACAAAAGGAGGATAAGGAACATCCTTACGGTCACGAAAGACTGGAATGCGTGGCTTCCCTGATCCTCGGACTGATACTTGCAGGAACAGGTTTGGGAATAGGTTATACAGGTATACGCAAACTCTTTTTTGAAAGAGACAGCATAGAGATTCCTACCATGCTGCCTCTTATCGCTGCAGTAGTTTCGATCATCGTAAAGGAAGCAATGTTCTGGTATACGATGTACTATGCGAAAAGACTTGATTCACCTGCATTCAAAGCAGATGCATGGCATCACCGTTCTGATGCCATATCTTCTGTCGGTTCATTCATAGGTATAGGGCTGGCAAAGATGGGACTTACCTTTATGGATCCTGTCGCAGCTCTTCTGATCTGTCTGCTGATAATCAAGGTTGCTTTTGATATATTCCAGGATGCTCTTAACAAAATGATAGACACTTCCTGTGATAATGCCACTGAGCAGAAGATAAGATCTTTTGTCGAGGCGCAGAGCGGCGTACAGAAGATAGATCTGCTCCGAACAAGACAGTTCGGAAACAAGATCTATATTGATCTGGAAATAGCAGTAAAAAGAGATATCTCACTGATAGATGCCCATGCCATCGCCGAAAGCGTGCATGATGCTGTCGAAAAGAATTTTCCGAATGTTAAGCATGTCATGATCCACGTCAATCCGGGGGACGAATAAGCAGTCAAGTAGACATAACTTCATAAAAATGATATAATATCAAGGAATATGCCGTTTTGGCGGGGAGGATAATCATGATGAAGAAGTCAGTCAGTATTCTTCTTGCATCCTTGATCACTGTTTCATTAATGGCCTGCGGAGTAAAACAGGATGCACCTGCTGTCGGGAACCCTGATAATCCTGCAGTTGAAGAGAAGGATAATAAACCGGAAGATAATAATCCGGAAGAAAACGTAACACCGGTATCGGATACAGCTAAGGATAATTTTCATATTGGTATCGTTACCGGATCATATTCCCAGTCAGAAGATGACAGACGTGGTGCAGAAGCTTTTCAGGCCAAGTATGGCAGCGAAAACGTGACTCTGGCCATCTATCCCGATAATTTCACCGAAGAAGCCGAGACTACTATTCAGACTATCGTGAATCTTTCCGAAGATCCTGATATGAAAGCTATTATCGTTAATCAGGCTGTTGACGGAACTACGGAGGCCTTCAGGCAGATCCGTGAGAAGAGACCTGATATACTCTGCATTGCAGGAGAAGCCTATGAAGATTTTTCCGAGATAGGACCTGTTTCGGATCTTGTTGTATGCTGCGACTTTGTCAATCGCGGTTATCTTATGATACATACAGCCCATGAGCTTGGCTGTGATACTTTCGTACATATCTCATTTCCCAGACATCTTTCATATGAAACGGTTGCAAGGCGTGTTGCCATTATGAAGGCTGCATGTGAAGAATTCGGCATGGCTTTTGAAATGGAGGAAGCACCCGATCCTACTACCGAGGTAGGTGTTCCGGGGGCTCAGGCTTATATAGTAGAACATGTTCCCGAATGGGTAGAGAAGTACGGAAAGAATTCAGCCTACTTCTGCACCAATGATGCTCATACCGAACCTCTTATAAAAGGACTTATGGAATGCGGAGGATATTTTATCGAGGCTGACCTGCCTTCTCCTCTTCTCGGATATCCGGGAGCACTTGATCTTGATATGACCGGTGACTCAGGGGATTTTGAAAAGATACTCACAAAGGTAGAAACTGCAGTTGTAGAAAACGGGGGGGCCGGCAGATTCGGAACCTGGGCTTATTCGTACGGATACACAGGATCTGCAGGTCTGGCCGAACATGCAAGAAATGTGATCCTCGGAGAGAGCAGTCTTACCGATATAGATGATCTTGCAAAAGCCTACAGAGTGTACTCACCGGGAGTGGATTGGAACGGCTCAAAGTATAATGATGCGAAAACCGGTGATATATCGGATAATACTGTCCTGATCTATCAGGATACATATATCTTCGGTGATCCGGGTCATTACATGGGATCAACAAAAATAGAAGTTCCGGAGAAGTATTTTACGATCGAGTAAGGATGAAAAAAGAAAACGCTGAACGTCAAAAAGAATACGGTCATAAAAAACACAGCATGATAATACCGCTTATACTTGTATTCATTTTCATGGCTGTTATGGTGGCATATACCTCAAGACTGATGTACAGTGTTGCTGTTTCCAATTCAAATGCCGTGATCGAGGACAGGGTTCTTAACATATCTTCAATGATCGATAATCATCTGAATACTGCAGAAAACGTGCTTCATGTCACTGCGGACTCGGTACATCACATGTTAGTAAGCGGCAGTACGCCCGCGCGTATACATGAATTCCTTGTGGAAGAAACAAATAACGTATCCGAACAGTTTGATGAAAACTATAACGGTATCTACGGATATATCATGAGCAGGTATATGGACGGTCTTAACTGGGAACCGCCCGAGGGCTATGATCCCAAGATACGCGACTGGTATATCATTGCAAAACAATATGACGGCGAAGTAGTATTCGTGCCGCCCTATATTGACGCGCAGACCGGAAATATGATCATCTCGGTCAGCAGAATGCTGCCTGACCGTCAGAATGTCATTTCTCTGGATGTACAGCTCAAGGGCATACAGTCGATGATGAATGAACTAAGCTTAAACGGAAAAGGTTATGGCTTTGTTGTTGATGAGACAGGTCTGATCATAGCTCACAGAGATGAAAATAAGAAGGGAACTAATATCTGCGAAACAGAGGGTGGCAGTGATTATCTGAAAGCCATCATGGAAGCGGGTTCCGGGAGTTTTAACTATAACTGTGACGGAGAGAAGAGTACCGTATTTGTAAACAGCATTATGAATAAGTGGCATGTGGTAATGGTAGTCAGTGACAGAGAGCTGTATGAAGAAGTAAGAAGCCAGCTGGTTGTCAATATTCTTATATGTACCATGATATTTGTGATGATAGCCGCTTTCTATTATGTAGGATACAGGAATGAACAGAACTATGCCAAGAGCATGGAAGCTATGAAGCTGGAAGAACAGAAGGCAAGCTACGAGAGAAAGGTGCTGGAGCTTGAGAAGGATGCAGCCGATGCTTCCAATAAGGCAAAGAGTGATTTCCTTGCAAACATGTCCCATGAGATCAGGACACCGATGAATGCCATTATCGGAATGGATGAGATGATACTCAGGGATTCGCCGAATGGCAAGATCAAGAAATATGCACTGGACATACAGAGTGCCGGAAGGACACTGCTTTCGATCATCAATGATATCCTTGATCTGTCCAAGATAGAGTCCGGTAAAATGGAACTGATACCGGTAGAATACAATTTCTCATCCGTGATGAACGACGTAGTCAATATGACTATGAAAAAGGCTCAGGACAAGGGGCTTGAGTACAGACTTAAGGTATCGGAAGATATTCCTTCCGTATTGTTGGGTGATGAGATAAGGGTACGCCAGGTAATGCTGAACCTGATAAACAACGCTATAAAATATACACCTGACGGATATGTTTCAATAGAACTTACATATGAACATTCTTCAGAGCTGCTCGGTGTTGAAGTTTCGGATTCGGGAATAGGTATAAAAGAAGAGGATCTGGGCAAACTCTTTGAATCGTTCCAGCGTCTGGAGGAAGACAAGAACCGCAGCATAGAAGGAACGGGGCTTGGCCTGAACATCACGATGCGCCTTGTGAAGATGATGGAAGGCAGCATTGATGTCAGCAGTGTATACGGAAAAGGAACAAGTTTTAAGGCACAGATGAAACAGGCTGTTATAGATAAGACACCGGTAGGTGATTTTGCGCAGAATCTTTCAAAACTCAATTCTCATACTGACAGATATAAACCTGCGCTGATAGCACCTTCTGCACACGTACTGGTAGTTGATGACAACGATATGAATCTTGAAGTTATCGAAGGGCTGCTTGAAGATACACGAATGAAGATAACAACGGCTGAATCAGGCAGGGAATGTATCACGATACTTCGTGATAAGCAGTTTGATGTTATCTTTCTTGATCAGATGATGCCGGGTATGTCGGGAGTACAGACTCTTGAAGAGATCAAAAAGCAGCATCTTGCAGATGATACTCCTGTGATCGCGCTGACTGCGGATGCCATAGTAGGCGCGCGTGATAATTATATAAAAGAAGGCTTTACCGATTATCTCAGTAAGCCTGTAATGTACGATGCTCTGGAAGCGATACTGCTTAAATATTTAAAGAGTGAGCTTATAGAGCAGGAAGAAGAGAAAGAAGAAAAAACTGACGAAGGAGAAAAGCCTCTTGTGATCGCTATAAGCGATTCTCCGGATAAATTACGTAAGGTAAAAGCACTTCTCGGAAATGATTACAAAGGCGTTTTTGTAAAAGATACCGAAAGTGCTGCAAAATATATAAATAAAAACAAAGAAACAGGCGGGCAGTAAATTGAATACTTTGTTATTTTTTATAATAATCCTTGCTTATATAGTATGCATAGGAATCATAAATGAAAGGTTATTTCATCTTCAGAGTGATATAGCTCTCATTTTCTTTTCACTGATCCTTTCGGTGGTATTACTGATAATGAAATACTTCTTTCCGGAGACTGTTGCCGGAGTGTATATCAGCAGTCTAGGGGATTTCGGGTTCAGGGAATACCTGATGGACGGGATGCTCTGTTTCATGCTGTTTGCAGGAGCAGGCAAGGTAAATATGAGCAAATTCAGAAAGAACATTCGTCCCATATCACTGCTGGCACTCCTTACCACGCTGCTTTCTTCGTTTCTATACGGAAGCCTGTTTTATGCGCTGGCGCTGATACTTAAACTGCCGATGGACATTTGGATGTGCATACTTCTTGGTTGTGTGGTATCTCCTACAGATCCGATAGCTGCAACTGGCATACTTAATAAGATAGGACTTTCCAAAAATGTCTGTTCCGTTATAGAAAACGAATCACTCTTTAATGACGGTACCGGTGTTACGCTGTTTATCTTTGTGCGTTCCCTGATAGTCCACAGTTCCGACAGCAATTTTGCCGTACTTATGTTTAAGGAGATCGGAGGTGCGATAATAGTCGCTCTGACGGTTTCGTATCTGCTCTTTTCACTGATGAAGCTGACACGTGATCCCGTCAGATACATACTCATATCGCTGTTGGATGTTTCTTCGGTATATGTTATATGCGAACACTTCGGTTTCTCCGGAGTCATCGCATCTGTTGTATGCGGCATGTACTTTTCATATTCAATGGAAAAGATGAAGCGAACCGTAATGGTAGTGGATCCCGAAAACTTCTATGGTGACTTCTGGGAGATAATCGAGAATATATTGAATTCAGTGCTCTTTGTTATGATAGGTCTACTGGTACTTAATATGAAGATCAGTCCCTATGCTTTACTGATAGTTCCGGCTGCGCTGATAATCCTGATTCTGTCGCGAGGCGCAGGAGTACTTATCAGTTCAATACTTACAGGTAAAAATATACCGGGTAATTATAATCTTCAGGAATTCGTTGTGCTGATGACCTGGTCGGCGCTTAAGGGTGGTCTTTCCATGGCTCTTGCGATAGAAACTGCCGATTATCTGCCGGAGTCGATATATCAGATATTCTCAAATGTAGCATATGCCACCATATTCTTTACGGTACTGGTGCAGGGATTGAGCATAAAACGTGTTTACTTTGCATTGGAAGATCATAAAGCAAAAAGGCTAAGCAGAAAAAGCGTTACGGAAAGGAAAGCATCATGAAGATAATCATTATAGGACTCGGACAGACAGGAAATCTGTTGATATCATCACTTGCCAATGAAAGTTTTGATGTCACCGTTATAGATAAGGACAGGAAGACTGTTGATGCCATCACTGACAAATATAATGTCAACGGTGTTGTAGGCAGCGGCGCCTCAAGAGAAACGCTTATGAAAGCCGGAGCTGATACGGCGGATGCGATAGTTGCATTAACGCATATAGATGAGATCAATCTCTTAAGCTGCATGCAGGCCAAAGCCCTTGGGACACGGTTTGCTGCTGCGCGTATACTGTTGCCGGATTTTGTAAGAGAAGTCGAAGATTTAAAGAAACAGTATAATATCGATTATTTCATTAAACCTCGTCAGGATATCGCAGAGGAAATAGACAGAAATATCGGAATGCCCGGATATACCAAGCTGGAAGGTTTCTGGGGCAATGATGTGCAGCTTCTTAGTATGAACATACTTGAGGACAGTGTGCTTAACGGAAGAACGCTTATCGATATCAAACAGTCTCTTAAGTTTGATTTTCTGATCATAAGTGTTGTTCGGGGAGGAAAGATATTTATACCCAGAGGAGACTTTGCTATACAGAGCGGTGACAGTATAAGCGTGGCATTGTCGAAGAAAAATCTGGAAGAGTCATTGCTGAAGCTGGGTATCAAAAAAAGCAAGGCCAAAAAGATATTTATAATCGGAGGCAGCAATACCTGTATCTACCTGCTGGATGTTCTGAAAAATGCAGGAGATAAGGTGACCATACTTGAACAGGATGCGATAAGATGCAGGGAGCTGATGGCAAGATATCCCGATATAAATATAGTATATGCTTCGGGAGATACTTTGGAAGTACTTGAGGAAGAGAAAGTGTCTTCGGCAGATGCAATGATATCCCTGACAGATAATGATGAGACCAATCTGGTTGCGAGTATGTATGGCTGGTCCTGTAATATTCCTTCAGTCATTACCAGAGTGGATAAGCCCGAACATGTTAAACTCCTGCACAAAGTAAATATTGATATAACGGTATCACCTGCCGAACTGTCAGCTATGAAGGCTTTTCGTTTCCTTCTGAGTCATGAAGCGGAGGACGCCGGAAAAGATATAGGAAAGTTCTACCTTCTTGCAGACGGAATGGGTGAGATAATCGAATTCAAGGCAGGTGAAGATTTTAAAAAGCTTAACACGGTTTTTGCCGATAAGTCCTTCAGGTTGAAAAAAGATGTGCTTGTCACTGCGATACTGAGAGGAAGCGAACTGATAATACCTTCGGGCAATACTGATATTCAGAAGGGCGACCGTGTTTTAATAACGTCAACACGTAAGAATCATATAAGAAGTCTGAATGAGATACTCGCATGAAAAGCTCATCAGAAAGAAACATTATATACAGAGAGATAAGGCCTGCTGATGATGCAGTTATAGCTGCGCTTATCAGGAAGAGTCTTATTCAGCATAAGCTTGATATACCGGGTACTGTTTTTTTTGATAAGGGTCTGGATCATCTGAGTGAGCTGTATGGAAAAGATTCTGCTTATTATGTACTTGAAGATAAGAACGGAGACGTGATAGGAGGGATCGGCTATGCAAGGCTTTCTTTTATGAGTGATACTGCCGAATTGCAAAAGCTGTATCTGGATGATAAGGCGAAGGGCGCAGGTATCGGATACGAGATGATTGCCTTCATAGAAGAAAAGATGCGGGAATCAGGGTTTAAGAGAGCATATCTTGAAACACATGAGAATCTGCAGGCTGCGATACATATATATGAGAAGAGCGGATACAGAGATATCGAAAGACCGAAAGAAGTGGTGCACAGTACAATGAACAGATTCTTTATAAAAGAACTCATATAAACCTGTCTGTATTCTTCAGACAGGTTTTTATGATATGACATATGTTTGACGTTTATTAATTCATTCCTGTGATATACTTCGGGCACAAAAGGAGGTGCCGCTATGATATACAGGATAAACGTTGACGGAAAAGAGCTTATTACGGAAGTGCTGCTCGACTCTTACAGCAGGGAAGCGGATAATAGGGCAAGAGAAAAGATCATTGATCATTATCTTGAAGAAAAAAGAGCAAAAAACATAATAATAGAAACAGTACTCTCTGTTAAAGAGTTGGTAAACTATGCTTATGATAAAGGGTATAAAGCTGTTACTGTCATGGGCTGTGGAAATGTCAGAGCCTTTCCCGATGCATATGCAGAATGGTGCAGGTTATGGCAGGTGTATCAGGAGGATTGTCACAGAAAAGGGAAAAAAGCAGTACAGGAAGATTTTCTGAAGCTGATCTATGGCATGAAAGGAAACTGTGTCGATGAGAACGGGAAGATATATCCTGTATTGATATATACAAAGAATGAGAATGGGATCCGTAATCTGTATAAGATAGTTACCGCATCATATCTGAAATATTTCAATAACAACAGACCGACAATACCGACAAAGCTTCTCGATGAACACAGAGAGGGCTTACTTATATATTCAGAGAATAAAAACACGGAAGTACACGAGTTATTTACAGGAGATTTACCGGAACAGACAGATTATATATCCCCTCTTAGACATGGCAGATATCTGCCGACCTATCCCGACGCAGAAATAAAACTACGAAGGATATGTGAAAGAAAGATAAAAGAATTGTATGGAGCCATGCTGCCTGCAAATATCAGGCAGAGAATGGAAAGAGAGCTTGATGCCGTATGCATAAACGGATACGCAGGATTATTTATGATGTGGAGAGATCTTGTAAAGAAATCTCTGGAGAAAGGATATCCCACAGGAATAAGAGGAGCCGTGGGATCATCGCTTATAGCCTTTCTCTGCGGGATCACGGAGATCAATCCTCTTCCTGCAGAATATAGAGGATATGACATTCCGTCGGAAGTGTTTATGGGGATCAGGCTTGATAAAGAACCGGATATAGATATAAACTTTGCGCCGGATATAAAGGAGACAATACAGGACTTTGTAAAAGAACTGCCGGGAGTCGGAGAGACATGTTATGGAGGAACCTATTGTGTTAAAAACGGAAAAGAGCATGTCGGAATGCATCCGGGTGGGATCATCGTATGTCCTGAGGGCGAGGAATTGCTTTCGTTTACGCCGTTGATGTATTCGCCACATGGTAAAAATAAGATAACACATTTTGATTATCATACTATCTCGAATAATCTGCTCAAGCTTGACGTACTGGGCCACAATGCATACGATCTGCTGTATTATCTTCAGGAAACTACGGGATTGAATGTCAGGGATGTTCCGCTTGATGACGATAAAGTTCTTTCTATGATCTGTGATCCTGATATTTTGCTGATCAAAGATCTGCCGGAATTCGGAGCTGAATACGTAAGAAGGATGATAGCAGAAACGAAAGCTGCATCATTCACCGATCTGATAAAGATAAACGCCATCAGTCACGGAACGGAAGTTTGGTATGGCAATCAGGAAGAAGTGATTCGTGCCGGAATCATAAAACTGTCTGACTGTATAAGCTCAAGAGATGATATATTGCTGTATCTTATGGACAGGAATATAGACAGAAACACAGCTTATCATATCATGGAATATGTAAGGAAAGGCAGAGGACTTAAGACGGAACATAAGAAGATAATGGAAAATGCCGGAATACCTGAGTGGTATATAAAAGCTTGTACTAAGATAAAGTATCTATTTCCTAAAGCTCATGCTGTCTCTGCTACTATGATGGCTGTAAGACTTGGCTATTATATGTTTTATTATCCGGAGGCATATCGTGAAGGACTATCCGCTGTCAATTGAGTGAGGACACAGAGAATGGACAATATTTATTGGAAAAAGAAATATCAGCAGATGATAAGGCAACTTGCAACTGATGAGTCAGAAGAAAAAGCCTTGAAACTGCTTAATGAAGGAGCCGGGATCATAGAAGCTCAGGAGAGATCAGGTCTTTCATATGTAAAATTCATGGAATTGCTTGCTCGAGCGGACAGATATGAAAGAGAAGAATTTTGTGTCAGCAAAAAAGTGAATTATCCTGATACAGATAAATAAAGCTTTTATATGTACGGCTATAAAAGATCTCGAAGCCGGCCCGGCACATTTCTTCAAAGTCACGTTGTCTGGTGCGTTCATTGCTGTCGGGAAATAAAGCATAGTATTCTGCCTTAAGATCGTAAAAAGTGATATCGGGGACGTAGAATCTGCGCATATCTTCGATATCTTCAGGAGTGTTGTTTTCAGGATCTTCTGCAGCATATTCAAGGTATTCTTCGAATTCACGCAGTCCGAGTTCATAACTGTCGAATTCTTCGGGGGAAATCCATGACAGATTGTGTATCAGAGTACCGATGCGATACAGACGGGTAAGATGCTGTTTCCGACGAATGGAAGCAGTTTCGTCAAAAACGGTATCATCAGCAATGATATACCGGTCATTTACTCTGTTGTATTTAAGATTGATAAGACCGCAGTCACGCAGATCTTTCAGATCACGCTGCAGCATGCGTAAAGATATCCCGAAAACCTTCATAAGATCTGCAGGGCCGTAAACAGCGCCGCTATTAATACTGCTGACCGTATTATACAGCTGTAATTGTCTCGTGATCTTTGATCTGTCCTTTTTAGCCATTCTGTCCTCCGGAAATGTTCTGACAAGCTTATTTCTCAAATCTATAATATTATACGACAATCCCTTGACGTATATCAAGAAGCTTTGTGATATTATCTGTTTATAAAATACAGATCAAAAGGAGGACAAGCGCATGAACAGAAATGAGATCAGAGAATTTGCAGTGGATTACATACGATTTCTGATAGAGACACAGATGGGCGTTGACGGACTCTACGCAAATCTTTGCTATGGAGGAATAGTCTTTGATGACACAAGGATCGATCTGTATGAGCTCTTTGATAGGGAAAATCTTTTGGCACAGGATCTGTATACTGTAACTGATGAATGTTCAAGCGTAATAGGTACTTTAAGAGAGTATCTTGAAGACAGAAGCGAAGACGAACTGATCCGCGAAGACGAAACTCCTGTTGCATATATACAGCTGCCTGCTGATATCTGGGATGCGCTGTACGGAGAAACTGACGGTGAAGTTGCAGACTATCTGTCAGAAGAATTCGAGAGTTTTATGAATGATCATGAGATGTCCTATGATCTGACTGAATACGGCAGGAATGCAATACTGTTATATCATGATAATAAATGATACAGGAGATGATTGCCTATGAAAAAGCATATATATGAGATAATAAGAATAGACAATGAAGATATCATCGTAAGAAGTACTGCATTAACGGAGGCTGTGTTAAAAGATAAAATGCAGAGGGTGACGAAACAGCCTCCTTATGTTTTCGGACGTGGCATAGGATTGTTTTACTGGAATTATGACAGCAGCGTGATCGGATTGGGAGGGTATGCGCCGCAAGCTGTCTATCCGGACATATATGAAGACGGTGCCAGATCATATATCGTATTTGATGAAATCGAAGATCTGTCAGCGGAACATCCTCTTAACAGATTTACCTGGGATGGAGAGGCAGATCCTTTGAGAGAGGAAGAACTTCACTATATCAGGATCGAATAGGAAAGGATGAAGTATGAAGACGAAACATATGATGATCATATATAGGATCGATCTGGATTGCGAACAGTATCTGGAATACAGAGTTGAAGCTGATGAAAAAGCTATATCAGAGGCTGTTGCAGGTGACTGTTTGAGTTCGGAACTATGGTTTCTCAATCCGAAAGAAGATATTAAATGGATGAATTACGAAGAATTTGATCTTCTTGTAAAAGAGAAAAACGCCTCTGTTTTTGAAACTAATCTGTATAAAGCACTTAAGAAGCACAGAGGCAATCCGCTGCCTGTAAACGATAATGATACGGAGAATATCAAAGATCTGCGCTGGCTGTATTATGAAAAGGAATTTTATGCCGTTGTTCCCGTTCTTGCATACTGGGGCCATGCATCATTGCAGATGATCATCAGCGGAACAGCATCAAATGGTTCAGCGTTTGTGTATGAATATGTAAGCGATCATAAGCATTATCTGAGTATTGACGGAAATGCTGTTCTGTTTTTGGATCCGCCAAAGGCAGGTGAAAGCTTAAAGGAATGGCTGGAAAAGACGGATGAGGTAATATGTCGGAAATAAGGATTTTTCAAGGCAATCAGATAGGCGGTTGTGTTACGGTGATATCGACGGTTTATAAGGG
>JAEEGL010713704.1_pt1 | contig 33466 bp, 29 predicted proteins | sample 9134231 | NCBI WGS metagenome assembly JAEEGL01 (sample SAMN16246548, study PRJNA631951) | gut metagenome | biome: gut microbiome; feature: rumen; material: fiber-attached | host: Bos | place: Iran: Karaj | collected 2018-10 | reverse complement strand
TCGAAATTCATCGGGGTGACAGGATTTGAACCTGCGACCTCCTGCTCCCAAAGCAGGCGCTCCACCAAGCTGAGCCACACCCCGTGCTCTTTACGGGAAAAACAAGCGAATTATACAGCAGCGATGCGTAAATGTCAACCACTATCTGGTCACTTCCAGGCTTACACTGCCTTTGCTGCCGTCAGTATATGTAAGGTATGTCCTTATCCGCTGAAGACCATTTTCCGCCGCAAGTTCCAGCATTGCCGACGCGATATCGCCTTTGTCAGATTCAACCAGTATGCTGCCTGCGAAGTACAGTTCTCCCGAACGCACAGGCTGAAGATCCCTGATCGTAAAGCTGAAGCCGGTCTGTCCTCCGTTTTTGAGGAAATCCCCGGTAAATCCCGCATTGCCTCCGGCGTTCAGCGTCCCGCTCTTGCTGTTGTATGTTCCGTTTCCGAGGACATCTATGCTGTTGCCCTCTCCGTCATCATATTTTAAGGCAAAGCCAACCTGACGGTTCAGATAGGTAAATCCCGCCATAATATGCTTATCGCCGGGTCTCTTCGTCTCTTCGCCCATATGGTATGTAACATTGGCCATTGTAAAGCCTTCGCTGACATTTACGTATAACGCGCCTTTGGCCGAATCTATCCCGAATATAGCATATTCATGGCTCTTTGTTTTTTCCGAAGCCAGGTCCAGTGCTTCCTCAAAGGTCTTATTCCCGGTGGAGACAACTTTATATGCTTTCTTAAGCTTTTTATCCTTCCTTGCCTCTTCGATACATGCAAGCAACGCTCTTTCGGTGTCTGCTTCGGTGATTTCGAACTTCATCTCAGTTTCAACCAGCAACACGCCGTCAAGATTGTTGATGAAGTTGTCATCTCTGGAAATGATTCCTCCTTCAAAGAGTTCGGTAAAGAAGATTCCTTCGTACTTTTTAAGCAGTTTCTTTATGTTCTCGGTGTTTGCAGCCCTTTTGGCGCCCGCCTTCGATATGTCAATGATATCCCCGAAGTCTTTGTTCAGAAGTTCCGTCAATGTGCCGGTTTCAAAGATCCTGTAGGAATTCCCCGCATATTCCGCGGTTATCCTCTTCTCCCCGCTCTCACCGTCGATCGTGAGCATATCTGGAAGCCTGAATATACCGTATGCATTTTCGCGTTCGATCGTCACCTCTCCCACCGCTGTTCCGCGTTCAAGAGGCGCCAGAGCATATTCGGAACATATCTGCTCGTTCAGGTATGCAAGTCTGTCGACGATGGCTTCCGAAAGGTATTCCGCATCGGTCTTTTTGCTGTCTGTGGGCAAACTTAACAGACCGTTTCGATATGCATACATCAAAACGGCCGCTACTACAAGGAGAAGGCCGAGGAACAAACGTCCTCTGCCTTTCCCGTTTTTATTGTCTTTTTCTTTTTCGTTGCTTTCAGACATTGTAATGATCACTCATCTTTATGGGTGAATAAACGTGTTTCCATGAAGTGCCAAAGGGGACCCGTGATGCATACGGAAGAATATGCGCCCGCAACGATACCGAACATAAGAGGAATAGCGAATTCTCTGATGGAATCGACACCGAAGATGACCAGAGCAAGAACCATCACGAAAGTTGTGAGGGATGTGTTGATGCTTCTGGAAAGGGTCTGTGTAACGGATCTGTTAACGATCTCTGTTACGGAATCCTTCTTGAGCTTCTCCGCAAGGTTTTCACGGATACGGTCAAAGATAACGATGGTTGCGTTGATCGAGTAGCCGACGATGGTGAGCATGCAGGCAATGAAGCTGTTGCCGACCGATATTCTCGCTACCGCATAAAGCATAAGTACAACGAGAACGTCATGAACAAGTGCGATTACTGCGGATGCCGCAAAGTTAAAGTTCTTGAAGCGGAACCAGATATAGATGAGCATGCAGACAACCGCAACGATAACAGCGATTATAGCGGCTCTTCTCATCTCTGCACTGACGCTTCCGGAGATGTTGATCGTTTCAATAAGGGACTCATCGGCACCGTATGTGTCAACAAGAGCATTTACGATCTTTGCTCTCTGATCCTTGTCGATCTCCTGAGTCTTGATGATATATGTGTTCTCACCGGATACCTTTGTGATCTGTGATGTCTTCGAAATTGCATCGGATACGAGTTTCTCAAGATCACGGTTCATGCTCCGGGTATACTGATCGGGAAGCTGTACGGAAAGTGATGTACCGCCGGAGAAGTCAAGGCCGTAATTCAATGCCTTGCCGTCCTTAACGCCGAATACGATCATTGCGACAAAACCGGCAAGGATAAGGATGCCCGAAACCATAGCAAATTTGGGACTGTATTTTACAAATTCAATTGTCTTTCTTTCCTTAGCTACGCCATAGAACTTCTCATCGGAGAAGCCGATCGCGCAAAGTGCGCTAAGGATGAGCTTTGTTACAACAAGTGCGGTAAACATGGAAAGAACGATACCGATAGCAAGGGTCGTTGCAAAGCCCTTAACTCCGCCTGCAGCCATAAGGAAAAGCACAAGTGCTGCGATAAGCGTGGTCACATTGCCGTCAAGGATCGCGCTGAACGCCTTTTTGAAACCGTTCTTTATAGCGCTTCTTACCGTAAGGCCCTTGCCGATCTCTTCACGTATACGCTGGAATATGATGACGTTCGCATCCACGGCCATACCGATCGAAAGGATAATACCTGCGATACCCTGCAGGGTAAGTGTTGCATTGAATGCATTAAGGAAAAATACCATAAGGCCTACATAGATCACAAGCGCTATGGAAGCGGATACGCCGGGGATCCTGTAATATGCGATCATAAAGATTATGAGGGCGATAAAGCCTACAGCACCTGCCAAAAGGGATGTCTTGATAGCATCCTGTCCGAGCTGTGCGCCGACTACTTCGGAACGTACCTCGGAAAGTTCGATGGGAAGTGCTCCGATCCTGATCGTGGAAGCAAGGATGTTTGCTTCGTTGTAATCCTTCATACCGGTAATGATAGCGCTGCCCTCATTGATGGTGGAATTGACCGTGGGAGCCGAAATTACGGTATTGTCATATACGATCGCGATGATCTTTCCTACGCTCTTCGATGTTGCTTCCGCAAACTTGACTGAACCTTCTTCGGTAAGGAAGAGCTGAACAACAATCTGTCTTCCTCCGACATAGCTCTGGCTTTCCTGGCTTCCGGCCTTCGCATCGGAGATATCGTTACCTGTCAGAACAACTCCGCCGGCCGCCTTGATCTCGTCAATGGTCTTTGCGAGGCTGTAACCGCTCTCCGCTGTAGGGTCTGCGGCGATATTACCCGCACCGTATATGAAATAGAGAGCGCCGGGATTACCGAGCTCGGTAAGAATGGTCTCGGCATCGTCAACTCCGGGGATCTCAACCGTGATCCTCTTTGTGCCTTCCTTGTAAACATTTGCTTCCGTCGAATATGCATCCGCACGGAGCTGCAGTTTGTAGATGGCGTCGCTCATCTCTTCATCAGTGGGATTGTCCTTTACGGCTTCATATGTGATGCTGACGCCGCCGGCAAGATCCAGGCCCTTTTTGATGGCCGATGCCGAATAGACTTTGTCCGCTCCGAAGCCCACAACAGCCATGAATACAAGGAATGCGGCCACAGCCAGCACTCCGAGAAGTTTTAAGATACCGCTTAATTTGGTGTTCATTTTCAATTTCTTCCTTTATTTATTATTTCTCATATTTCAAGCCAAATTCTTCCATTTTGGCTTTTTTAACCATTACGGAGGCCTTCAGTCCTTCTTTGTAAGCCTCAAGCTTTCTGAGCAGCTCGTCATCCGAAGTCGCAAGGATCTTCGCTGCCAGTATGCCCGCATTTGCGCCGCCGTCTATTGCCACCGTTGCAACAGGTATGCCGGAGGGCATCTGAACAATGGAATAAAGCGAATCAACTCCGGAAAGAGCAGCCGATTTGATCGGCACTCCGATGACCGGAAGCGGAAAGATCGCTGCGCACATACCCGGAAGATGCGCCGCACCGCCCGCGCCCGCAATGATGACCTTAAAGCCCTCTTCCTTTGCCTTTGAAGCATATTCATAGAATACATCGGGCATACGGTGTGCGGATATGACCGTCATTTCATACTCAATGCCGAACTTTTCAAGCATTTCCGCGGCTTTCTTCATGATGGGAAAATCGGAATCGCTTCCCATTACTATACCTACTTTTGCCATATTACCTCCCTTTTCCTTCAAGAATGTCATTCAGGGTTTCTGTGCCCTTTACGACAAATCTTCCGTTCCTGATTATGTCAAATTCCTCTCCGCCTTCGCGCAGGGATTTGATGTCTCCCAATTCACCGTACGGTATCGTTATGTCCGTATGGCAGCCGAAATATGCTTTTTCCGGATCCTCGTTCCTCAGTTCCGCGAAATCATTGCTTTTCGAAATGATCTCCTTCCCGTCGGGATTGTAGAATTTATGATCCTCGGCATGTGCATAGCAGGTATCGCCGATCGCAAAATGCGGCCCGGTCTTTTCCGCTATGAGTATGGGCATCTTTGCCTGAATACCGTATTTTTCGGCCATAACATAGGCTGCCGTATTCGTACCGATCGCAAATTCTCCGAGCGGCAGGAAATCATGCTTGAAAAGAAGGTTTTCAAATATGAATTTGCGATTCTGCTCTTCGTCCTCGTAGTTGCGGCATGTCACTTCTTCGGTGACGCCGTCCTTGAACCGCACCTTCAGGTCTTTGTATTCAAGGCCGTTTAAGAAGACCTTCTTAACATGAAGAAGTCCGGTCGTTCCCTTGAGTTTCGGTGTTGTGAAGACCTCTCCCACGGGTATGTTCACATCCGCGGTGCAGTTTTCGAACACTGTCTCTTTCGCGGGATCCGCTTTTTCCTTTAAGCATACGACCACATCTGTCTCGTTTCCGTTCCTTCCGGTCACATGTACCGCATAGCCTTTGTCAAGCTCGTCTATGATGCCCTGCTGGGTCTTTATGTATTCGGCGTTGTCAAGATTGTTGATCTTAATGGTATCCGCAAATATGCTCTCAAAATCCGGTCCGATGGTGGGCAGCGGATAGGCTATGATGGAAAAAGAGTTTTCCTCCTGAGGTATGAAGGAGTAGATCGTCTCCATCTGCTTAACCCTTAAGCGCATATCGATCTTGTCCTGGGCAGGCGTGAAGCTCAGGCTCTCCGGCTTGTTCTGCGGATTGAAATCCGGCTTTCCGAAGCTTTCTATGAGCATGGGGCCGTTGTACAGATAAAGAGCATCCTTCCGCTTTTCGAGGCAGTTCTTAAAGCATTCCGCCTGTTTTGCGGCATATTTTTTGTCGAGGAATATGCTCCTGTCGTTCCTGTGGTCATATGAAAACTGGGGAGCAACGTTGACGGGGCCGATACCGTAGCCTGCGGTGTATCTTGCGCGGAAAGCAAAATTCCTTACCGAGCAGCGGCATTTCCTGTCCGCAAGTCTTTTTATGACTTCCTTTCCCATACGCTCGAAGCCTGTGGGGAAAGTAAGTTCAGTAAAGCCGTTTTCCCTGAAATGTCCGTTCATCACCTTAAAGCCGCGCATATAGCCGGATACAAGTGTTTCGGCCATATCCCCGATCTCTTTTTCGGTGAGGGCATTCATAAACTTTGCAACGGCAAATTCGTTTTCGGTTATGTAATCCCCGTACATATAGAGATATCTGAGATCCTTAAGATCGGCATCCAGGATCGCACGCGGCATCCTCAGGTCCGTGGTGTAACGCGAATCGAGCGCTTTTTCCGTAAAGAATTCCAGATTATCGTTCTGAAATGAAGCATATGCCGCCTTTGCAAGCGCAACAGCCGTCTTTTCGGCCTCTGCAACCGTCGCCGCATCGCTGTGCGCGTCACGAAATATGCAGTATATCTCGATGAAGAGCTCCAGATATACGGTGATCGTCTCGATATCGCCGTTTGCCGCATCGTTAAGGACCGCATATGAATCGCAGGCAAGCATGGAAAGCAGCCTTCCCGTCCTTCTCTTAAGCTGTTTTACCGCATATGCGGGGTTTTCAAGGCTCTTTTCGTAATTCTCCGACAGAACGTTGTGATACACTTCGTTGCTGAAGTTTTTGAGTTCTTCGAGGCTTTTGTCGAATACGCCGCCTTTCGAATTGCAAAGCGAATACATTTTTCCGACATTCAGCCAGAGGCCGGCCAGAGTCTTAAAGGCCCACGCCTCTTTTTTCGGCAGGCCGTCGGTCACACCTGCCTCACCCTCGATCTCTCCTATCCTTTCCAGTGCGAGATCGTATCTTTCTTTGATAAAATCCATAATAACCCTTCCATTTATCCCTATAATACAAAATCATTGCCGATGAGATCTTTCGATCCCACCGGCTGCTGCAATAGCGTCTGATATTAACGTACTTTGTTGGTGACGATACAAGCGTTGCTGTACTGTTCCTTGTACCTTATGTTGAATTCGTTCATATCATATTCAACAAGCCCCTTTAAGGGATCGCATACAATAAGTGTACCTTTGGTCTTGTTGTAGCCCGAGATAACAACGCAGTGCTCGTTGTTTCTCCATGTGTATGTCTCTCCGTTTATCTCCCATGAATCACCGAAGGTTGTGGGGGAAAGGCTTACCGTTGTCCAGCATATAACCGGAACACCGCTCTTTACATACATGAGCAGTTCTTCCATCGTGCTGCCCGAAACCTCGATGCAGCGCTTCTGCAGGTTCTTATCGGTAAACCATGCATTTGCCGCTTCGACGATGACCGGCGCATAGCAGCCGTAACTGTTTATGCTTGTTTTCGGATCACCTATGAATGCCTCAAAAGGCGTTGCCGTGCCGGGTTCCGCTTTCTTAAGGAAATCCTCGGCCAGGGTGACCTTGTTTGCCTTGTCGAAGCCCAGATATTTGAGGATTATGTTAAGGCTCGTTATCTCCGGTCCGTTTATGAGCTCGGGCTTCTGCATTATGTTCTTGACGTCCAGAACATATACGTCTTCGCCGTTTTTCGCGGCCTCCATCGTATATTCCATAACATCAAGATGCATTGTGCCGACTCTTCTCGGTTTTTCGGTGGTAAGATATTCGCCGTAAACATATGCGTAGTTGCCGTTATATGAGATCTTGCTCCAGCCGTTCGACAAAAGAGCAACTCTGTGAACACAGTCGTTTTCCGCAAGCGCGCCGGATATGAGGTATTCCGTCGACCATCCCGAACGCACGTTCGCCGGCTCCGTGGCATATACCCACTCATCCACCGTCTGTCCCTTAGGCTCATCCGACATAGGTGTGGGAGTCGCTATGATAAAGGGAGTTGCGGTAGGCTTGAAGTAAGGATCGACCGTAGGCGTGGGAGTCAGAACTCTTATGGTCACGCCCTCTTCTTCGCCGTAAACATCCTCGCCGCCGGAGACGATGTTATCGATGGTATCGCCCATCTTCTCGACCAGCGTGTCGCCTATCAGAAGGTCAAACCTCTGGGTCGCGGCATCAAATATTGAAAGGCCGCAGCCGGAAAAAGCCACGGCACCTATTAAAAGCAAAAGACCAAACAAAAACTTTTTCATATTGCCTCTTTTATTACAGTTTTAAAACAATATCCTTTTCGCCCGATTCGTATTTTCTGTGCTTTACGCCCGCGGACTTCAGCATACGCTTTGCGGCGATGTCCGTATCCGTATCGTGATACTTGTCGGAATAATAAATGATCTCGGAGATGCCCGCCTGGATCAGAGCCTTTGTGCACTCGTTGCAGGGGAAAAGGGTCGTGTAGACCTTGGCGCCTCTGAGATCGGTGCCGGTGTAGTTCAGTATGGCATTCAGTTCAGCATGGCATACATAGACATACTTGGTTTCGAGAGTTTTGCCCTCTCTTTCCCACGGATACTCATCATCCGAGCATCCTTTCGGCATACCGTTGTAACCCACTGAAAGGATCTTGTTATCTGCGCTCACGATGCAGGCTCCGACACATGTGTTCGGATCCTTGCTCCTCTGTGCGGAAAGAAGCGCGATCCCCATAAAGTACTCGTCCCATTTCAAATAGTCGGTCTTTTTCATTCTCTTCTCCTTTCAGATGGTGAAATATGCCAATAGATAATTTTAACTTAGGTTCTGTCAAAATGCAAGCACTACTTATTACGCCTCTTCCATTTCCATATCTTCGACCGTTTCATCGCCCGTCGAGATCTTCTTGATCCACTTTCCGCTGCGAAGCCTGTAATAACTCCAGAAAGTCTTGATCACCTGATCCGATTTAAGGCAGACATAGATCCAGAAAGGCGGCAGTCCGAGAACGAATCCTGCCAGAAGTCCGAGCGGAATGGATATGACCCAGAGAAAGATATTGTCGGTTATCATAAGAAGCTTGGTATCTCCGCCGCCTCTTAAAACGCCCTTTGTCATAATGCTGTTGGTGGCCTGGAAGATTATGATGAGGCTTATCGCAAGCATCAGCATACTTGCCGTTTCGCGTGTTTCGGGACCGACCTTCTTATATGAGGCAATGATAGGATTTTTGAACGCGGTTATGAAGACGGCGGACAATATTCCGAGGCCTATGCCGAGACCGAAGAAGAGATAGCCCTGCTTCATGGTCTTCTCTCTGTCGCCGGCTCCGAGCGTCTGCCCCGTAACGATGGCTCCCGCCTGGGACACGCCCTGTACGGCAACGGTGCTAAGCTGCTGTGTCACGGCTGTTATGGCATTTGCGGAAACCATGGACTTTCCGAGGTGTCCAATGGTCATGGCTACGGCATTGTTTCCGAGTGCAAGTATGCCGTCACTTATAAGCACGGGTATGCTGATCCTGACATATTCGCCGATCAGCGAGCCTGTCTTCATCATCAGATGCTTCACCCTGAAGCCTATCTCCTTATCGATAAGGAAAAGATAGCCCAGGATCATCACGGCCTCAAACACTCTCGCAATAAGCGTACCGAGCGCTGCTCCAGCGATCTCCATTCTGGGGGCGCCGAATTTTCCGAATATGAAAGTGTAATTTGCGCCGAGATTTACGAAGAAGGCTCCTATCGATACAAAAAGAGGTATCTTCACCTGCCGTACGCTCCTGAGCGCAATGGTGGATGTGAGTGATGTGCCCGCGAAAAAGTATGCCGGAACCGACCATCTGAAATAGATGGCGCCCTGCTCGATTATGTTTTCATCTTCTGTGTACATCTTCATCAGAGTTTCGGGCATAAGAAACGTGGCGAGAGCAAAAAGCGCCGCCAGAAGCAACGTAAGCCTGAGCATAAGGCATACGGTCTGTTTCAGTGCATGAGCCGCTTTTTCGGGTTCGTCGTTGTTCTTTTTCATTCCGTAATATCTTGAAACAAGTACCGAGGCGCCCATACCGAGGCCCATGCAGAAGATATGGTATATGCTTATGAAAGAATTGGCGAGGGAAGTTGCGGAAAGCGCATCCTCGCTGAGATTTCCGACCATTATCGTATCAAGCATATTTACGCCTATCGTTATAAGGCTCTGAAGCGCTATCGGAAGAGCGAGCGTGAATACATTTGCATAAAAATGCGGCTCCCTGTCAAATAATCTGTATTTTCCCCTTGAAAAAAGCTCTGTCTGCATCGGATATATATCCTCCCTTTATGTCCGCAGTCCCAATCCGCGGACATATACCGCACCATTTTAATCTCAGCGCCGTTGCTGCGTCTAATCAATCATTGCGAAATCGCATTAAAAAGTCACCGGCATAAAACCGGTGACCGTGTTGTCGCTTTATTTATTGTTTCTTATCCGGATCAGCCGCCTCCTCCGCCGCTTCCGCCTGCTCCTCCGCCTCCGCCTGCTGCGGCTGCTCTGTCACGGAGCATATGCTGAAGGGCTACAAGTATGGCAACCACCTTTTCCTCATGTTCCTTCTGATAAATATCGATACAGAACTTGTCGTGGATGGAGATGAACTTCTGTCCGATCACGGCGATCACATTATCTGTCCTGTCATAGAGAGCAAAATTCAGTCCGAGGATGTTTCCTCTTAACTGCCAGCCGAGGCCCTCGATATTGGTGATATCTTTAATGATATGGAAGATCTCGTTGGAAAGCTCAAACTCAGTGCCGTCGTCCATGGTGACGAAGTGGCGCTCATGGAGAGTGAAGATCTTACGCTCGATATGTGCTATATGCTCGCCCGTTGCCCTGTAAAGCTCAGTCTTATCATGCAGCGAGAAGAATTTTGATCTGGACTGATAAACTATGTTATCGTCCGAATCCATAATATCGATGTGATGATGAAGAGTGAATACCTTTGTGGTAGTAAACAGCGAGCAAACGGGAATGCCGAACTCGCTTACGTTGTTTACATTCGGTGCTTCACCGACTTCACGGAATCTGTGTAAGGTTGAATAAACGCCCATATCTTTGTCCTCCTTGGGACATATGATAATACATAGCGGCTTTTGGGTAAAGCCATACAGCAACAAAATAGGATGCCGTATTTGCATAAAAACGCTTAATTAAACTTCTGACGGGACTCCTCTCACTTGCAGAGCGAGGAAAAATATGCCCCTACAAAGATCGCGGGTGAATTCCAGTATATGGCTATCTCGTTGGTATCCGCCGACGGCGTCTCATCCAGGAAGCACTTTGCGGGCGGGATATCCTTGAATCTTTCCCTGTTCTCCTGATACGGAAAGACCTTGTTCGGTCCGCCCGAAATAAGGCCGGGTACAGGATCGTCTATGCCGTCCGAGCCCGAAGGCCTGTGATGGGGATTCCTTACGGATCTTTCGCCGAAGCCCGTCACAAAACCGAGGTCAAGCGCATTCATTCCCAATGCATAGTTCCATTGTAAAAGAGCGGCTGTCTTCATCGAATCGTCTCCGGTAAGCAGGCCGTATAAGATCATGCTCATCGCATTTGACATTATCGGCAATATGCTTCCCCAGATATATCTGTCAGCAGGCAACGCCGTTCCGTATCCCGATCTCTTTGTGAGTTCGTATATGTCACGGCATTCGCCGAGGTATTTATCTTTTAAGTCGTTGTACAGAACCTCTCCCGCTCTGTCCTTTAGCACAAAGAGACAGCATAGCGCTCCGAGCCCGGACACATCCGCCCAGCCGTAGGATGTGAGCTTAAGTCCCTTTGTATAGAGTTTTTCGGCCGCTTCCTTATATTTTGTATCACCCGTTGATGCAAACAGCTCGCAATATGCCCAGAAGCACTCATCGGAAAATTCCTTGTCTCCGTACCAGCCGGTGCGAACGCCCTCCGGATTTACATATGGCACGAATTCCGGATTTGCCTCTATCCACTTGATCGCGGATAGCGCGGATGAAAGCATTTTATCGGCGAAGTCCGGATCATAGTCCTTATACGCCCTATAGGCGAGAGCAAAACATGCGCAGGCAGCCCCCGTCGCGCAATGCGACACCGGCATAAGGAATTCCGGCTCATGATCGTCCTGCGGCATTATGAAAGGAGCAAAGCGGGCCTTTGTCAGTTTATGATAAAAGGCTCCGTCTTCCCTCTGCATTTTCAGCATCCACTCAAGCTCATACCTTGCTTCGTTAAGTATGTCAGGTATTCCGTTACCGGACTCCGGAATGTTCAGCTCATTACTGCAGCCCTTCGGAAAAAGCAGGTATGCATATATCATATGCGCCACCGTAACAGCTCCGGGGCCCACATATTTGCCGTAATCGCCCGCATCGTGCCAGCCGCCCGGTACAAGTTTTTTGACACTCCGATCCTCCCACTCCGTGACCTCAGCCGTATGGCAGGCGGGATGTGTGAACACCCCGGCATATCTTTTCTCGAGGGCGCAACCGCAACGCTGATAATATAGTCCTTTTATGAGAGCATCCGTAACTTTCTGCCAGGGATCATCGCTCACGGAGACTTGCCGCTTCTCCGATCCCGCTTCGATACGGTACTCTCCCGCCGGCAATATGCCGAAATCAACGAGCCTCACCCTGTCGCCCGAGGCCTCATCGATGCCCGGTGCGATCGGATCCACGGTTTTTATGATCTTCCCGGCGCCGTCCGTGAGAATTATCTTTTCGTCCGACACAACAGCCGCGCAGACCGGAAGCGTGCTTGCATAGCCTGTCTGATTGATCCGAATGGATGAGGTTTCGCCCATATCATTTCCTCCGTACTTCTTCTCTGATCCTTTCCCAGCCGGCACATAAGTGGTAATTGCTGCCCGGCAGTACATGATCTCTGTTCCAGGGTCTTTCGTATACAAGAACCTTCAGTTCCGGCAGATGATCAAAGAATTTGAAAGCCAGCGGCGAATCCTCCACCGCGAAATCAAACTTCATCTTGTAGAAATCTTCCAGCTCAAGGTTAAAATCGCTGTTTGCTATAAAAGCATCACGTCCGTATTTATTGAGACACTTAAGCGGTACGCGCTCAAGTCCGTGCTCATCGAGCCATCTGCGGGAGGGTTCATATGCGCTGTAGGGGCGTCCCGTTATGATGAAGACATTGTGCTTCTCATCGATCCATTCGTTCAGCACCTTCGAAGCGCCCGGAGTTTCCTCGAAAGACATAAGCACCTCGGGGCGATGAGCCTCGATCATCATCTTTCTGTACTGGTCTTCGCTAAGGTTGAAAGATTGCTGGAGATCGAAGAAATGCACCTGCTCATATGGCACATCCTTTCCATACATTCTTTTCACGATATGCGTGAATTCTCTGGCTGTTTCACAGAGACAATCATCAAAATCAACATAAATGTTCATACGTAATTCTACCTCTTATTTCATCTTAATTATTCATCAGGAAAGCATCTCCATTGCTTCCGGGCCACCGCCGTTTAGCTTAAGTTCCCTGTGTATGACGATCTCATAGCATATGAAGAGCAATATCCCCTTCGTCATATCTATTTCCATATTTTTCCTGTCTAACGCGTATTATGCATATCATTTCCATGACTCGAGGGCTTTAAGTACCGCATTCACGCTGTCCTCGATCGTCCCGTCTTCCTCAACGGTCAGATCGGCGTATTCCGCGTACAGCTTTGCCCTCGCATCAAACATCCGGTCAAGTGTTTCACCGGGCTTAAGTACCACGCCGCGTTCCTTCACGTTCTTAAGCCTTCCGAAGAGTTCGCTCTTCTCAACCTTTAAGTATACAACCACCGAGTCTTCCTTAAGATGTTCCATGGCCTCTCTGCCGTAAACGGCGCTTCCCCCGGTCGCTATGACCGTGTTGCTTGCATTTACGCTTAAAAGAGCCTGTTTTTCGCATTCGATGAAGCCATCGGTCCCGCGCTCCGCTATGATCTCACTGAGTATCCTGCCTTCCCGCTGCTGAATAACGATATCCGTATCGATAAAATCCATTCCGAGTATCTTTGCAATAATTACACCCACTGTGCTCTTTCCCGATGTGGGCATTCCGATAAGTACTATGTTTTTATTCATGTCTCTCCTGTTGAACGCTTATCGCGCTCATCCGCAAGTAAAATCAATAAAACCTCTGTATACCTGTTTCTTCTGTACACAGAGGTTTACATCACCATAAGTAAATCACAAATTTGCTTCTTTAGCAAGATAATTACGTAGAGACTGTCAGAATGGGGAGGGGGGGGGACGTTTCTCTTATTTTACCTTCAAGCTTTTCTCTTTCTGACAATAACTGCCGCCGCAAGCAGAATTCCAACGGCCAAAACAAACAGGATGATTATTACAATGTTCTGTCTGAGTATTGTTCCTATCGAGGATTCCGGCTGATCTCCCGATACAGGAATGGAGGAATCTGTCGGTACGGCTGTAGGTTCCAACGTAGGTACCGGAGTCGGTGTTAATTCAGGTGTCGGAACGGGTGTGGATGTTGGTGTCGGTGTCGGCGCAGGCGATGGTGTTGATGTGGGTGTCGGCGTAGCTGTCGGTGTGGGAGTAGGTGTCGCATAGATTTTGTAATTGTCCCTGTAGGTGTAGCCACAGGATATGCATGTGTACTCCGTATATCCGAAACTCTCCGGCTGTGCTTCAACAACCTTCAAGACGTACTCGGGGTCTTCGCACATTTCGGGATAAAGCACCTTATCGTAATCTTTTACTTCTCCGTCAATTGATTTATCGTTGTATTTCACGCTTTTACCGTTAAAATTGTTTTTGCTTACATCCAGATCCCAGTCCATGATCTCTCCGATAAATGATCTGCAATAAGCTCTTCTGTCAGTGTTATCCTCAAAGAAGTTGATCTTTCCCGTAACATTGTTTCCGGTAACTTTTCCCTTGTATTTGAGTTTTTTGGGATAAAAACGATAGATTCCGATGAGTCCGCCGTTGTGGCAATAACCATGTTCCGAAACATAGCCGGTGACATTTGCATTGCAGTCGATAACGTCGCAATAGCCTCCTCCAAGCACTCCTCCGAGGAACTGTTCATCTTTTTCGGCGGAGTTTTTATCTATGGTGATCAATGTTACATTGGCAGTGCATTTTTCGATCTTTCCGTTTCCGAAGCCCACGATACCGCCCACTCCGAACTGGGGTGCATCAGCTTTGAGCTCATTAAAACAGCTTACGGTACAGTTTTTGATAACGGCATTCTCCGTGTAACCTGCAAGCCCGCCCGTAAATGCGGCGCAGTCGCAATCGATCCTGATCTTTTCATTCAGAAGCGTAAGGTTTTCGACCGTTCCCGAAAGGGTGCTGAACATACCTGCGAAGTGAGTATCATACACCTTGAAATTTCCGTCATAAGTGTCATGAGTCTCTTCACCAAAGCTTGTAATATTTAAATTCAGGACAGTATGTCCGTTACCGTCAAGATGTCCCGCAAAAGGAAAGGGCTTCCATTCGATCCCCTCTTCCGAAAGAGTGTTCATGTCTATGTCTTTTTCAAGAATATAGTTTCCCTCAGGATTTTCCCTGATCGTAAGAAGTCCTTTGGCATCAACTATCACGATCGGGTTTTCTTCTTCCGCATTTTCCGCCCTTACGGTAATATTTCCGCATGTAAGCAAAATTGCGACGGTTACAGCCGCAACACCCAATTTAATGATTCTTTTACTGATCTTCATTTTCTCATTCTCCTTATGCAGATGCGCAACCTCTATGCAGCACAACTGTCTGTCCTCTGATTCATAATTTGCATATTCGCGCCATCTTTGCAAGATATTTGCATTGAGACTGCGATAACAGTTTTCTTTCGTTCGAACCATGAATTTCAGTATGATATATACTGCGTTTTGTCGGAATGTATCTGAGCACAGCTCCGCACATTGTACAATCACTTACCATAAGTCCTATGATCGCCCCATAGAAATAAGCGTGCATATACGTGATGACATTATTCTCATCTCTGTCACCCGCCCTTTCCACCGATAGTCCATTTTTGTCCTTAAAGACTGCTGATGATATTTCTCCGTTTTCTTTCCAAAACATTAGCATTATATCAGGCGGAAATACTGCCCGATACAGTTTCTCACACGGCTCGAACTGCTCTGTCATAAAAATTCCTCACTATATTCTTCACCATCTCTTGATTGATCGCTATACTTGTCTGCTGCTCTCCTCCGTCGGCATCAACTTGAAACACATTGATCATATCCTCCATGACTTCCATTTCGAGATATTCATCATTCTCGTTTTCCCATTCCAATTGCACGGCATCACAGGCTGTGGGAAAGATTTCAGGTTGTAACTCAAGGCACATCACAAGTTTTCGTACGCTTTTGATTATTGCAGGAGATATTTTTTCGGCGCCGTTATTATTCCAATTTTCAGGCAGTTCTTCTATTTGAGACAGTCTTTTGAGATTTGATATCTTATCCTTCCCATGAAGATAAGAATTGTATGTGCTAAGTCTCCGCTCTTTCGTCAATTTTTCGTACGTTTCGTGACCGATCAGATAAACATAGTTATTCCCGGGGCGCGCAATTTGCACAATTTCTCCTTCTGCAGCCTGTATGCACCATGCTTTGAAATTGTCTCTTACTTCCATGCTCTTTGCCAAAACCATTTTGCCCTCCGTACGTTTTTATCATATTTTCCGTACGTAATTTTACAATATGGAGGCTTTTCTGTCAATCTTAAATCATTGCATACTCACTCTTAGCTCGATTTCGCTTCGCTTCAACTCGCTGCTGTTTGCTCGGCAAACGATAGCCATTATCCTCTGTATACCTTTTGAGCCCAAGTATACAGAGGTGATAAAGGCTTAAACAAACATCGTAAACCTACCGTGTTTAGTATACACCTAAAGACATGCTATTGCTATTATTCTTCATTACACAACCTCCCTGGCCGTTTCACTGTATAAATAACCGTTTACGATCCCAACATCCTCACGCAGAGCTTCCCTGTTATACTCCCGAAACATCTGCTTGATCCCGTATTTCCAGGGCCTATCGGTATGATCATTCCTTACGAATTCGATAGTGTACTTCCTCCCCTTATGTTCCCAGTGGTAGATAGCACATTCGTCGTTAAGGGTTTGGGGGATATATGATCTGACGCAATTACGCTGGCTTTCGCCTTCTTCAGCGATACGCCCCGCTGTAGTTATCCATTCAAACTCATCCGGGAGGATCTCCCTGAGCCTGCTATATTTGCCGTCCGGAACAGCTATAACCCTGTTAGGATCGCATCTGCTCTCTCTATCCTTTCGCGCCAGCCCGTCGTGTATGCGGACTATCCCCGCGCGGCTCGTACACCTGAACAGGCACACATCATCAGCCTGAAGATGCCTTCTCATAAGCATCAAATCCCTGAGAGTCATTTCATCCCCTTCTTTCAATATCCCTTTTGTGACATAATAACTCATAAGAAACCGTTCCGTCAGAAAAAGAGTCTTATCGTTCAGCCTGTCTGCCGGACAGAAGTGGTACAGAATAGGATAATAGCTGTGAAATGCTTTCAAGTCATACTCTTTTCGATTTCTTCTCATAAATTCCGCGCGCACCTCAGGATCTCTGAACAGCTGGGCAAAGAAAGCGTGCTCTTTCTCCGGGATATGCTTGAGTATTGACATCGCCATAATGCCTTCATAGAACGACATTCTGTTGAAATTAAGAGGTTCATCCGTTCTTCCGCATTTATCGCAAAAGAACTGATCTAAGTTATGATATTTCATCAGATCATCCATGGTTATATCGTATCCCAAGAAGCCGTATGTGTCTATCGAGGCCGCAATATCCTTATAAAACGGGCATAAGCAGGAGAAAAGCCTTAACAGTTCAACGATAAGTTTGCGGATAACGTCATGTTTTCTCATCAGCTCATCCACATATTCGCTGAATCTGAAAGGACGCGGATCGCAACCGTACTCCCACTTACCTTTCTTTTTGTAAACGAACCTTCCCGTGTCAAGGTCAACTGCAAAACTTAAGACGGTTTTACAGTTATTGATCTTAGCAACATGCCGTTTCGTTTTAGGGTTGACCCTGTTAAGTATATCTATCCCCTCAACCTCATTTATTGCCACCTCAACGAAGCTTTCAAAGCCGGCTTTCAATAACCGGGTAACCTCAACAGAGAAATTGTCTTTTCGGTTATCCTCCGTCATATAACTCAGTATAACAGAGCCTTTTGGATCTTCTTTGCACAAAGCAGTTTTGTTATCATAGAGCAGCTTCCTTATCGAGTCGACCATTCCCGCATCCACAAGTTCGGATACATTGTAATGATACGACTTTCTCCGCTCATACCCCTCTTTGGAATCAATATCGTAAGAACTGTGTGAACCGAAGTACTTCCCGACAACTCCCTGAATATCCCGGCGTGTTATTGTTGCCATGATGTTTGGTTCCTCCTGTGTTTTATTCTTTACCGCATGCCTATATTTCAGTTGTTTATAAAGCCTATGATCCGTTTGTCGGATTCATCACAAGGTTCCTTCTCCAGCATTTCCCTGATGCTTTCCTCTGCGCACTTCTTTGAGATCGTGTACAGTTTCTCATGTTTAGAAGAGTTGATTGCAATTTTCCCTTGTTCTTTCAGAGTTTTTTCGTTCAAAGACAATGCCACTGTTTCAAGACTGTGTGTCGTTATCAGTTCTTCAACCAGTTTTCTGGCTCCCCTTGCATTTGCCAAAGACATGTCTGTCTCATCGAAAAAGCCCTTGATCACTTCCCGCGCACCCTTTGAAAGAACATATGAATAGTTCTTAAGCATATACTCTGTGATCTCCACCAGTTCTTCAGGATCATAATCCTCAAAGTGAACCAGTGTCCTGATCCTTGAACGCAATCCTTCATCAAGCTCGAGAAAGCTCTTTACCTTGTTTTCATACATGGCAAAGATCACGGTAACATCGGGATAATTTTCCATAAAACGGACAAGCTCCTTTACGGCCTCACCCGTATAGCCTCTGTTATGATCTTCTGTCAGCAGAAAATCGGCCTCATCTATAAAAAGCACTCCGCCTCTGGCATCATCGAATTTTTTCTTTATCTTTGGTGCCGTATGACCTACATATTCACCGATAAGCGAAGCTCTGTCCGCCTCGATCAGCACTCCTGTTCCGGCCCCCATTTCTCTGATGGCGCCCGCGATCAGCCTTGCGCCGGTAGTCTTTCCTGTTCCTGGATTACCATAAAAGATCATATTTGTATGAAAATCTTTTAATTTTGCATTTGAAAGAGCCGCTTTGTTGAGCGCACAGATTCTCGGTAATATTTTCTTAAAACTTCCAAGCCCAACCATATCGTTTATCTGTTCCAAAACCGAGGTTTCTCTGTCATGCCCGAGAAAATCACTTACGAGAAAACACCTTCGCTTTGCGGAACACGCTTTTTTTATTGCTTCAGAGCATCTTTGCACGATATGCTTTTCGGAAAAACGGGTTCCGAATAACTGCATTAACGAAGAAACGACATAAGATGCTTCCTCTTCGGAAAACTTTTTAAACCCGGTGTTTTCAAGGCATTTATATAATACTTTGATATAATAATCACTCTCAGGTTTCGGGAGTCTGATCACCCCATGTTTCTCTTCTGCGAGAAAATCTAGCATAACAGGAGAATCCATGGTTTTCTGACTCATTATCAAATACTTGACCGCGGCATCTGATAATCTCACCGCCTGCAACTGCTCATATAAATCCCGTCCTTCGCCAAAACCGGTTATTATCACCGGCGGACCCGCTTCTTCAGTGTTTCTTAAAGGCGGGATAAACTCAACATACTGATTTCCTTTTGTTTTTTCCTCTCCCCCCGATTCAAAACGCACCACCGAAATCTCCAAAGAAAGATCATTCACTTTCTTTCTGAACGCCCGTTCATATCCTTTACGCCTCGATGTAAATGCAGCCATATTCGTCCTCCTCTTCATCCCGGGTAAATCCCTGTCTTTCCATGGCCTTCTCTATAACATAGTCATTGGCTGCCATTACCGCACATTTCTCCGCAGATGATTCATCCTCGGTAACTATAATAATATAAGGTCCCAAAAGCATATTTACATCTGCTCCGACAGCCTTCATATAGGCATCAAAATACGGAGTCTCTATTAATGTGTCCGGTTCGTTGTTATTAAGATATATTTTGTCGGCAAGCCTGTATGGCATTTTACAGCAGATCATTGGCTTCCCCTTTCTCAAAAGCGGAACAGATGATATATTCCGTTGCAATTGTGCTGTCGCAGTTTTCTCAAATTCTTTCCAGTCTGTGTTTTTCAAGCTAACTCTCCTTTCATTTTTTCATTATACCCCACGCAAATCGAACAAGCGAGCAATCAATCCCCAAATAGCGAAAACAAAAAAAGAATCTCACTTGCGAGATTCTTTTCAGCGGCATTCACAGACCACCCGTATCTTTTTTCTTCCGTTCCCGGTACTCGTAACAGAGTTTATCCGATTCAAGATCATCATCGTTGTTATTGATCCTGATAAGATCACAAAAATCTGTAAGGTCTTCTTCATCAATAACAACATCTATCACAAATCCGGTAAAATCCGCCTTTTTATAAAACCCGACATTTACCGGATATGCCGACAACGGCTTTACCCAGCACGAGCTCCAAAATCTCAGTATCTCAGGTTCTACATCTTTATTACGATAGGGTATTTTCACTTTAAAATAATTAAGCCTGTTGAGGGCTTTTAGCCGCAATTCATTGGCATTCTCTCTGACGATACTTTTTCCTTCCGGCAACGAAAGAACAGTTTCAGGAGACAAATAGTAAAAGACTTCCTTATCATCCCTCTTTTCGTACATAAGTACACGGAATCTGTCCCATCTGCAAGAATACTCAAGTCTTACCGGTATTGCCTCCTCCATCGTATCATGATCAACACAAAGCTTCTTCCCATAGAGAACAGCTTCGTACAGTTTTGCAAGATCGCCGGGTCCCATATCGATTATGTTTTCCGGTTTTTTCCATGTTTTTCCGTGATCATCAGCAGGCGCTTCAGTCCCGTGATCATCAGCAGGCACTTCAGGCCCCGAAAATACAATATCGGAAGGATCCCATAAGTCAGGTACCTGTTCCTTCTTTCCAATCTCTTCCAATCTGCCGATAAGCTCGCTTCCCAAAAACTCCTTCGCATACGGAAGTTTTGTAATATTCAAAAGAGCTTCTCTTTCAACTGCAGACAACGCTTCTCTGGGTATGCTCTTCCTGCCGGAGTCAATTTTCCTGTCTTCTTTGAATTTTTCCAGTTTATTCAGGTCATATCCGAATTGTTCATGATAATCCTTTTCATCTACCTTTTTAATGCTTTCCCCGTTTTCCCACTTGTCTAAAAACAGGTTCCAAAAATAATTCTGGAAAGCAGAGAACAAGCGATTTTTCATGGGTTCCTTCAAAGACTCGTTTTCCATCGAACATACATCGGTATCAGAAGGACCATACTGATGCTTTATCTCTCCGGACTTTCGATCATAAATAAACTTTTTGTTCAGTTTACCTGCCCCACATAAATCCCAGGCCCAGTCACCCTCTTTATCGTCTGTGCCGCTGCCTTTTTCGGTAATCCTGTATGTTCCGTATTTTCTCGTGCTGTAGCGGATCTTTTCGTCCGTTCCGTGCAGAACCGCATCCATTACATCATTACTTAAGATCTGCTGAGGGATATGGTCTCTTATGACCAGGCACGGCATCTCATTCCCTCCGGGCAAACAGTCGGCCGTTTTTCTCTTGAGCATGATTCTCTTGAGCATGTGAGATGCTTTGGCATTTAAGAAATAATAGGGGATTGCATAAGGATAGGTCCGTGCCAGGAACATACTGTATATTACGATTTTTCTCAACTCATCCCGGTTAAGATCCTCTAACGGGTTATTAAAAACTCTATATTCTTTGCTCCCTTCTTTATTTTCTTCGATAAAGCCTTCGCATAACAATCCCTTAAATGTTTTTTTTATTGTCCTTTCATCATTGTCAAAAGGATAATACATATATAATTCTTTTTTGGGAACAAAGTCTTTATCTATTAAATAATCTAAGATCGAATAGGCTCCGCACATTCTTGTTTCGTCAAAAGACTTCTTACGGAAAAGCGCAGCATAAGGGTTAAACCTTTCAAACTCAGGTTTTCGTAACAGATAGCCTTTTTTGAGCCAGGATTCAGAGCGATTTGCCCTCTCTTCAATCAGTGATTTATATGTATTCTTGTCAACACGTTCGCCATCAGGCTTCTTTTCATCAACCAATACTCGAACATGTTCATCAACCAATACTCGAACAAGCCCCGGAAGTTCGTTCAGAAGAGTTCCATCTTTATGGGACTTGAGCACCTTGTCAGCCCCGTCCAAAAAACCATACTTCACATAATCATCCCGTGAAAAAACCACTTCCCCGGCTGCCACTTCAATATACCCACGTATACAATTCCATCTCTCATCTTTTGAAATCTTATAGGTCTCGTGTTTTTTCTCTTTTGAGCTTTTACTGGTCTCGTCTTTTTTCATATAAGCCCTCTCTCAATTTAGGAATGTCCTGCGGCAGGATCGTCAAAATTTCTCTGTCGGAATATTTTGTAAGGTCTTTCCTGTAAAGCCTCATATCTTTACATAAAAGACTTTTCTCATAAGCGGTCCTAACAAATCTCCCGTTCCCGAAGTTGCCGGATCTCATAGCCTTTTCAAACAATAAACGCAGCTTTTCATCTACACCTTTATCCAAGATCACCCCGTCTTTATCCGCAAACAGATGATAGATGGAGATAAGTTCCGAACAGGTGTAATTTGGAAAATACACTCTGTAAGCAATCCTGCTCTTAAGTCCCGGATTACACGAGATAAGTTTTTCCATCTCACCGGGGTATCCTGCGAAAACGATAGCTATCTCATTTCTGTGCTTCTCCATTTCATCAATAAGCGCAGCCACCGCCTCTTTTGCAAAGTCGTTTCCGCCGGTCTCTGATGGGCAAAGAGAATAAGCCTCATCAACAAAGAGAAGATTTCCCAGATTATCTTCTATAAGCTTTCTTGTCTTTGGTGCGGTATGCCCGACATATTCTCCGACAAAAGCATCTCTTCCAACAGGGACGAAATTCCCTTTTGACAGAACCCCTTCCTGCTTCAATCTCTGCGCAAGCAGTTTTGCAAAGGAAGTCTTGTTTGTCCCGGGTTCTCCCTCAAAAAACATCGTCATCATGACCCGCCTTGAAGGAACCCCCCTTGACGTCAATTCCCTGTTGATCACGGCGTTTGCGATCAGTTGTTCTGCAACCTCTTTTGCCTCATGGCAGCCGACAATGGCATCCCAATTATTATCGACTGTATCTATAACCGGCTGCTTTTCCTCAGCCTTTTTTAATACATCCGGTTCTTTATGAATGAGGTTATCATACCTTTGCTCAACATAAGCACATTCCGCCAATATCCTCTTTCCGTCCAAAACAAGATCATTCACCTCATTAAAACTGATCCTTTTCACAACAATATTACAATCCAATGAATCCGTCAATTCCTGTTTTACAGATCTTAAAATGCCTTCGCCGGAATTATATATTGCGATAAGCAAAGCCTGCCTGTCTTTGGAAAAGGGCGACTCTGTGGCCGCCCTAAGTGTGATAGTGCCGATATATACCCCCTGTTCCTGCCAGCAGAGCCTCTTTTGTCTCTTATAGTCCAAAAAAGTCTCTCTCTTTGCCGAAGGAACACCGGTCAGATACGCTTCCATCATTGATCTCCTTTACTGTCACCCCTGTTCACTAAGCGCTCATATTCCCCCATAAAGTCCTCTCCCGACATCGTCTTCATGTCGAACACTTTATGTGACAGAGCAATAAGTACATCCTTCCGTTCCTTGAGCTTATTTACGGTAAGAAGATATTGTTCCCTAACGATCTTCATCTGTGTCTCCTCAGCCTTCGCCCTAACCTCTGCCGTGCATATATATTCATCACACTTGCCGAGATAGTTTCCTGTTGATGCAATAAGAGCAAATGGTCCGATCTCTTCTGACATACCGTACTTTGAAACCATATTTCTCGCGATACCGGTCGCACTTGCGATATCCTCCGAAGCTCCGGCAGAAATATTATCATGCCCGTAGATAACCTCTTCCGCGGCTCTTCCACCAAGGATATATCGTATCTCCTTTAACAGAGATTCTTTGGTGAGCTTCCTTTCCCTGTTTCCTTCGCCCTTGACATAGCCAAGCGCTCTTCCGCGAGGAACAACAGTTATCTCGTCAAAAGGGATCGTTTCGCCGAACTCCGTTATCTTCATAAGAGCATGCCCGACTTCGTGAATTGCCGTTGCCGAAGCGCCCTCATTTTCTTTGATGTCAAACTCTTTAGAACCGTCATCCGGCTTTTTCTCACCGATAAGGTAAGTGTCGATCTGTTCGATAAGCTCATCTTCCCACTGCTTTATTGTTGCGGGCGCATTGATCACCTCCTTCTGTCCCAGCTCAATCGCAGCATTATTGACTATCATCTTGATACTCGCTACCGAGAATCCGTTGGTCATTCTGCTTACCTTATCATAAAGGCATTTGCGAGCCTCTTCGGAGTCTTCGGAACTATCGGCATTTTTAAAAGCTGTCTTTTCAAGAAATGTTCTTATCAGAGCTTTTCTGTCTTCGAGTTCCGGCAAGCCTATCTCAACAACCCGGTCAAATCTGCCCGGTCTTTTCAGTGCCGGATCAAGTCTTTCAGGGGCATTGGTAGCCGCAAGCACAAACACCTTAGCTTCAGTAAAACCGTCCATCCTTGTCATGAGATTATATAATGATGACGCATATATGTTATTCTCTCTTCGGAGTCCTATGGCATCTATCTCATCTATAAAGATGACGCATTCATCATACATCCCGGCAGTTTCAAACAGCTTGTCCACCATTTCTTCTGTCTCAAGCTGAGTAGCGACAACCCGGATAAAACCCACTCTGTGATCCTTATCCTCATTGAGGCTGTACATATCCTGCAATCTCCGGGCCATATATCTCGCAAGATGGCTCTTTCCTGTTCCGGGATATCCGACAAGGAGCATTCCTTTAGGTATCGATATACCTTTCTCAAGGTAATCCTCTTTGTTGTATATCATCAAAGCTATCCTGTCGAGTTCCTCTTTGACTTTGCTGTTTCCTATCACTTCAACAGGAGGAAGATCGCTTTCGGATTTAAACGGAGAAAGGATAAGCTCCGGGTATTTTCCCTCTTTTGACATCAGCACCCCTGTTCGGGACTGTGCCTCGATCTCCTCTTTAAACCCCTTAAGGTAATCATCTGTTGCCGCTTTATCCGAGGTCTTGCAGTCTTTCCTGATCGAAACAATATTTTCCGCAAGTTTTTCCACGCCGGCATAATTGGCAAAATAACGCGAATAATCACATCCGGAAGCCCAGGCGATAAAATCGCGTATACTTTCTTTTTCGGCATCGCCGACAACCACCTTTTCCTTTTTGACTATTTGGTCAAACACTTCAAGAAGGCGGTCTACGGTAGGTGTTCTGAAGGACAATACATTCATCCTTCTGAAAAGGCCAAGGTTTCTCTCAAAAAGCCGCCTTGTCGGAAGATCATACCCCGCCATCCAGATCGTGAAGTGGTATTCGGAAAGGTCTATCGGCGGACAATCTGTTTCCACCCCTCCTTCCTTTTTTTCTTTTCCGCGGGTGATCACTGTCTGATCTCCCGACAAGATCGGAAGAAGTATTGATGCCGCTTCCTCTCCAAACTGATCGTTAAACAGTGTGTATACTTCATCGATCATAATGACCTTTTGACCGTCAGGGTTCTTTTTGATCATAGAATCGATAATGTCATAAATAGCAGCTTTTGTATGTCCTACATAGGCTCCTTTAAGGTCTGAAGGTGTAACGGCTCTGTAATTTTCGGGATCAACATTAAAAAGCTTTTTGGCGGCTTCCTTTGCGGTTTTGGATTTACCGATACCGGCATCTCCCAAAAATGCGAGATTCGGAATCTTTCCTGTATCTTTAAACACACGCCATAACCGGTACAGTTGCATTCCCATACCATAATTATTCCTATCAACATGAACCCCTGCAAGAGATAATTCCTTTATCTCCTCCGGAATATTGCATTCCTTGTCAAATTTTTCATACAGAGATCTCATCAGATTGCACAGATACTGCATGTATTCTTCAAAATCAGAGTCACACTTCAGAAGAATATCAGCCACCTGGTTTTCCTTCAGTTCCTGGGTTTCTTTGTAAGGAGCAGCCGCTTCGTTGTCCACTCTGATCATCTTCCACTTGCTTATCAGGACGTACTTTGATATTGGATCAGCAGAAACATAATAGTAAATATGCAACTCCACATATCTGTCTTTTGTCCCGTACCTAAATACAAACATATTAGTCGGGACGTAAAAAACGCTCTTATTACGTTCATCTATCTTTGACATGAACCCACAAACATCCCACCAACGAGTATCATAATTATAAGTGCCGCGCCGACAGTGCTTTTCCAGTTGAGGAGTCTTCAGAATTACTTCTTTCTTTTGATCCCGGTCCAAAGCCATATTCTGATTAGTGAATACCGTAACACTGCACCCGGCCTTACCGGCATCAGGTCTCTCAGCTTTATACCACTGGGAAAAAGCATCAAAGTCACACGGAAAACACTTTTTAAGTTCGCCGTTCCAGTCTTTCTCGTATAAGGGAGTTACATCCTCCTTCCCCATCGCCTTGAAATTGTCACCATAAGTTTCAAACCACTTTTTAAGCTTGTTAATTTCACTATACATTGTAAAATCCCTCCTTTATTAACTGCGAGATAATTCTCATTACGCCACGAGTGCATACACTTCAATATCAGAACTGTCGCTCTGTCTGAAACAAAAAACTATATCTGCCTTTTCCGGCAGTAGTGCCTTGACTGTTTCCACTGCGTTATGTGCCTCAAGGAGACTAAGATCTCCCGTGATAAACAGAAAGACACGATCACACTCCGAAACGGATTCTTTCAGCCATTCCGGGACATCCGACAAGGCAACTTCCTCTTTAGTTCTCCTAAAGTCGATCCTGCCAAACAGTGTCTCCTCATGATCCGCAAGAACTCTCCCTATCTCTTCCGGATCCATAGAGATAAAACGGTCCTCTTGGTTGGTAAGTCCTTCCATAACTTTCCGGTATTCATCGGCGGAAACACCGTTTTGAAATTTGACATTACTCATCATAGTAATACCCCCTTTCTTTACGATACTTCTGAACAGCCTCAATCTCCTTCTGCAAAACCCATATTATTTCCTCCATTCTGTGAAAGCGAGACAATTCTCATTGCTGTATTGATTTATTACATCCTTATCATATCAAGATAATTTTGGAAAAACCAGCAAACTGTCCCCAAATAAAAAAAAGAGGAAGCTTTTTTGAGGTGCCTCCTCTTTTAGATGTATGAGTTCTCTTAGTTCGTACACATCTGCCTTATCCTCTACACCCTCCTGATGATACTGTCGGCTTGGAAAGGCTTTGCGACGAACGCATTTGCTCCTATCTCCAGAGCTTCTTTCACAATACTCTCCATGCGCAATGCTGAAAGCATGATAACCCGTATGTCTTTATAATTGGTTATTTATATAGTTTCATATATCCCTCTTGAAATCTCGATATTGATATTTTCTCCTTAAAATCGATATATCTCCTTCCAATTTCAAACTCAGTTGTTATCGCGTTTTCTATTACTTTTCCCAAACTCACAATGTTTTCCGCTTCAAATGTCCATCCCAGTTCATTATTGCGAATCATTTCGCCGATACTGCCATCAGTTTTTCCTATTATAGGCTTTTCAAACCAAACAGCTTCTGTGAGCGGTCCACTCGCACCGGCAAATGATTTACGATAAGGAAGCACTACTATATCCGACGCAGACAAGGCCATACACCATTCCGCATCAGATAATGATTTCATACTATAGTAAACAGCTACGTTTCCGGTAGATATCTGTTCTAGGTCTGATTTCTTAAAATAGTCTTCATTTCCTGCGATAAGAAGTACTACGTCTCCCTTTTTGACTTCCTTGAGAGATTTCATCAAAATATCTACACCTTTTTCATAGCGTGTTCCGCCCAGTGCAAGCAACACCATTTTATTCTCATCTATGCCATAATACCTCTTTGATTCTTTCCTATCCGGAATCGTTTCTTGCACAGGAAAATATGGATAATCTATAAGTATAATATTATGTAGATTATTAAATCGCTTTTTTAGATGCTCTGTATGTACTACACCATAGGTAATCCTTTGAAGTATCAAATTTACACTTGCAGAATGAATAAAATCTTCTCCCACATGATGAAATGTTACTATTGTCTTATAATTCTTTAGAATATTAAGTTTATACCCGCAAAACCGATACAACAAATCTCCATCCAAAAAGTGAATCGCATCGACTCTATAATCATCAGCTGTATGCTTTATAAATTTTAACCAGCGCAGATAGTCTCTGATTGTCCTTGGTCTAAGATCAATATTGCCATCTATCACCTGTTCACATTTCACATCCGGTTCTTCTTCAGGTGTGATAAGAAAAGTATTTTCTATCCCTATTGTCTCTATCAACTTTTTATGATAGGTTTTTCTATGCCCGGATAATGCAGCCTCAACTAACAGAATTCTCATTTTCACCATTATCTTCTTTCCATACGCCTATATTTCTAAGCTCTTTCTTGCAATCGAACTATATAGGAACTTACTTTTCCCCTCAGATTCAGCATTTTTCTTTAAATCATGGTACAAAACACTTTCTTTTGCTATACCATTTTCATCAAAATCAATAAGACTTCTCAAAACACTTTCTATTTCTGTTTCCGAATCTTCTCTAAGATAAATGACATTCCCTCCTATATCAATATGATGCGTTCCTTTCCAGTCTTTCACCACCATTGGCTTCCCCTGTGCTACCACTTGCTCCCAGAAAACGGAATGTCTCCCGGGAAAAACAACCAAATCTGCCATAGCAAAATAGTCATATGATTCGTTCGTATCAATCCAACCGATATATTGAACCTTTTTCCCATCTGCAAGTCCCTCCACAGAACTCTTTAATGGCTCACTGACAGATCCGAACACAAGTAGTTTAATGTTTTTACTTCTTATATTATGCACGGCTTTCATTAGTAATAAGGTTTGCGCCTTATATCCATCTATTTTCCCTCCTGTTACTATCAAAAAATCATCTGATTCTATATTATACTCCTCCCGTTTTTTTTCTTTTCTTTTTTCGTCATTTGATTTTTTTACTTGCTCATCGTCAGCCCCCATCACAAGCAACTCACATTGTGAGTCATCAATACCATAGAGTTCTTTCATAAAATCTACTCTGGCCGGCAATACACCATAAAACTTTATTATTCTTTTTTTCACCATATAAATACAGAAATGCCAAATTATTTTATGAAGTACATATTTTGATACCCATGAGGTTGCACTATTTGAGTAATCAGAATGATTATCTACATATGCTCTTACACTACTATGTTTTTTTATATACTTTCCCACCGTCAAAATATTCAAGAACTGTGGACAATGGATGAATATTATATCAGGATGAATACTATCCAATATGCCAAGCAGGTTATCATAAAGCTTTAACCTCGTTTTTGAAGTTCCATTCTTGATTGGTAGTCTTATAACTCTGACGCCATCTTCATTTATATAGTCATATTTAGTGGCCATTACAATGTTTCCTTGATTATCAAATGTCCACTGTGAAGTTAAAACAGTTACATTCAAGCCCATTTTTTTATGATATTTAGCTAACATATTTTCTTGATATCCATATCCATCCGAAAACTGATTTGCCAAACATAGATGCGCTATATCCATTTTCTTTTCCTTCCAAAAATGTAGTACACAATACAGTATATATTCTGATCAATCCACAGTTTTTAAGATTCACTGATTCCTGCTTTTACAGCTTCAACAACTCTTTGTATTTCTCTATCACCTATATTAAAGGAAGTAGGCATATTAAAGCCTACTTTTGTAATTCTGCTCCCTATAATTCTATTGATTTAATTACATGATTGTACGTTTTAGCAGTGTTCTCTTTACTGTATTTTTCTTTCAACTCATCAACTTTGCCGGGATCGGGTATTTTAACCCCCTTATCTAACATATCAGCCCATTCCATTGGATTCCTTGCATCATCAACATATTCTGCGATTCCGTTTGAGACCTCAAAGGAGCAAGTTTCATGTGTTGACAGAAGCGGAACACCAAAAAACATTGCCTCTATAGGTGGCATACCAAATCCCTCAAAAAGGCTTGGAGCCAAGAACGTTTTACAGCTCTTGTATAGTAAGTTTCTTTCACTATCATCTATAAATGGAGTTAGTAAAACTGAATCCTCCACATTGTTCTCTCTTGCCAAGGAAATAAGTGTATCCTTTGATTTTCCGCCAACTCCTGAGACTACCAGTGGGTAAAAATGCGGTGATTGACGTCGCTTTAATTCCCCCACTGCACGCACCACAGTTTCTATATTTTTATGTGGTAGCAAAGATGATACCATGTAATAATACTTGCCCTTCTCTACGCCAAAATCGTGGAGTTTAGATTCACTTGCGATATTTTCTTTATCTACTGTAACCGGATTATAATTGATTACCATCCTGCTAAAAGGAACATGATACCTAGCTGCTATGTCATTTTTAGAATACTCAGACAATACGATAATCACATCTGATTTCCGGGTGGCATTTTTCCAAGCAGCCTTCATCCACATAACCCGAGGTTTACTAAAATACTCGGGATAATGTGCCGCCTGAAGATCATGTATCACTGTAATAAAATGCATTTTTTTGTCATGTATAAACGGCATTAGGTACATCGGTTCTATAACAATATACGCTCCTACCGACTTTGCCTTTTTTTGTAACGCAATGTTCTGCCATAATAATCTGTTTTTTGGATCAGCAGACAAACAATTACAGATTTCTATAGTAAAATTCTTTTTCCCTATATACTCTTCATATAAGTAATGATTGTCTTTTGCCGTTAATAGACAATATTCAATTTCGTGGTCATCGACATTAACAAATCCATCTATCATATTTTTAGCGTACACTTCCGTACCACCTACTATTCCATGTCTAACCCACGTTAAATCAATTGCTACTTTAATCAAGTTCGTTTTCCTTATCTTATAATTGTTTTAGCCACCTCTATTGCTATGCATTCAAAAATATATAGAGGGCTATATCCATTAATCCTATACCCTTTATACCTATCTTTAATTCTACCTATACTTTTCTTAAAACTCTTACTATTACTGGTTCCTCCGGTCACAAAATTTGCCAGTATAATATTCTTGATCTCAATCCTTTTTTTTGCTTTTTTTACCCTCAGCAGAAACTCAAAATCATCATGAATACCTTCACATCGGAATAGTCCCAATTCATTATAAGTCTTCTTTGTCACAAAACTTGTGGGATGGTTCCAGTGTCTGCTGGTAACAATTCTATCATGTCTTGAATGCTTCACAATTACTGCGCCACTGGGTTTGATAAGATTGATATCTGCATAAAACATATCAAACGGCGACCTGCTATATGTCTCCGCAACAGTTTTCAAAGCTACTTTTTCATACCAATCTCCGGAATTAATTATTCCAATTAAGTCACCGGAAGCCTTTTTAATTCCTTTGTTCATAGCATCATAAATGCCCTTGTCCGGTTCGCTGGAGATAATATAATCATATCCCTTTTCTGCAAAGCGTTCTTTATAACTCTCAGCGATTTTTACCGTATCATCTCTTGAAGAGCCATCTATTATAAGATATTCCACTTCCCCGGTAAAATCTTGATCCAGTACTGACTCTATCGTCTTTGAGATGACCGATTCGGAATTAAAACATATTGTAATAATTGAAAATTTCATGCTTCTTCCGTTCTTTTTATACTTTCTTCAAAACCAATAATTTGATAATCAAAATCATACTTGCTCATATTTTTTTCGTAGACCAGATTTCCAAAAGCCTTGTTCGCGAGTCCTCTGGTTTTCCCGGGTATGACAAGTGATAGTTTAACTATCCAATTCCATATTCTGCTTATGTGAATCGAATGTCCATTGCAAGCAGCAACGAGTCTGACCAATTCGGATGTCACGGTATATTCAGCATTCTGCGGCCAGAATATCCCACCTTCTCCTCTTATCATAACCTGACAAAGAAATTCGCAAAGGTTTTCGATATAGAGCATAGATCTCTCATTTTTTATATCAGGAAATACCGGAATTTTCTTCGCAATTTTGGCAAGCGTAGAATAATACCCTTTGCTATCTTTTCCATAGATCATTGGTGGACGTAAAACAGTAACGGAAAACGTATCATCTGCGAATTCTCTTATACCTTTATCTGCTTGCCATTTGCTGTCTCCATAAAAGTTTGACGGATATGGTTCAGTTTCTTCTGTAATCAGTTTTGTTTTACCGTAGGGGGCTGAATCGCCATATACAATTGCCGATGACATAAAAACAAACTGTTTTACCCCCTCTGTTTTTGCTTTCTTTGCAGTCTCTATTGCCAGATCTGTATTAATAGCGTAATACTTTGCTTTTACTTCTTCGCTGACTTTACCAACATCCGCATATGCAATTCCGGCAACATGGTAAACGATATCATATGCAGAAAAATCCTTGTCTCGCCATGTGCCATCGATCATGTCGATTGTACTGATCTGTAACTTATCAGAATAATAATTTCTGACGTAGTTTTCAAAATTGACTCCGATAAAACTATTAGCACCTGTTATTAAAACATTCTTCATTGTCAGTCTCTCCTCGGGAGTTTGACAGTTTGTTCCCACTCTTGACAATATAGCGCGCCCCCCTCGCCCCTTGTAAAGACCGGACTTGCACCGATAAATCCGCAGTTTATTTATCGACGCCTAATTTCTTTGACAGATTCTTGTTGTAGACCTGTACAATATAGTCATCTACCTCATATCTTTCTGCAAAATGATAAACTCTTGTTTATAAGCTTATGATTCGTCACGCCAAACAGCTTCTGCATCCTGCGGTGCTCAGACTCATAGGTTGTCCCCGCATTTGATCTGTTTCTTCTGAACGCCTCTTCATACGGCTGATCAAAAATGTTGAACAAGAAGGTCCGCAAATTTGATCGCAGTTGTTCAACGACACCGTCGCGAAAAACCGGGCTGTGCATCATCTGCAAAAAGCTTTCATCATCCCGGTCGATCCGGATCACTTCCTTGACCACATCTTCTATGCTCGCGAACTTGTTGCAATTGATAAAGCTTCTCTCGTCAAATTCACTGGTGATTTCCGGATCTCCCCAATAGATCGGGATCGTCGCTGCTGCGTACGCATCAATGATCTTCTCGGTTGTATAGCCGGTGTATTTTGAATTCTCGCAGGCAATCGAGAATTTACATTTGCGTTGGAATTCCTTTTTGTCTTTTACGGGACCGCCAATGTTGTTTTTATACTTTCCGCCGGACACCACTTTCTTATATGCATCAAGTGCCTCAAACAGTTTTGCCCTGTATTCATCCGCATTTCCGTTAGATACGACAAAGTTGCAAAACTCCGTTTTCGCCTTCAAATCTTCCATCGAAAAGGAACGCGTCATCTTTGCCTCTTCCACTTCAGTGTCTCTGGCGACAAAGATCGGATACCTGCAGTACCTGTCACCGTATTCTAACTTGTCAAAGCCTATCGCATAATCGTACAGATTAAAGTCCGGGACTATCGCTTCATCCGTCATAAAAATCCGAATACCTTTATATTCCAGAAAATGCCGGGTATGGTTTCCGGGAGAGATATAGGGACCACAAAAAAGATAGTCCGCATCCTGTGAAATAACAGGATCGTACTTTTCCCGTAAGACGCGCATGATGTAATTATTCTCTTTGTCATGTCCATCGTAAAAATCTACGAAGTCAACCTTGATTTGTTTCATGATTTACTGTTTATTCCTTTCCAGCTCCGGGAACATCAGATAGCCCCATTCATTATGCTTCCAGTCCATGCGGTTATTCTCATCAACCATCAATATTTTTTCAAACACAAAAGCATCGGAGACCATATCATGTACCGTGATATGTCCGTAGATATCCACACTATAGGCCGCCAGATAAACGATATACTTTCCGGGAGAGAGCCAGTCAATATTCAGTTCCAGCGGTATATGGTTTTCGCCGGCCGCCGC